>JABAOF010009662.1_pt1 | contig 11638 bp, 21 predicted proteins | sample 7062171 | NCBI WGS metagenome assembly JABAOF01 (sample SAMN14538628, study PRJNA623070) | marine sediment metagenome | biome: marine biome [ENVO:00000428]; feature: marine pelagic biome [ENVO:01000023]; material: deep marine sediment [ENVO:00002113] | place: India: Gulf of Khambhat ... | reverse complement strand
GTGCGGATTGAATGAGCTTTCCCACGGACTTTTTTTAATATAAAAATTAGGATCTGGATATTTCTCGATCACGGGTTTAGTTGCCATTGTTGCGCAAGAAAATAAAAATAAGCAAAATAATACCATAACAAAGATTTGTGGTAATCGGTACATTATTTCCCCCTCCAAATGTAAATACGAGCACCGAAATGCTCGTAATCCATAATTATTATAGAATATTTTCGCTGTTTTGCTAGATTATCATGGTCTTAACCCTTTTTAGCGAGAAAATATTGTAATAGGGACCCCTATATATGAGAGACACAATATAAACAAACACAAGTGTTTATAGCCCCCTATTATGAATTTAAAGGGATAATAAGGATAATCAAGTTAAAGGAGGTAAAGGAAGATGGATATTGAAAGTATGATATTCTTAATCTGGTGCTTGAGCATTCATTGCTTTCTGTTCTTAATGATGGATGCTGGAACACGCAATGCTCTCGTCTATTGTATCACTTGTATCAAATCTAAAATAAGAATATGACATTCAGGGGAGTGTATCTCCCCCCCCCTACGTATCCACGAGTTGGGTGCATAGGGGTGGATATATAACCAAATTAGAAAGGAGGTGAATTCCTATGTGGTGGATTCTTCAAATCGTTGGTTCTTTCGGAGTGGTAGTTGCTCAGGTTATCAATCGCAAATTGGGACTTGGGATTTCTTCATGGGTTTCCTACTCGATACTTGCAATCTTCATAACTTATCCTACGTTTGGAAGGTCTTTCGCAACCGCACCTTCATTTGTGAGTGCATGGATCGTAGGACAGACCGCACTAAACATCTTGGGATTACTCGCAGGGTTATTGTATTTCCATGACGCGGTCTCTACCATGCAATGGGTTGGTATCGCAGTCAGTGTTATTGGTGGGTATCTCATCATCTTTGGTTAAAATGACGGGGAATTATTCCCCGATATGCGAATCTACGAGGTTCGTATATCGGGATATAAATCCTAAATCCAATGAAAGGAGATGAGAATATGGGACTAATAAAATTGTTGAATAAGGTAATTATAAATTTGGATTTCGATGGGGTCTTGATTCCGAATGATAACTTTGAAAAGACATTAGTTGAGAGATTATCAGGACGTTCTCTCACTAATAAAATCTCTCATTTTGAACCTGATGTATTCAATTGGTATGTTGATATGGTAAATGCCTCTCCACTCGCACCACTGAATATCTCTCTCCTTAAATACTTAGAGGAGAATAGAAATAAATTCGTACTGAGATTATGGACTAATAGGAATCGTGGAGTAATGCGGAGAACTTTAGATAATCTCGGTCGATTCAAATCAATATTTGATTCCTTTCGGTTTTATGAGGGAGATAAGATAAACAGTAGAGTGGAAGGAATCGTTATCGACAATGACCCGAAGTATCTAAAATGCGGAGAGTTTGGAATACATTATGAGTGGAAAGGAGGTCTTTATCATGTTGATTAAACTTCAGATTGTAGCGACATTTGTGATTGTCCTCCTAATCGATATAGGACGTTTTATAAAGGGGGTGATAAAATGAGTGATGATTTCGATTTTGATGACTTCGGATTCGACATTGGTGAAGCAGCATATCACCATGATGAAGAAGTCAAGAAAGTCGAGGACGAGTCCCCTGAAGACGCATGGGAGAAAGAGTTCGAACAAATGGATGAGGAGGTGGTATAATGGATGTTGATAGTATATTATTCTTGGCGTGGTGCTTAGGTATTCATTGCCTTCTGTTCGCAATGATGGATGCCTCGACTCGCAATGCTCTCATCTATTGCGTCAATTGTGCCAGAATCAAAATGAAAGGGGGTGTAAATCGTGGATCCCAAAGAGATTCATAAAGAATTTCATAGGATTACCAAGCGATCCTTCTTCAAGCCAGAAAGAATAGTCCGCGAGAAAGAAGTAGCTATTGCTAAACGCGCAGCACAGATTACTCGCAGACACCGCGCAAGCCGCATCATTGGCGGCAAGACGAAGGATGGTAAGGAATATATCCTATTGAAGTTCCGCAATGACATGATTTAGGAGCCTGCTAGCAGGGGCGACTTCGGTCGCCCTTGCAGTGGAGGCACTAAGTCTCCAATTCTATTAAGGAGGTGATTTGATGTATAGAGGTCTCAAATCCGAGATCAACATTCTCGCTTTTGTGGTGGGGATATTGGTCATTACAGCAGTCCTAATCTAATGGAGGTATAATGCCATGAAAAAACCTTTTACTCATCTGGAAAGAGATCCTGATGTTAGGTGCGACAATCCTCATTGCGCAGAAGTGCGCGGCATTGAAGGCGTCGTAAGACAATTCATCAAGAGGAATGTCATTGCTCGTGCAGCCGAAGAGCAGAAGAAGTTTCTCTGCTACGATTGCGGCATCTATGCAAAGACGGGTAGGACTCGCAAAGAGAGAAAGAAGCTGGAGCGTCAGAGAAGGGCGCAAAAGGCACAAGAGAATACCCGCGTTATGACAGCCGAGACCTCATAGAAGGGAGGTGTAATTGTGCGAGTGCTTTTACCTGCCATTTGCAACCCGTTTATTGACCCACGGGTTTGCCGAATCGCCTTTTCGGGATTCGTCTGCCCTCGTGTTGATAAACATCAGTGTTGCACCGTCTTCTTTCCTGAAGGCATCCGCATCAGGGAGACCCGCAAATCCTGCAATTTCAAGGCGATGCGGGATCCTGCGCTTGCTAAGAAGAATCAACGCAAAGTGAATCCTCTTAAGCAATCCAAGCGGAAAGCCGCAGGAGCTTAGACAAACCCTACATTTAGGTTGGGAGAACTCTTGATTCAAGGAGATGAAGGTTCTCCCTTCCGCTTATACTTATCCCTTGTGGGTAGGTATAATCGGGACTAAATCTAAATGAAAGGAGGTGGTACTATTGAAAAGAACTAGTTGGTATTGTATTGGGTTTGGTATACTAATGTTTGGTATATCATATGGATTCTACGCAATAGTTCCTGCGTGGATAATTCCTCAGAATATTTTCTTTTTCTTTGGAATGATTGGACTACTCGGTGCAGTAATCGACATCTTCAAAAATCTATAAGAAAGGAGGTGTTTAAATGGTCGAATCTATGTTAGGGCATTGGCTATCACAGCCGGAACCTCACAAGATTGGCAACTTTGTAGTTGTTGATCATGGAAAGAAATTCGAACCTGGAAATCCTATGCTGGAAGATAGGTTTTCTATGGGCTCTGTCCTTGGTGGCGACAGCAACATTATATTTCTTTATCATCAACATGAGAACATCACCGATTTCCAGATAGTTAACATGGATACGGGTGATACTCTCGAAATTAGACTTCCAAAGTAAAGGAGGTGATATTACATGTTGACTTTCATTCTTTGGGCAGCTCTCATTTATCTAGTTCTTTATGTGTTCCATAGTATCGGCAAATCTGACAATGGCCCTGGCCCTCGGAAACGTCAGACGCACCAACGCTTAGTTGATTTTGAGTATTTTCGAGTACATCTGGGTGGCGCATATGCATGGATGGAGGTGGATTTCGGCAAAGTCGGCCATGGCGAGTTCGTGCTCCTATTTGGATGCACAGATCGCTTCATCAATTGGACTTATAACAAACCACATTAAGAGGTGATTCTATGTTCCGAAAGCAAATCGGTTATTATAAAAGCCTGACCTGGAAAGAATGGCTCATAGTCTTAGTTTATTATGGGTTATTCATATATTGGCTAATCACTTAGAGAGGGGGTGGAAGTGGAGAAGAAAATAAGATTCGCCTTTGAATGCAGGCATTTTCGAGTCGCTTATGAAAAGATTATTAGGAAATCTGAAAGAAACTTGAAATTGAGGATAAGAAAGCTAAAGTGGGCGAAAGACGAAGACTCGATGTCTATGCGTAAGCCGGTGATGTGCAATCTGCGGATCACTCTTTTATTGAAAACCTTTAAATAAATATCCGCAAAGGAGGATACAAATGAGACATATAATTAAAGTAAGAATTAAGCTTATGTTATTAGCAGCAGGCGTCCTCGCCTTTTATATCTACATGCTTATCTCTACGACTTCGTAATAGGCCGTAGCTAAGAAAAGGAGACTATTATGGAAGATAATCATTATATTTACATAGACCGAGCAATAAGGAAAAGACAATGCACGGTCTGTCATGATTCGATCCCTAAAGGAACTCATCATCTGGCAGTGATGAAAGATTATCGTTATAATATCTGTTTCGATTGTCTACTGCGCTTTGCTAGATTGATTCGGTTTTATGATTTGGAATCCAAATAGAGGTGAACTAATATGCCATATAATAATGACGGATATAAATATCTTAAAACTGGTGATGAAACTGGGGATTTATGTAAATACTGCGGTAGTTCAATGTTTATCGATAAATATGGTAAAGAATGGACTATTCGATGTCATTGTGGAAGAGAGATCCCTTTCATCTCCAATGCTAGAGATAGTATGTATGCACGAGCAGCTTATAAATGAAAGGAGGTGTATATCATGGATAATGAAATCAAAAAAGTCAGTTTCGAATGCGGCAATTGTCACAAGCCTTTTGAGGTTGAAGATCCTAATGAAAGCCTTGAGGTGTTTCTCATGAAATGCCACGAGGAATTGGGGATAGATTTCGTATATTATTGTGATGATTGCGAAGATGTAGAAATCTTATAAAAGGAGGTGTTTATATGGATAAAGTAGATAAATGGTTAATGTTCATCTTGGCAGTAGTCGTTGCTGTCATAATCAATCAGGCTATTGAAGCTGCGGATGTTTATTTCAACAACCGCAAATATGATGTCGAGTTGCATCAGAAACAATGGGCTAAAGAATGGCCTGAATCGGTGGAGACAAAGAGGCAGGAACTCATTGCTAAAGGTTTTATATTGGAAGAAAGGAAATAACTATGGATAAAACACTGATAAAAATTGACAATGATATCCATGGTTTCCGGGTGATGGCAATGAAAACCGGTGAGATATTCAAGAACGCTAAAACATTAGGCCATACCGAATTGGCCATTCATGCCAAGAAGGCTTTTGATGGACTTGACGGTATGGTCCGCTATCTCGAAGAAGTACGTTCTGCGCTCTGGGAATCAATGGAACCCATCAACGTGCCTGTTATCGATGTAAATCGGCCAAAACTAACATTAATTAAAGGAGGTGGCTAACAATGGGTAAACCTAAAAGCAAACGTCAAAGACTTTTGTATCCCAAGGCCATAAAGATAAAAGCCTCTGAAATGGCAGCAATCGTCGCTGCTCCAGGGGAAAAGGAAGTATATCGGCAGACTCGTAATTGGGATATTAAAACGTGGTATTGTCCTAAAGCTCACATATCTGGGACATTGGGAGCTAGTGGCAAATGGCGCGTTATCAAGAATAGGGACAAGATAATGCAAGGTCAAAGCTATAGATTTCTTATTTGGAAAATATGGCAGTTCAAAGATCACGCTAAGATCGATGGTAAGAAGAAATGGAATTGCACCATCTATGTGGTCCTCAAAAAGCCTTATAGTCTCTATTATCTTGTCTGCAAACGCGCCAGGCATTCTATCCAAGGAGTCTATTAAGGAGGTGGTGCGCATGGTTACAAGGAAAAATCTGTATGATAAACTAAAGCATTGCCTCAATCCAATGCATATTTATTGTCGGCTCTGCAATTTTCTGAAGAGTGATCGCTGGGCTGCTAAAATTGCCATTTGGTATGAATATCGCATTTGGATTTGGCTTAAGCCGCTGATTTCCATACTTCGTCCAAGAGAGGATGAATGATGCCTCGTCGAGATGGGAACAAGATATTCAAGCGGCGAAGGAATAGGGGCATTCACCAGCGGCGCAGAACCACTCGTGGGCACCGCAAACTGAGTAAATTCAAAAAATACAAATGGTATGGAGGTAATGATGGGTGAAGAAATAGTCAACGTGTTTGATGCTCTCAACTTCATCAAAGGTAAAATAAAAAAGGAAGAGCGGGAGTATATGGATAAAGAAGATTATGGTAGATTAAGAAAATGTAACGAAGCCGCTAAGTGTGTGCATAAAATAGAGGATATATTCAATCTTCTCTATGACGATGATTTTTGTATCATTCTTTGACCCTGATTTGAAGTAGGGAAAACTTAGGCGGCGGTCTCGCAGTGATATCGAGCACTTCTACTCTCTCCTATCCCTATCTTCAATAATCTATTCCTTATAAATCAATAACTAAATCAATCACTTATGTCCTATCATGGTCATATGGCCTCATAGAATAGGACTATAATATTAGTAAAGAGAGGTGATATAATGACTAAAATACTAACTTTATTCTTGGCTCTAAGCCTATTATTCTCTGCCTCGGTGGCTGCGGAGGATGAATACAAACAAGTCACAATAAACATCCCAGAACATGGGATAACTGCGACATTCCATGCGTACACGGCCTTTTATCCATTCTATGAACAAACCCCCACTGAAATCATCAAACTGCCCAAGACTAAAGCTTTCGACTTAGCTTGGCGCGATGTGAATGGCTTTAACTATGGGGTGATCATTGATCCATCAGGAACAAAAGCTGTTGCGGTAATTGAATTCAACAAAGAGTTGAACAGTGTGGACTATTACATTGTGAATGAAGCGGGATATACCAAATGGATAACTAGGACTGAATTGGCAGTGGAACTGATGAAATTGGAAATGGAATGGCAATAGTATAGCTTTCAATCGACCAATCCCATGTCGTTAAACTAGGACTGTAATATGATGGGGAAGTTCCATCACGCCTGACAAGCGGTCATTGTCAAACTAAATAGTGGAGGTACACTATGAATACACCACAGCAACAAACTTTGTTCCCAACTAATTATAAGTTCGAATTGGTTGGCAATCTCGGTCATAACAATAAGCTCTTCGACAGGACTTGCGTAAGTTGTAAGGGGATGTATTCCTCTTATGAGGTCGCTTCTTGTCCGAAATGCGGTCAGCCATTGACTTTCATTACCACCAAGGAAGGCAAGCCAATGGCAGTGTCCGAGGGCACCATTTATCCGGCATTTGGTCCGAAGCAGAAGCAGCGAGATACTGATGCTATCAAGAATCGGAAGAATGGCATGCCGGCCATCTATCGGTTCAAGATATTCAGTTTCGCTGATGCTAATGGAGTCATCCCAAATCCACAGGACCACCATCGCATGAAGAGTGGTGCTATGGTCAAAATCACCATCGTGAATCATCAGTTGATTCCTTCCTGGTTCATGGGTAAGGATGGGAATCCAAAGGTCGAGCTGATGATGCAGGTCTATCCTCAGTATGGAGATTCTGTCATGGTTCTTCGTGATGCTCAAGCGGCCGCTGCTTCAACGCCTGTAACGGTTGGTGCAGATGGTCAGCCTGTTCCGGTGAATACGGGTACCATCAGCGATGAGATTGCTCAGCTCGAGGCGAAAATCGCCGCGCTGAAGGGACAGGCGGGCGTTCAGGGCAATGTGGTAGCGCCCACTGATCCGGCCGCTGCAAATGTGGCTACAGAGACAAGTCCTCCATGGCAAGACGGAGCTCAGACCAGCTATGCAAACACGGGTGAGGTAAATCCATTTGAAAACATCTAATACTGACGTTGAGTGGCTAAGGCATATTTCTTGGTCAACACAACAGCCAAGCTACGATCCGGGCATGATCTTGCCAGACACGGCCAAGTACCGAAGACGGCAAGATGTGCGGCGCACCCGGGCATGATGTGGCCATAGAAGATAAGATCCGGACAAGAACCGGGCATGATGTGGCTCCGGCGGACCAGCCCATCCGGGCAGTTCACCAGGAAAGCCACATCATAGAAATCCGGACATTTGCGTCTCATTACCGCATCAGCGGAATAAATAGAAAGGAGGTATCACATGGAGATAATCCTCAATAAGGAAGCCCCACCATTGCTAGTCCAGATCATCCACGAAGCATATGAGGGGATAGAAACTATCGAGAAAGTAGTAATCGATGCATTCTTCCTACCTCATGAATATCTCGCGGCATATGATCCGGCGATTAGAGCAGTCCTCATCGACGTCGGCCATTGCATGACGAATAAGAAATGGATGAATAAAGGAGCGCTATTCATTCCCAACGTCTGGATGAATCTGATCTTTGCAGTTCATCATGAATTGGTTCATGCATGTCAAATCCAAGATAACCCTGAACTCGCGGCACTAAAGAAATGCCCACCAGAATTAGAAGATGAAGCGAACCAAATGGCACTCGATGCCATGTTCAGTTGGTTTGAAGCAGGTGGTATAGTGCCACCTATCAGAGAAATGGGATGGATTGGAGAAATGATAGCCAAGACATTGAACGGCGTCTTCAATTCCCATCCACAAGAAGTATTAGAAGAAATGGAGATGACAAAGACGGTCGCGGTGGCTAAAGTGGATAAAGTAATTTCGTCTCATGACCATTTCAATGATATTGAATTATTATACAGCGAGATCGATAAGGGCAATATCGGCCTCACGGCAAACGGTCAGAGATATCTGACAGCAACAGAATTCTTAGCAGTATAAGGAGGAGAGCATGCATAAGAATATGATTATCATTATGCAACTGTTCGAGGCAATCTTTCAGAGCAAGGCTGCTAATACCGACATCACGCAAGTGCGGATAGCAAATCCTAATCTCGCCAATGGATTTGCAGTCGGCCGTTGGTTCCGAGATAGTACAACGGGAGAGCAGAGTCTAAGAGGATTTGATTTTGATGTCATCGATAATGGCAGAATCCTCAATCTGAGAATCCTCGAGCAAAATCCGAACAAGCGAGATTTCGCAGGGAATGTCAAGCATTTCGCCAATCTCGCGCGACAAGGTCATCAAATTTGTTGGGTTATTGATAGGAATGGTTCCTTCCTTGGTAGGGTGCATAACGGCCAATGGCATTTCAGTCAGCCAAGGGCGACAATGCCAGTGCAGCAACCGACCAATCAATACGCAACGGCGGCAGCAATGACACAGCCAACTGAAGCGCCTCAAACCGAGCCAATGAATTGGGATGTAGATATGATTCCAGATATCCCAAGCCATGCAGACGTTCCAGAGACAGTGCTGAATCACTTTGCGAATATCGATGAGGAGCCGCCTGATGACTATGATCAATAAGAATGTTGGCACAGTCAAAGCCATAAGAAACAAAAAGGTGGTTGTAGAATTGCCCCGTGGTGGTACCTTCACTTTCAAATCGGACAGAGAGTTCAAGATCGGTGAAGCCGTGTGCTTCACCGTAAACTCTGTCCTAAACAAAATCACTGAAGTCATGCCCAAGAAAGAGGCAGATGAAACCGTAAGAATCGGTCAAGATGAATCTGCAAGTGGTGTATTCATAGAAGACTATGAGGGCATAGATCTCGAAGAGGATGACTCCGGATTCGCAGAAGATGACCTTAGCTATTTAGACGATGAGGAGGACATAACCGATGCATATGATATCACAGATCAAGGACAAAGGGCTCAGGGCAATTTTGATTTCGAGTGCGGAGAGTCTGGAAACCAAATTGTCGAAGCAGGAGATTACTTTGCAGACTCCGATAGTATGGAAGAGCCCGACGGGGCTAAGGATTGATGTAACCTTCGAACAGCCTCACGAGAAAAGTCCAGTAATCATGAGATATTGTTATATGCTGGACACTCTCCAATTCAAGGAATGGCTCAAAACGCATGAATATCTATGCGAAGGGCCATTGGCATTCACGGTCAAAGGCGTTAGCATTATGATACCAAAAGGTGCTGACGCTTGGGATAAAGCTGGGTTCGCAATAGATGGCGACAACGGCGAGAAGATATTCATTCCTCTGTTACACCAAGAGGTGATATTCGCAGTCCATCGCGATATTCACCATGGAAAGGAATGGATAGTCGGATTACTCGACAGCCAGATTGCGTCTCAGAACAGTTCTAATGAGGGTTAATCTCAAAATGGCCCTCTTAGAAATGGGCATGCAACATTCACCCCAAATAAACCTATAGGAGGTAACATTAAATGGATGAGAAAATGATTCTTAGCAATGTTAGGGTTGCTGGAGCACCCACATTCTTTCCTGGAAACGATGCGTCCAAGCATCGCTGTTTGGTCACCGTGATCAAGAATCGCGGGAACAACAAAGCCGGTCAGCCAATGAGAGACGAGTTCACGCTGGTCTTTTGGGGCAAGTATGCACAGACATGCGCGCTCTATTTGGGCGTGGGCCGTGCGATCAACGCTGAGGTAGTGCCTCGGACTTATACGATTGACACCGGTCAGGTGAGGCCTGATGGAAAGAAAATCCTTCACAGGATTACCAACTGGCACGTTCGGTCCTTTGAGTTTGGTGCCGATTCCATGAAAGAGCTCACTGGTCGGGTCAATGGCAACATTCAGGAATTGAAGAAAGCGGGTCTGCTTGATCCGAATTCTACGATTACCGCCGAGATGTTGCTCAAGGTGACAAGACCGACGGCCTATGATTATAATCCCGCTCTCGCCGAGCAGACTGGTCTGTATGGAAACGCCAAGGTTTTCATCAAGGGTCGTGGATTCATCGGACCCAGCCAGCCCGCAGCCGCAGTACCGGCAACCGGTGGTGAGACCATCCAAGAGCTGGAAGCCAAGCTTGCGGCCATGAAGACGGCCGCGGCCGGCNNCAAAATAGCATGCCCATAATAATAGGGAGCCAGGCATTTTGTCTGGCTCCCTTATTTTTTTATTTACTTACCGGAGTTTTTTTCAATCCTACCTGATCAATTTCAAATACCCGGATTTATTAGGAGGTAGAAGCAATGATCCAATTTATTGTCGGCATTACTTTGATCGCTCTCCTTATAGAATTTCCTTCCGTATTGTTCACCGCGCTGATTATTGGTGGAGCTGTCTATCTCTATTGTAAGCATCCAGATTCTCTCGGGAAATTAGGCATTCGTATCCCCACGGAGTATAAAACTGGGGAAAAAGAAGAGGATTTACCCGCCGAGAAGAAAGATTTTGAGACAGCAGAGGAGAGAATGAAGCGGGCAGAGGAGGAAATTGAGCAGAAGATGAAACCAGGCTATAAAGATGATCCCAAATGGCAGGCTGGCACTGATAGGTTGCGTAGATATGTAGAGAAGAACCAGGAGATAGCAGAACAGGAAGAGAAATTAGAAATGTTAAAAGAGGCCGAACAACATGCTCTGGCCGGAGAGTGGAACAAAGTTGAAGCGATCGAACGGAAAATCCGTGAAATGGCAGCAAAATCTTGATATCCCGATCGATTTTTGGGATTCTCGGAACAAAGTTAATTCTTTCGGCTGAATTTCGCCGATCGAGAGCGCAAAAACCGCATTCTTTTACTTTCAAGGAGGAAAATGAGTATTTTTGAGCAGATCTATATAATATATGTATATATACAATATATACGTATATTTCGTATAGTTCACAGCGAAAACCGGAAAGCTCGGGGAGGAAACCATGCATTTAGTAGATTTTCTAGCACATTCCCTCATATATTACATGTCAGTACTATTCGCAGTATTGGTAATGTCTTGGTTCGTTAAGACTAAATCAAAGATATGGGATAGGATACTGTGGCCCATGGTCTTTTTCGCCGGCGGAGTTGTGATATTTGGATGGGTAGTGAAGTCCATTGGCTGGGATCCTATGT
>JABAOF010036847.1_pt4 | contig 11649 bp, 9 predicted proteins | sample 7062171 | NCBI WGS metagenome assembly JABAOF01 (sample SAMN14538628, study PRJNA623070) | marine sediment metagenome | biome: marine biome [ENVO:00000428]; feature: marine pelagic biome [ENVO:01000023]; material: deep marine sediment [ENVO:00002113] | place: India: Gulf of Khambhat ... | reverse complement strand
TTTGCTGTTGCGAATGATGACCCAGTTTTTGCCGGATTCCATCGCGGTGGCCGCAGCTAAGGCCACGCCGCCCAATTCGGCACCGGCTATCAGAGTAACATCGTCGGTAATATATTTGGTAAATTCCTTTCCCAGGGCCTTGAGGATGTCCGGACAGGTCTCGAAAAGATATTTATCGAGATAGTATTTGCTGCGCTTGCCGCTGCGAAGGACAAAATCACCTTCCAGATAAGCTGTTTCCTTTATACGCTTTATTAATTCTTCTCTGGTCATAATATAAGTTACCTTGGAGACAGATTTCAAAAATTACTATTCTTTATTTATTACAATCAACTAAAACATACTTGCAGTACCTATTAATGAAACAAAAAAGGTAATACACATCCTGTGATGAACCTGCCGGCATCAGAGCACAAAAAAGCGACGCTTTCTGCGATATCCTGCGGTGAGGTATTGGTACGCTTTTGCCATGCGGGGCCATGGTCACACTGTTCAATAGCTTCGGTTAAGCTTTCGATTGCAGGTACAGGTCCTGGACCAATAATATTGACAGTTACACCATTGCGCCAGGCTTCGTCACGTGCCTGGAGCAAAGCATGTGTTCTGGCGGCCTTACCCACATTGTAAGAGTAAGCAGGTGAGTCATAAGGTGGTAATAGTGCAATACCAATTACTCTTCCCCACTTGCGCTTATACATTTGAGGCAGTACCAGCGGCATCAAATGGAAGAAAGGTGCAACCTCATGCTGAACATCCTCTATCGCAGCGGATGAGTCAAGCTTGTCGATAGGTTCCGGATGCCAGCCTGCGCCGGGATTGACGATACAAATATCAATCTGGCCAAAATGTTCAATCGTTGCGTTCGCTAAATTTCTGCAGTCATCGGCTTCAAATACGTCGGCCTCTATAGCAATTGCATTACCGGCACGGCTTTTGATATGGTTGACTATGGCTTGTGCTTCATCTTTACTCGTACGATAATTNNTTGCCGGCAGAACCTGTTACTAAAGCTACTCTATCCTCCAGCTTCATCTTATTCTTTAAACTTTCAGTTCCACTTTTCGATTCAATTCTTTTCGATATTTTCTGCGGATAGGCGTTACGATATCTCTTATGAATTCATCGACCTGCTGCGGTGCTCTGCCGATGTAATGCTTCGGGTCTAACACTTTTTCAAAGTTGATTTTACTAAAAGCAATATCCGCTTTTAGTCGGCTAATTAAATCGTTGGGTCTGCCGAATTTCTTTACCTGTGCGGCGGCGGCGTGTGAGTGTAGTCTTATTTTCTCGTGCAGTTCCTGTCTGTTTCCGCCGGCCTTGACCGCTGCCATCAGGATATTTTCGGTGGCCATAAACGGCAGCTCGGCTGCCACACGAGCCGCTATCACCTTCGGATAAACAACAAGCCCGCCCGTTACATTGATGAGGATTTGCAAAATTCCATCAACAGCTAAAAACGCTTCCGGAATGACTACTCTTCTATTAGCTGAATCGTCGAGGCTTCTCTCAAGCCATTGTTCGGAGGCGGTCATTTGAGGGCTGGAGGCCAGGCTTAATACCAACCTGCTGAGTGACGTTGCCCTCTCACAGCGCATAGGATTTCTTTTATAGGCCATCGCTGAAGAGCCGATTTGTGTCTTTTCAAACGGTTCTTCAATTTCTTTCAGGTTTGCAAGCAGCCGAATGTCATTGCACATCTTGTGTGCTGATTGTGCGATAGAAGCTAAAGTATTGACGACAAGGGCGTCGATTTTTCGCTGATATGTCTGGCCGGTTACGGCGCAGATTTTTTTGAAGCCGAACGCAGTGGCGACGAGTTTATCGAGCTGTTTGACTTTGTTATGCTTGCCATCGAAAAGTGCCAAAAAAGAGGCCTGTGTGCCGGTAGTGCCTTTAACACCTCTAAACGGCAGAGTTTCGAGCCGGTGCTCGATTTCTTGCAGGTCCATCGCGAACTCATAGCACCACATCGTTGCCCTTTTGCCGACGGTGGTCAACTGGGCCGGCTGAAAATGCGTAAAACCTAATGTGGGAAGCGCACGATGCTTCTTTGCGAATTTACTCAGCAGATTTATTACCGCCGCCAGCTTGGCTGTGATTATCTGCATCGCCTCTCGCATAATTATCAAATCGGCATTGTCACCGACGTAACAGCTTGTTGCACCGAGATGAATAATCGGTTCGGCCTTTGGTGCCACATCGGCGAAGGCGTAGATATGCGCCATAACATCATGACGGAACTGTTTTTCGTAGCGGGCTGCTCTTTTGAAATCAATATCATCGAGATGTCTGGCCATCTGCTTTATATGGCCTTGTTTTATATCATCCAGGCCGAGTTTCTTTTGTGCCTTTGCCAGTTCCAGCCAGAGTCTGCGCCAGGTGCTGAACTTCTTTTGTGCTCCGAATAGCTCAGCCATTTCTTTTGAGGCGTTCCTCTCTACCAGAGGACTTACATAATTTTGAAATTCGCTTTTCTGAGTTCGAGTTTTTTTTGCCATTTTTTTTCTCTGTGTTTGGGCTTATCTATTATTAAGTTTTGCCTGACGTTTGGCTAAGAGTTGCTCAATCTGCTCAATATCGTTTTTGCTCAAATTCCAATCTGACGCCGGGGCGGTTTCGAGAATCTGCTCAGGCTTGCGTGCTCCGGCAATGGCGGCGGTAACTTCAGGCCGGCGAAGAACCCAGCTTATGGATAGTTGCGCTAATGTTTTATCATTACGTTCTGCAATAGGCCGGAGTTGTTCAACAAGCTCTAATGTGGCGGTAAATTTGGGCTCGTGAAAATCAGGATTTCTTCTTCGATGGTCGTCCAGAGGCAAATCCGCCAGTCTTTCCTGGCTGAATTTGCCTGTTAGCAGACCTCTCTGCATCGGACTGTATGCGACGACGCCGATGTTGTTTTGAGCACAGTAGTCCAACAGCTCATCTTCAACCTCACGATGGAGCATACTGTAAGGCGGCTGAAGTGAGGCGACCGGATGAATCTTTTGAAGGCGTTTGATTTGCTCGACATTAAAATTCGATACGCCGAGGAATCGGACTTTTCCTTCCTGGGCCAGTTTGGCCATTTCTTCCCAGGCCTCCTCGATATCTTCCTCCGGCTCGGGCCAGTGCATCTGATAAAGGTCTATTGTCTCAATGCCGAGTCTTTTTAAGCTGGCGTGACATTCCTCGCGAATGCTTTGAGCTTTCAGGCAGCTTACTTTTTCCCTTTTTTCATTCCAAAGCAGGCTGCATTTTGTTGCTATGATTGGCTTTTTGCTTTTTGCTTTCAGGGCCTTGCCAACAAGCTCTTCGGAATGTCCCAGGCCATAAACAGGGGCGGTGTCTATCCAGTTGATACCTGTTTCGAGCGCGGCCGGGATTGTGGCAATCGCCTCGTCGTCGTTCTGCGGTCCCCAGCCGAACTGCCAGGGCCCGCCCATCGCCCATGTGCCCAGGCCTACGGTAGTAAGTTTCAAATCGGTATAACCTAATTGTCGCGTCTGCATAATCCAGCCCCCTTAGAAATCTTCTTTTTATATCATATTTACCCCGTTGGAATTTCTCCCGCACCAAAAGAGCTTCGGCTGCGCCGTTTTAGTGCGGGATGCCCTTTGGTCTTAACGGGGCAAGACTCCAGCTTCCGGTCCGCGCAGTAGTATATTACGACTTGAAGTGTTCATCAATATTTTTGTGCTCGGCGATATAAAAAGGACATCCTGCTGGCTTGAACATCCTCATTTTTTGCTGAGATGGTATAAGTTCCATTGATTTCCGTCTCTAACTCAATAACTGACTTCTGGACAGTTTTAACTTTGGGCCCGAACCAATCTAAATTGACCGGCGTGGCGGTGCGGATTCTGCATTTATTGCCAAGTCTGGAACGGATTATGCTTTTGGTTAGTTTTCCGTCCTTCCAGGTGATGTCCACCTCGAACCCGCCGCGGGCTCGCAGGCCTTTGACGTGGCCGTTCGGCCAGGCCTTCGGCAAAGCAGGAAGCAAATGGATTTCACCTGCGTGGCTTTGCAGCAGCATCTCTGCGATGCCGGCTGTGCCGCCGAAATTGCCGTCTATCTGGAACGGCGGATGGGCGTCGAACATATTCGGATACATCCGCTGGGGACTCAGCAGAGAGCTGAGCATCTTATATGCGTGGTCGCCGTCCTCGAACCGAGCCCAGAAGCTGACCTTCCAGGCCATCGACCAGCCTGTTCCGCCGTCACCGCGAAATTCCAGTGACTTGCGGGCCGCGGCGAAAAGTTCTGGTGTCCCGCGGCGCGTAATTTCTTTGCCCGGGTGCAGGCCGAATAAATGTGAGACGTGGCGGTGCTGGTTGTTTGGGTCGTCCTTGTCTTCGAGCCATTCCTGGAGCTGTCCGTACTGTCCGATCTGATTGGGCGCGATTCGGCTGCGCAGCTCGGTTAGCTTTCGGCGAAAGTCTATGTCCCCGCCGAGCGCTTTGGATGCTTCGATGCAGTTGGTGAAAAGGTCGCGGATAATTTGATGGTCCATCGTCGGCCCGGCGACGAGTCCGCCGATTTCCGGCGAGTTGGAAGGTGTGCTTATCAGCCAGCCGGTCTTTGGGTCCTCGATGAGAAAATCGACGAAAAACAGGGCCGCCTCTTTCATTATTGGGTACGCTCGCTCTTTGAGAAACATTTTATCGCCGCCGAACAGGTAATGCTCCCAGAGGTGCTGGCAGAGCCATGCCCCGCCGGTTACCCATATACCGTGGTTGGAATGATTGATTGGCGCTGTGCCCCGCCACAGGTCGGTGTTATGGTGCAGCACCCAGCCCCGGCAGCCGTAGTGTGCCTGTGCGGTTTTGCTTCCCGACTCGGCGACGTCATCGAGCATATCGAACAACGGCTGGTGACACTCGGACAGGTTGGTTACCTCTGCTGGCCAGTAGTTCATCTCCGTGTTGATGTTGGTTGTCCATTTGCTGTCCCAGGGTGGGTCGATTTTATCGTTCCAGATGCCCTGGAGGTTTGCCGGCTGGCTGCCCGGACGGGAGCTTGCAATCAGCAGGTAGCGGCCGAACTGGAAGTACAGCGCTACTAATTGCGGGTCATCCTGCTTGGCGAAGTTTTCGATACGCTGGTCGGTGGGCTGCTTTATCGCCTCGGTTGTGCCCAGGTCGAATTCGACCCTGCGGAACAGGCGGCGATGGTCGGCGATGTGGGCCCTGCGTAAATTGTTATAGCTTTTGCGAGCAGCCGCTATGATAGTCCGGCGGCAGGCGGTGGCCGGGTTGCCGCTGACATCCCTGAAGTTCTTAAAACTTGTGGCGGCCGCAAGTATCAGTGTTACTGAATCAACTCCGGCAACTTCTATCTTTTCAGAATCAACAGTGAGCTTACCGCCTTTGGTTTTCGCCCGCAGGTGCGCCTCAAGCTTCAACACGCTGGGCCTTTTTTGCTTCGTTCGCTTATTCATATACTCTTGAAGTTGCCCTCGCAATGCTAACGTGTTTTTATCCACTGCCAGAGTTCGTGTATCCTGGTGAGGACTATCCAATTTTGCAGTGAACGTCATTTGCCCCGGTTTGTCACTGCTCAGGTGTACAACAATCACCTGGTCCGGGAAACTGGAGAAGACTTCGCGGGTGAAAGTCGTTTGGCCGATGCGGTAGCGAACTGTTGCCAGCCCGGAGTCGATGTCCAGCTCCCGACGATAATCGACCGGGTCGTCATGGGTCGGGAAGTACAGATGCAAATCGCCGAACGGCTGATATTTTTCCTGCCGCAGCGGCACGCTCATCATTTGCTCCATCGCCAGCTCTTCAGCCTGGCGTTGTTTGCCCTCGAACAGCAGCTTGCGGACTGTAGGCAGATACTCGAGGGCCCCATCGTGCTGATATTCGTGCGGTTGACCGGTCCACAGTGTGTCTTCGTTGAACTGCAGCCGTTCGTGTTCTGTGCCGCCGAAGACCATAGATCCAAGGCGCCCGTTTCCCACCGGTAGAGCCTCAGTCCATTTCTGTGCGGGTTGGCGATACCACAGCTTCATATTTTGCCACTTCGTTGCGTAGCGGCTTGTACCAACCTGGCCTGAAGGACCAATTGCACATCCTACAATAAACAAGCACAAAACTACCACATCTGGAGTTACTCGGCTTGTTACTTTTCGCTTTGCTTTTTTTTGTTTTACTCGCTTATCTTGCATACCGGTCCCTTGTTGAGATATGTATTGTTTTCGCCGCGATGCGTCGTAGCGGGTCTATTTCAGCATTTTGTTCGTTCGCAGTCCCGAAAGGGACGGCTGTCGGCGGATGTATTCGGCCTGCTCGGGAAATTTTCTTATTGTGTATTCCGCGATGGTGCTTTCAAAATTCAGACTTTTTACGATGCGTTTGAAGGTAAGCTCAGCCATCTCGGCATCGCCTATAATCTGGTGCACTTCGATATCGAGCTGGTGGTTGTTTGGTAACTTTGCGGTGCCGAAAAGAAAACTGAACGATGTTCGTGGTTTTTGTATGTGTACCCAATCGATAGTGAGCGTGTCTATTTGCATCCGTTCTGTTTTTATAATCACTCCCTTAACTTCAAGCGCCCTTTGCTCAAACCGCATCTGGGGGGTGGTTGTCTCGGCAGCTAAGAGGTATCGGCAGTAAGCCCAGGCGGTGGGTTTGCCGGGACGGGGGGTAAAATTACTGCTTATTGAAAAAGAATAGGAATTTTCATGATAATTCCATTGCTTTTCGCTTTTCCAGCCGTTGCCCGCTGGCATTGATACCGATAATCCGGCTTGAGTTAATTTCATCGGCTCCGAAAGGATAATAGCAGACTTTGAAGCGACTATAAGACGGGCAATGAGCAGCGAGAGAACAAAAAGTCCCAAAAGGGCTATTTTATCGACTCCTATCTTTTTTATATCGTAGGTTTTGTCCATATATACGCTAATAGTAATTGCCAGTCGTTTTTTTTGCAAGTTTACCCCGTCAGAAATTGTAAGGGATGCACAAAAAGGAAGATTTCTAACGGAGCTTACTCTTGAGGCTATACCTTTTTGCGAAAAAACAGTAGTTATGGGACCAGCCCGGCACAAAACAGCGCTGCCAAAGCTCTTTTGGTATTGGGTGGGATTTTCGGTGCAGAATGGGAATCACAGCAAGTTTAATCTAAAACGCCTCTTGTTTATGTCCGAATTATATATATATTTTCTAAAGAGAGGTTAATATGAATAAGGTGATGTTGCTGCGCGGGAACGAGACGGAGAAAATCCTGCAAACCGTGATTGATAAAAAAGTACCTGCCATTATGTCATATTTGTCCAAAGGCAAATGGCACGTCGCGAAGGTGCTGCTGAGCGAGCTTGTGGGGGATAGACTAACTGTAGAAAGTGCCGCGCCGAAGAAGAAACAGCACCCGGTAAATATACAGGCTAACCAGCCGGTCGGCATATCATTCAAATATGAATACGGCAAGTTTGTTTTTGATACGACTGTGATTGGTTTTGAGTCGTCGTCCAGCCCAGAGGCTGATGAGGGATGGGGCGGAACAATGATACTTGCTGTGCCGGACCAGATTGAAGTGGTCCAGAGGAGAAGTTATTACCGAGTAGATGTGCCCGAATCGCTGAAGGTAAAGGTGACGCTGTGGCATCGCAGCGGCAGACGCGAGGCCCAAAAGCAGATACAGGATGCTGCAGAGGATATACACAATTATTGTCAGGGCAGGCTTGTTGACATTTCCGCCGGCGGTGCGCAGGTTGTAGTTTCATGCTCAGCCGAGGCGGGCTGTCCTGAATCTGTCAGGCATGAGTCTAAAGGCAATATGTCCAGGACTTTTTGTGTCGGTGAGCTGGACTTCAAGAAAGGTCAGTTTGTTGGGATGCGATTTACACCTATGCCTTATGAAATGCCGTTGGTGGTCAGTGCCCAGATTAGAAATATCCTGCCGACCGCAGATGGCAAGGGCGCCTCTCTTGGATTGCAGATTGTTGGCCTGGAAGCAAGTCCCGAAGGTCATGAGGTTCTGGCGCGGCTTATTAGTATTGTCGAGCAGTATTATCAGATAAATCAATCCGGTGCTAGGCAGCGGGATATACAGCCGGTTCAGAACACAGTGTAACACACAGGCAAGCCGCCCGGATTCTCTTTATCTCTCTTTAGCTCCCAAACACAGGTTAGAATATTAGGAAATCAGTCTATCAGGAAACCTGGCAACCTTCTTTAGGTAACGTTGTCCTGGTCGGCGATTTGGCCATTGTCAACAGTCGTCAAAGCTGAATTTGCTGCCGGGACGAGGCTGTGCTTATTGCGGATTACTTTGTAGTAAAGCCATTTCACGAAGCTGCTTGCCGCAAAGCCGCAGAAAATCAGCACTAAAGCCGCCTGTATGTTCCAGATAACAAAGGCCAGGAGAAGCAGCACCCTTATAAGGTACTCAAATGGCTTCTTGCCCTTTAGGTACTGATTGAGGATATGCGGATATCGAATCCTGCTGACCATCAACACCGCTACGCCAAGGGCCGTAAAAGGCAGGGCATAAATAATTACATTCAGGCTCGGAAGAGTTTCCTGATGGAGGATTATCAGGCTGACTATTACCCCCGCAGCGGCGGGCGTTGGCAGACCTACAAAGCTCATATGGGCGGATTCGTCCTCCTCGTTTTCCACATTGAACCTGGCCAATCGAATGGCCGCACAGCTTATATATCCTGCCGCTGCCACCCAGATGAAACGCTCCAGAAAAGTCTCAGTGGCCGGATTAAGACCGGCAAAGCCTACCAGCTTGTATTCCAGCACTTTTAGCATCAAAAATGCCGGCGCCACACCGAAGCTGATTACATCGCAGAGGCTGTCGAGCTGGCCGCCGAAGCTCGAGGTGCTCTGGTGCATTCGTGCTAATCGGCCGTCGAGCATGTCGGCAATCATTGCCAGCAGGATCATATAGCCTGACATCGCAAAGTAAGAGAACTGCCCGATGCCGAGCTTTGCCCCTTTGCTGGCAAAGACAATGGCCGCGAAGCCGCATACGCCGTTGAGAATAGTTATCAGCGACGGCAGGATGGCAATGTACTTTAACCTTTGCCTTCGAACACGCCGCAGCAAACCCTTTTTGGTCGCTTTGGTTTTTAATCTCGCCATATCTCGTACCTCATAATGGTTAATTGGTTAATTAGTGAATCGACTACTACTCACTATTTATTACTCACCAATTTCGTATTTCACCAATGGTGTCAGGCCTGCTTTGACTTTATCGCCTATTTGGACTAGGCACTTTGCATTTTCGTGAAGAGGCACGTACAATTCTGTTCTGGAGCCGAATTTTATCATCCCGAATTTCTGACCGCCGGTCAATTTCCTGCCCTCTACTTTATCGCAGATGATTCGCCGGGCAATTGCTCCGCTGATTTGACGGACAATCAGCCTGTCCTGCGGGTTGTCGGTTCTGACCAGATGCAGGTCATTGGACTCATTGACCCGGCTGGACTGTGGATTCATTGCGTTTTTATATTTGCCTTTTTTATAGGTGATTTTTTCGACTTTGACATTACACGGAGCGCGATTAATATGTGTATCGAATATGCTCAAGAATATTCCAATTCGCAGTGTTGTTCCGCTGATGAAGTCGTTTTCCCGGACAGTTTCGATATCGGTGATTTTGCCGTCGGCCGGTGCTAACAGCAGGTTCCTGTCCGAGGGACAGTGACGCTCGGGGTCGCGGAAAAACATCAAAGACCATATCAAAATACCGGCTAACAGCCCTGCACCAATTAGGCGTGGACCTAAGCCCAATCGGTGCTGGGTACTCAGAAGAAAGACAATCATTACCGTAAATAGCACCGCGGGGTAGATAACCACCTGCGGCCAGCCATATTTTGTCAGCGGAATTCTCATAACTACAGATTAACACAGATTCAAGCCGATTTACAAAAATAAATCTGCAAAATCCGTGTAATCCGTGCTTAAAATCTGTGAAAATTTTGTCTGCGCATAGCCCGCCCTGAGCAAAGGAAAGCCTGCCCTGAATTAGCCGAGGGGTTAGTCGGAGGTTCGAACAGGCGGGTATCCGGGGATAGAAGTCGTTGGAATTTTAAAAAAGGCCGACCCTGTGGATATCGGCCTTTAAGGAGGAGGGGGGGTGAAGTAGGATTTTATTCTTAATAGTTATTTACCTAAGGCTTATTTATTTCAAAAGCTGCCTGCACCTCTCTGTGGCGCAGGCAAACGTACCTCATTGAGACGTCCTATAACTACTGTTCCTATTATCTTTAGACGCAGGTCGGCCCAAAAAGTTACAGGATTTTTGGAAAATTTCTCAAAAATTCCTTAAAAACGGCGATTTCAGGACAAAAAAGGCCGGGTAAACTCATCCCTTCACTATGTTCAGGACAGGCCTGAGCGATGTCAAAGGAACAAGCCCGGCCTTTTTGCTCGGTCCACGAATTGGATATTCATACGGCCTTGCTAAATCCCCCCGAAAATTGTCCAGCGGCCGGGTTGGTTATAAACTTGCCTGACTCCGATACCTTCCAGTTTCCACTGGATTGTTTCCCCATCCTTTTCGATTTCTAAAGTGCAGGACACTACCAAACCTTTCGTTTCAGGAATGGGATGCTCAGATGCAGGCCCGACCGAAATAATGCGGAGGAATTTAATTTGACCAAATTGTTTTTGGATAAAATCGGCTGGTGCGCCTTCAAACAATTGACCTGCCTTTGCGTAATCTTTGGCAATCAAAGCTTCAAAGAACTTACGGACAACTTCAACGGCCACTTCCTCATCTGTCAGGTTTCCCTGCTCCAGGCCGACCTCCTGGGTCGTCTGGTCGATACGCACAACCTCCGCGGGGACTTCATCCAAAGTAAACACTTTGGCCTCTATGGGCTGATTGTAGCCGTTAAGCTCCATCAAACTCAGGTACTTATACTCGCCGTCCTTTAACTGATATGACTTTATGGCTGTAACGAGTTTGGTGGCCTGGTCAACTAAAAGGACCCTGCGCCGGCGCGGACTCGTAGCTGTTACAACAATCGGCTCGGCCTTGTCGGAAGGTTCGTCAATCTCTATCTTTACCTTGCCTTCTGCTTGTTGTTTATGCAAACGTTCAACAAGCAGCCTTGGGTCGAATGCCTCAACGAATTTTAGCATGCGGTCGGCAACAACTTTGTCCCTGACGGTAAGCAAAACGTTTTTCTTTTTAAACCAAACCTGTGCCTTATTTTCTTTCCATACAATCACTTTGGCCCCATCTTTAGGAGCGTCCCAGGCCGGCATATGCATACGCACGTTTTTCACCTGTCCATCTTCATTAAATTCAAGCCAGAACTCCTTTGGCTCATCTTTGTGTCCAGAGGCAGTCTCTTTGATTTGGATGTAGCGGACGGAATGGTTGGCCTCGACGGTTTGCTCAAAGGCGTACGCTATGGGGGTTGTCTNNAAAGGAGTATGCTGTGGGAATCGTCCTATTCCAGAAGTTTATTGACAGCACGATGGCTGCTATTATCACCGCCGCTGCGGCTAATTTTGTAAAGGGGTTCATAATAAATCTCCTTGCAATGAATTTGGAACTCAATTTCTTAATTCTTTCTGGCTCGCCGACCGATTTGGTCTCGATTCGGCTCATTACGTTCTCGACGAGTGTCTCGTCGGGGCTGATTGCCTGAGCCAGTTTTTCCAATCTTTTTTCCAATGTTTCTTCGGCAGTCATTTTTCC
>JABAOF010007715.1_pt2 | contig 11649 bp, 10 predicted proteins | sample 7062171 | NCBI WGS metagenome assembly JABAOF01 (sample SAMN14538628, study PRJNA623070) | marine sediment metagenome | biome: marine biome [ENVO:00000428]; feature: marine pelagic biome [ENVO:01000023]; material: deep marine sediment [ENVO:00002113] | place: India: Gulf of Khambhat ... | reverse complement strand
GTAGATAAACCTAAGTGCGATGCGCATCATGTTGAAGTGGGCGAAAAACTGCAACTTGGCGATTTGGAAATTTGCGGCGTTTGTATTCGTGTTTGTCCAGTGGGTAAAACAGCCAACGACTCTTAGTGGTACAAAAAATCAAAATTTATTAAGTGAAAAACTGAGTTAATGGCAGTGAGTTCGTATGGTCGATAAGTTGAAAATGTACATCAATGGAGAATGGGTAGACGCTGAAAGCGGCGAAACCTTCTCTGCAACAAGCCCCGTGACCGGAAAAACCCTAGCTCAAGTGGCAAAAGGCGGAAGAAAAGATGTAAAAAAAGCTGTAGACATAGCGGTGGAAGCCCAAGAAAAAATCCAGAGAATGCCGATAAAAGAAAGAATTCAACTAGCTTACAAAGTAACCGAGATTGTGAAGCAGAATATAGACAGTTACGCAAAAGACCTCACCATGGAACACGGCAAAACACTGAAAGAATCGCTAATAGAAGTCGAGGATGTCGCCCCCAACATATTATGGAACGCTGAAGACCTCAAAAGACTTGAAACTCCAGTATTAAATGCCTACAGCAGACCCAACGTAATGCACATCGTTGTACGCGACCCCTTAGGAACAGTAGGTGTAATTACTCCATGGAACTTTCCAATGATTATGCCAGCAGAATTCGTGGTACAGGCTTTCCTCGCTGGAAACTCAGTTGTGTGGAAACCAGCTAGCTACACGCCAATCAGCGCAATTCACTTCATGGAATGTGTCGTTAAAGCTGGGATGCCGCCGGGCTTCATCAACATGGTGACAGGACCAGGCGACACTGTGGGAAGAGCTCTAGTGGAAAACCCGATGGTTGACGGCATCTGCTTCACAGGTGAAACGACGACTGGCGAGGACATAACCAAAAGAGCTGGTCTCAAAAAGATAACATTGGAGCTTGGAGGCTTGGGTCCACTCATTGTTATGAACGACGCTAATGTTGGGAAAGCCGTGGAAGACATTATTTATGGATGCTATACAACTGGTGGCCAGTGTTGCTGTGCCAACGAAAGAATTCTTGTTCAGGAAGGCATCCATGACAAGCTCGTTAAGAGTCTAGTACCGAAGGTGAAGAAGATGAAGTTAGGCGACCCCTTCAAAAACACTACAGATATTGGACCTCTAAACAACGAGCCAGTTGTTCAAAAGGTGGAGAAACATGTTAAAGACGCAGTCAACAGAGGTGCTAAAGTTCTGGCTGGAGGCGCTAGAGCAAAAGGTTTCCCAACAAAACTTTACTATCCTCCAACTGTAGTCGACGACGTCCCAACAGATGCTTTGTTCAACAACGTGGAAACGTTTGGTCCAACAGCACCAATAATTACTTTCAAAACGTTAGATGACGCTATTGAACTAGCTAACGCACCACGATATGGTCTCAGCATGGCGATACACACACAAAACTTCAAAACTGCCTTAGAAGCGTGCAAAAGACTACATGCGGGTCAGGTATGCGTAAACGACTCAGTCTACTATTGGGACTATAACAATCCTTGGGGCGGATTTAGGAAGACAGGTTTTGGTCGCGTCGCTGGTAAATGGAACTTTGAAGCCTTTACAGATGTAAAAACGTTAGTCTTCAATGTTGGAAGAAGTGAGTATTAGTATTCAGAAACGTTTTTCGCCTTAAAGAAGAGGATAAGGTTACATCAACTCGTAAGCAGATGAGTGGGCTTCGCCACCCCACTTATTTTTATGCCTCTCTTCTTCAATTCAGCCAGGAATGGTTCTGGGTTAACACCTACTTCTGAAGGACGTACACCTTTAAGCTGAATGAGATCACGTGCAAGCATCTGAGCTATTATAGAAGCGGGCACTCCAGTCACGAATCCTGACGCACTTGCATTCCACTCAGGCTTAGCATCATTGATTACGTCGAAAGTACACCGTGCCTTCCCACCGTCTTTTTCACCTGTCACATCAACTCTCACTATGTGAACCTCATCGCCTTTCTCAATTTTGCGTCGAGGAAGAGAACCAAAATATCTTTCTAAAAACTCTCTGGGAGACGTTGAAACACCTTTTATGGCTATTGCTTCTTTGCTCGTGAGGCCAACTTCATCTAACATCTTGAGCTTTGACACTGCCACTGGAGAGGTTATGATTTTGAAGACGGCGTTTTTTATTCCCTTGTTTATGGTGCGGGGAATCGTTGCGGGTTCTGAATGAATCACTATGTAAGCTTTTACTTCTCCAATTGGCTTCGGGAACCTTAATGTTTCTTCCTCTGAGAAGGGAGAGACTTCCCTAATCTTGCCATTTTTGTAAGTATGTGCATTCATTGTTAGCTCGTCTAGAAGCGTCGGCACTGCATAGGCTACTTTGACACCAGTCATCTTCTTAAAAACAGCGGTGCCCGAGTACATGTAAACGCTGTCTACTTTGTCTAGTTTATTTGCTCCATGCATTACCAGTATATTGGTTATTCCAGGAGCGCAGCCGCAACCTAGAATGGCGGTTATTCCAGCTTTCTTAGCTTCGTCATCGAGTTCAAGTTGTTTCAATGTAACATGGTAAAGACCGCCGAGATCAAGGTAATGCACCCCACTTTCTATAGCAGCTCTCATCACGTTAATGTTAAATTCATAGAAGGTGGAGTTAACAACCACATCGAAGTCTTTTCTTAATAGTTTAGTTAGTCCATCGTGGTCTGTCACGTCAACCTGCTCTGCACTGACCTTATCGCTACCTATTTCATCAGCCAGTTGCTTCGTCTTTAACGCCCGCTTGTCAGCAACTACAATGTTAGCTTCAGAAGTTCCGGCTAAATCTCTTGCAATAACTGATCCCGTGTTGCCGTATCCTAACAATAAGATGTTCATGAATATTCCTCTTTACCATAAAGCCTCTTCTTTTTTCTTCTTTGTGTACGATTTCACTTGACACTACCATCCTTCGCATACAACGTCATATAACGTTTTAATATTTTCTAGCGGAGCACTGAAAGGAATTTCACATTCGGTTGACAAGATGAGACTTTTGGGGCCTCCTTCTCTTAAGCATAATTTAGCTTCTTTGTAAACATCTGATTTAGTGCCCTTAAACATTGTGTTGGCGTGATCTACACTTCCCATTAGGCAGATGTCTGGTACACGTTTTCTAATCTCTGATATGTGGTCAATAGAAAGATTCAAAACATCAGGCTTAAGTTCTAATTCCATGTCCAAATAGAGCTGATCTGAGCAGTTATGCTCGATAACGTAAAGGTTACACTTCTTTATCTCTTCCACAAGCTTCTTTGTGTAGTTCAGTATAAACTCTCTACAGTTTTTTGGATCCAAGAAGGTTCTGTTCATGTAGGCATTTTCTATCATTATACCAAAGACGCCCTGTTCACTCATAGCTTTGGCATATTCAACACATCCACTCGTTACAATTTCTAAAATCTCATGCACAAAATCTGGTTTTGTCAACGTATCCATCAAAAATTTTTGGAGACCCCGTATCTCTGAAGCTACTAAAAAGGGGGAGCAAACCATACCTATAACCGGAGTATTTTTGCCTATCCGATCACTCAAAATCTTAAGACTGTCGAGCACTAATGGCATTCTCCCATCCTTATAGGGGATGGGGACACGTAAATTTTTCACTTCTTCTTCAGATGCTGCTGATCGCTCAACAATGTGTGGATACTCGTCTTTTCTTTCAATCTTACATCCTAAAGCCTCGGCTTCGATGGTTAAGCAGCCCCAAGGCGACATAACGTTATCATGACCAAATAACTCTTTAGCTTTAGTCTGAGCTTTAGCGATGCCTTCAGCATTGTAGTAGACATCGTTAAAGTTTGCTCCTAGTTCCTTCAAAACCCAGTTTCCTCCCCCAAAATATAGATATCCTGAAGGAGGTCTTTCTGTTTCTTCAAGCTTTATCGCTTTTTCAAACCGTTCAATTGAAGTCTCTGCCATCTTTCATGCTTCCAATCCTAGTGACCGTGGCTGACCGTATTTAACATTTATTTTAGCGCCTTTAGTACAAGTTCTGTGAGGTCATAGAATTTTAGCGGTGAAGCTGATTTTTGAATAGCGTCTTTGAGGTTATGGGCGCAGAAGGGGCACGCCGATGTAATGATGGTTGCTCCAACATTCTGAGCCTCTTTAATTCTCTCTATGGCTACTTTCAAGGCAAAATCTGGAAAACTTGCTTTCACTCCACCTCCCGCTCCACAACACAAAGCAGTTTCCTTGTTTCTCGGCATCTCAACAAATTTTATTGATGGAATTGCCTTCAAGACTTCCCTAGGCGGTTCATAAATTCCAGAGTGTCTACTCAAGTGGCACGGGTCATGATATGTAACCGTTTCTGGCACTTCTTTTGTTAATTTTAGGCGATCTTCCTTAATCAGTTCCGCTGTAAGTTCAGACGAGTGGAGAATTTTGAACGGCAGTTCACCGACAAACTCTGGATAGTCTTGGCTAAGGGTTCGGTAACACCCAGCGCAGGAAGTAACTATTCTTTTCACTCCAGCCTTTTTTAGCGCCTCTACATTGTGTTTTGCTAACTTGAGGAATAGGTCTCTTCTTCCCACCCTAAGTGCTGGTGATCCGCAACACCATTCTTTGGGATGAAGAGTCATGAAATTCACGCTAGCAGCGTCCAATATTTTTGCCGTGGCATCAGCGATTTCTGGTCTCCTGTAAGCTGTTGTGCAACCGACAAAGTATGCAGTGTCCGCTTTCTCTGCAACCTTAACTTCTGGCGGCAACCATTTCATCCTTTCTTCGTGAGGTTCACCGTAAGGGTTATGGACTTCTTCTATGCGTTTGGTGAAAGCGTCGTGCTCGGGTCTTGTGAAGCCTTTCTCCACGAGTTCAGCTCTTAAGTTCTCAGTTATCTTAACGGTATCCACTTCAATGGGACACCTTTCCCTGCAGAACCCACAGGTTGTGCACAGAAAAAACCTTTCCGCTAAACCTTCTGATGCATCTACCAACCCGTCCAACAACGCTAAAACAATCGCATTTCTTCCCCTTGCAGAGATAGACTCAACGCCAAGAACTGAATTAGTGACACAGTTCACTCTACAAAAACCACAGCGGCAACGGTTGCAAAGAATTAAATCGCTATAAACTTTTTTCGGGATGTCTATAAGCCGAGCCCTCCAGGATTCATTATGTTATTTGGGTCCATTGCGCGCTTGATTGCCCTCATTACGTCCAAGGCTGAACCATGCTCCTTTCTCATTAGATGCCGAAATCTTAGACCAACCCCCACGCAGTACGAGACCGTGCCTCCCAACTCTAGAGCTTTGTTCACCAACTCATCCCTTGCAGCAGCGTACGCTTCAGCCTTGGCTTCGTCAAACGCTAAATCTATGCTCAAGTTTTCAGGAAGCACCCACGAGCCTATACCCATGGATTTTATTCCTGATCTCTTAACCCATTCTTTAAGAAACTCGTAGAATTCAAGCACTTTGTTGACTGGAACTGCGGTGTCAATGCTGTCGGCGGCTCCTTCCTTGTTCATCTGGGAAAACATGTCATGTCTGTTCGCCCAATATTCCTTCGCAACTTTGTCATCTAACTTTGTGCCGCCTTCCGCCTCTAATATAGATGTTGTACGCTTCACTTGCGCTTTAACTATCTCTTTTGCTCCTTCGTAGTAGAGAAGTACGGTTGCTTCCTGTTCATCTGCGGGGTCTTCAACGTAAGAAGATGTTGGGTTTAATCCGTTCCTTAAAACTTTGAGCAAAGATTTGTAAGCCTTTTCAAAGCTGTTGAAGGAGTAAAGGAGGAAAACTCTCTCTTCTGGAAACGGATGTATTCGTAAAAGCGCTTCAGTTATTACTCCCAAAGTTCCTTCAGCGCCGATGAAGAGGCTGTTAACGTCAAAACCAGTAGACGACTTCGGTACTTCTCTGGTTTCAACAACAACACCAGTGGGCAACACCACCTTAAGTGACACCACAAGGCGCCCCATGTCTCCATACTTGCCAGCTCTCCATCCTAATGACCTAGTTGATATGCATCCGCCTACGGTGGCGGTGGGAAAACTGCCTGGGTCGTGACCAAAAGTGAAGCCTTTATCGTTTAGTGTTTCTTCCAAATTTTGAAGTATCACGCCAGCTTGAACCTTCACACTCATCGAGTCTTCGTTTATGTTGAGTATTTTGTTCATTCTGGTTAGGTCTAAAACAACCCCTCCCTTAGCTGGAACAGCAGAGCCAGCGTAGTTGGTTCCAGAACCCCTCGGAGTTAAAGGTATACGATGTTTATTCGCAAGCAACACTATCTCACGTACCTCATCTGTTGTTGCAGGACGTACAACAGCGATGGGTTTTACGCCTAGCTTTGGATGAGTTAAAAGGGGATATCGGTCCCGAGAGTAAGCTATCAGATCGTATGGTTCATGTAAAACGTTGTTTTTTCCAACGAGCCCAGTTAAAAGCTTAACAATGCCTTGAGAGCTTACATTGCCGGTGTCGTTCACTTTCAACCTACCCTACGCCATGTTCTATATGTATGTTCTCTTTTTAACTGGTTTTAACTTTACGCAATGTTTCTCTTGATCATTGAATGAGTGACAAGATTTTACGAACCAAAAGCGTCAAGGTAACAATAAAGGAGTTGCTCACACACATTTTCCCAAAAAGTCCATACTTATCTATTAAATGCGCCCATTATTACTGAAGGATAAGACATGTACCTAACCAAACAGGAGGAACAAATGCTCGCTGGAGAACACGGAGAGGCTGTTCAGCTGGCAATGGAAATACTCACCCAAGTCGGAGACATATATAACGCAGAAAAAATGATAAAAATTGCAAGCGCCCACACCGTTATGACTCCGTATCGAGACATCATGGATGCAGGAGTAGGAATATGCGAAAAATTCGCTGAACTGGGAGCAAAATACTCCGTTCCAACAACTTTAGACCCAGCTGGAATGGACCTACAGCGATGGCGAGAACTCAAAATTCCAGAAGACTACGCAGAAAAACAGATGAGAATTGTAAGAGCCCAAGAAAAGCTCGGTGGAATTCCAGTATGGACATGTACCCCCTATTTACACGGCAACATACCCATGCCAAATCAACACTTAGGATGGTCTGAATCCTCAGCCGTAGTCTTCGCCAACTCAGTCATGGGAGCCAGAACAAATCGACTGACCGCAGTGGTTGACATGGCTGCGGGGATAACTGGCAGAGTGCCAAAGTTCGGGCTTCATTTAGACGAAAACAGACAAGGGAAAATACTGGTTAAAATTAACGTCAAACCCAAAACCTTAACGGACACCGATTACCCAGCAATAGGCTACTTCATCGGCAAACAGGTTGCTGACAAAATTCCTGTTCTCACAGGAATTCCTCGCAGCGTATCCATTGATCAGCTGAAAAACATGGGTGCGGCTATGGCTGCTTCTGGGTCAGTGGCGCTCTATCACATACCTGGCGTTACTCCTGAAGCAAAAAACGTTGGCAAGTCTTTTCAGAAGAAGGAATGGGAGGACACTGTAGAATTGGGGATGAGAGAGTTGAAACAGACTAAAGAGGAAATGTGCACAGTCAGAGCTGGAGAAGTTGACTTCATTACAGTGGGCTGTCCACACTATTCTATCATGGAGATAAGGAAACTGGCAACACTATTGAAGAACAAGAAAATCCACAAAAGAACTAAGTTTTGGATTTACACAACCAGACATGTGGAAATGCTAGCGAAAAGAGCAGGATATTCCAGCATTATCGAAGCTAGTGGCGCACAGATTTTAACCGAAACATGCATGTTGGTGTCTCCAACCGACATCTACGGATTCAAAACTTTGATGACTGATTCAGGGAAATGCGCATGCTATGCGCCAGCATTGTGCAAAACTGAAGTGGTGTACGGAAGCTTTAAAGACTGCGTCGAAACAGCAATCAAAGGCTCTTTACGATAAATCAAAGTGATGACTATGCAGGATACTAAGCTTACTCTTAAAGGATATGGAGTGGTGAAAGGCATCGCTGAAGGACCAGCCCTAGTCAGTGAACAGAACATCAGTCTTTGGGGCGGATTAAATCCACAAACAGGTTTAATCATTGATAAAAGACATGAACTATACGGACAACAGGTGAAAGGTAAAGTTTTAGTTTTCCCGTACGGAAAAGGCTCTACAACAGGAGCCATCGTGCTGCTTGAAACCGTTAGATGTGGAAACGCGCCAGCAGCCATCATTAATGTTAAAACAGAGCCCATCCTGGCCAGCGGTGCCCTAATGGCGCAAATATTTTACAAAAAGAAGATACCCATAGTTGACAGACTTGAAAAAAACCCTGTAAAAACTATACATACAAACGATTACGTGAGAGTAAACGGAAATAAAGGGCTAGTTGAAATCACGTGTACGTGCAACCATAAATAACGTGTTAAGACAAGAGAAATATTTTTGATTGGTAACTATGAGAGCCTTCTTTCCACTATTTCTTTGTAAACGAAGCCCCTCTCAGTTAACTCCTTCAAGAAGACATCTCTTTCCTCTCTCGTTAAACCTTCCGGCGGAACAACCCCCTTAGTTTTTATCCGCCCCGAGCCAAGCATATACGTAAAGATGGCGCAGGAAGTGCCTACTATGCCAGGGCGCTCCAGAAAGCTTCGCCCATATTTTTTATACCCTTCACGAAGAGTCATGCGAGGCGTCGCTGGGAGATACTTGTAGGCTATTTTCACACCTGCTTTTTTGCCCTTAATTTCTATTACATCGGTCATAACTGTTTCCAAGAGTATATCATCTTCAATTTTCTTAACCAACTCATCTGTTGTTGGGATAGATTTAGTTAATTTGAAGAAAAGCTTCCGCGGAGCCACTTTAACACCATCAACTTCAATAGGTTTTTCACTGAATAGACCAAGCTCTGTTAAAGCCTTAGCTATAAACAGCGTAGGCTGCCAACCCACCTTCATATTCACTTTTTTAAGTCCCTTAATAAAATAAGGCAACGTGAAAACTTCTTCATGCACATGATACACAACAGTACAAGGACCTACTGGCTCAGGAAACGGGTAAACTTCCTCTCCTCCAAACAAAGGAGCAGTTTTTCGTTTTCCATTTTTAAAAATCACTGGAGTCTCTATATAGTCCCGCCACATGGTTTCTGGAGACCAAGTTTCCAAAAATAGTTCTTTTCCTTCATAGACTCGGGTTCCTGGCAAAATCTTAACGGCAGTTCTTATGAGTACTTCTTCTACGCTGTCCAGTTGGTCAGCAGCACGTGCTATGAGTACATTAGTGACCCCTGGAGAAATACCTGTGTTAATAAGAGCGGTTAAGCCAGCTTTCCTCCATTTTTCGTTTTGCCCTAGTTGTTCATCAGTTACGTATGGAGGACCAGATGCCATATCTACATAATTTGCCTTTGATTTAAGAGCGGCTTCCATTATCAGAAGATCGAACCTAGGTAAAACCGCATTTACTATTAGGTCAACTCCTTCTGCAACCTTTAACATTTCTTCAATGTTCCCTGCGTTGACGCGGTGGCTGGAAACTTTTGAGCTCTTCAGCTTCTTTGCTAAGCCATCAGCTCTTTTCAAATCTATATCTGTCAGCCTTATCTCTTCAACGTCTGCTTTTTCAATTAAGTATTTAGCGATGGTAGCTCCTTGTTCTCCACATCCTATTATCAACACTTTCATTTTGACCAACGCATCAGATGCAGTTCCGCTGCTTTAAAAGAATTTTCCTGGAAGAGCCAGTAGTATCGAACGTAGCTAATTTTGCATTCGTAAACTCAAAAACAAACTAAAAACCAATCGTGAATGGTGGGCCGGGAGAGATTTGAACCCTATCCACAGTGGAGATATTCCCCGCAAATTCCACTTTTTTGGGTGCCCACGAGTCCTGATCTTTAGGCTCTCTTGAACCTTGTTATCTTCATGTCTTTTACGAAGGCTTCTCCCCAGATATGGTTAAGAGGCTTCGCTTTAGCTACGTCTACGACCTCGTCGAAAGCTTCATCCTTTACCTCGGCTTCTAGTACTTCGCCTATTATCCAGACATTCCTCTCGGAGAGTGATACGTAACTGGTCATTTTGCATTCCAGCCAACCGTAGGCTTCTTGGATTCGGGGCGGCTTAATATGATTGGCCTTGACCTCTGTTAATCCGCATTCTTCAATCTCACTAACCTCATAGGGAAAGTCTTTCTCCATTATCTCCATTAGGGGGCCGAAGTCCTCCCCGACCATGTTGACCACAAATTCTTTGTTCTCCTTTATGTTTCGCCATGTGTCATGGGTCACGCTTGAGCAGAAACCGAAGAGCGGCTTAGGTTTGGTAGCCATCGGTGAGTTCCAGCTGAAAGGCGCAGCATTGGAGACTCCACCCGGTGAGATTGTAGATATAACAACCGTCGGTCGAACTAGCAGCTTGTAGAAGTCCTTCAATTCAAGCTTCATCTATACCACCATTAGCATTTCATATGTTTTCTGAAGCTTTAGAGTTTTTCTAAAAAGTTGTTTCACCTGCATACAATATGCTACGTCCCCGGCTGGACTTGAACCTCGTCCGCAATGGACATATCCGTTCCAGAATCTCTTTTTTCATTTCGGTGGGAATCGTTTTTCTTTCAAATTAGAGACTTGCGTCTCAACGGTCATTCAGTTTTTTCCGGATCTTGTTCATAATGCTATTCCAAACAGATGTTCCATGCGCGCAAATGCGCGTGCAAAATCTTAAATGAGGACATGCCTCCCTAACTGACTCAGGTGAGGGCATGTCTGACTTCACCTTTCTGATAAAAGAGGCGATGATAGTTGATGGAACCGGGAGGAAGGCATTTTACGGGTCCATTCGAGTTGAGGGTGAACGTATCGTTGATGTGGTGGAGAGGACTTCAAACGCCCGCGCCGACATGGTCATAGATGCTACGGGTCTTGTAGCTTCTCCAGGCTTCATTGATATGCATTCTCACTCCGACTTTGAGCTATTGGTGAATCCCCTCGCCGAGAGCAAGGTCCGACAGGGCGTGACCACCGAGGTCATCGGAAACTGTGGTGGCTCCGCCGCACCGCTCAACGACCTCCTTAAGGAGGACATCCTAAAGACGATGCCCATGCTGGAGGAAGCTGAGCTAGAGCTAACGTGGTCCACCATGAGCGAATACGTGAACCTCCTGCAAGGGAAGGGGGTGGCACTAAATGTAGCCCCCCTCGTAGGAAACTCCAACATACGAGTCTTTCCGTTAGGCTTTGAAAACCGCTCCCCAACCCAATACGAACTTGAAGAAATGAAGAACATCCTAGCCCAAGCCATGGAAGACGGAGCCTTCGGCATGTCCACAGGTCTCTCATCTACCCACCAAGCTGTTACGCCAACACCGACGAACTCGTGGAGCTCGCCAAGGTGGTGACCCAGTTCGGAGGAATCTACACTTCCCACATCCGAGGCGAAGAAATCACCCTCATCAACGCAGTAAAGGAAGCCATCGAAATCGGCGAAAGAGCTGGCGTCCCCGTGGAAATATCTCACCACAAAGCTTCGGGAAAGGCCAACTGGGGAAAGGTAAGACACACCCTCCTAATGATGGAGGAAGCAAGAAAACGAGGTGTTGACGTCACCTGTGACGTATACCCCTACACCGCGGGATGGACTGGACTCGACGCCCTCCTACCCCCAACAGCCTACGAGGGAGGAGTAGAAAAGCTGATT
>JABAOF010000775.1_pt3 | contig 11651 bp, 12 predicted proteins | sample 7062171 | NCBI WGS metagenome assembly JABAOF01 (sample SAMN14538628, study PRJNA623070) | marine sediment metagenome | biome: marine biome [ENVO:00000428]; feature: marine pelagic biome [ENVO:01000023]; material: deep marine sediment [ENVO:00002113] | place: India: Gulf of Khambhat ... | reverse complement strand
GACTTCTCCGATGGAGGAAAATTGAAATATCTTACAATTTTTCCCGATCGTTGTCCACCCGGTAATGACCACCTGGGGCCCGATCCAGGTGTCCTTGTCGATGGTGACGTTTTCGTCGATGACTGAAAAGGGGCCAATTTCAACGCCTTCGGCAATTCTTGCACGAGGGTGAACAAGTGCCTTTTCGTGTATCATGAATATCCCCTTGGTTTCCCCTCTACTTCTTATCGCCTACCATGGCCATGAGCTCAGCTTCGGCAGCCAATTGGTCCTCAACATAGGCCTTCCCCCTAAACGCCCATACGGATTTACGCTTTTTTGAGACGACCATCTCCATCCTAATCTGATCTCCCGGGTGGACTGGCTTTCGGAATCGAACCTTGTCGATGGACATGAAGTAAACCGCCTTCTTCCTCGACTTCTCGGGCATTGATTTGAAGGCAAGGACGCCGGCGGTCTGAGCCATGGCCTCGATTATTAATACCCCAGGCATAATGGGTTGGCCTGGAAAGTGGCCTTGAAAAAAGGGTTCATTAATAGTGACGTTCTTTATGGCAACGATTCGCTTTCCCATTTCCAGCTCCACGACGCGATCGACGAGGAGAAAGGGGTATCCATGGGGTAACAGTCCCATAATTTCATTGATTTGGATCATGGGTGTCCTCCAAAGATTGACGGGATGTTTTGCGTCTTACGGTTTGTCCCTTCTCCAGGGCCCTCACCTTGGCCTCCAATTGACCGATCTTCCTCCACATCTCCGGAAGTTTGGGAAAAGTCAGGACTGCTCTCAACTGCTCTTTGTGGGGCAAGGGAGGGGTTCCGGTGACCACCTGGTTAGGAGGGATATCCTTGGCAACTCCTGACTGGGGTCCTACCATGACGTTGTCCCCTATTTCAATGTGATCGGCCACACCGACCTGACCTGCCAGGATGACATTGGCCCCGATCTTGGTGCTTCCGGCGATTCCTACCTGGGCGACGATGATGCTATCTTCGCCGATGGTGACGCTGTGGGCCACTTGGACGAGGTTATCGATTATTACCCCCCTTTTTATGACGGTCTTTCCCATCGCAGGCCTGTCCACCGTGGTATTAGCCCCTATCTCGACATCGTCTTCGATCTCCACGACGCCCGTCTGCGGTATTTTGAAGTTCCGCTTGCCGTCCTTAGCGAAACCGAAGCCATCGCTCCCGATGACAACCCCGCCGTGGATGATCGCCCTTTTCCCGATCCTGCTACCCTCATATATGCAGACATTGGGATAGATGAGGGTATCTTCGCCGACCACTACATTATCGCCGACGAAAACCCCGGGAAAGAGGGTGACTCGATCACCGATCTCGGCATTATCACCGACATATACGAAGGGGTAGACGCTGAGTTTTTTCCCCAGCTTAGCAGTCGGGCTGATCCAGGCACGCTGGTCAACTCCCCTTGATTCATGGGGTCGATAGACGTAAATCTGCAGGATCTTGGCAAAGGCCAGGTAGGGATTTTTCACCCGAAGGAGGGGTTTATCGGCCTCGGTGACTTTCGGGGAAACGATGATAGCCGAAGCCTCGGTCTGATTCAATTGTGGCAAGTACCTTGGGTGGGCAACGAAGGTAATATCACCCTCTCTAGCTTGTTCAATAGGGGCTACGCCGAGGATCTTTACTTCTCCATCGCCGACAACTTCCCCGCCGACCAATTGGGCTAGTTCCTTCAGCGTTTTTTCCATGGATGGGTTCTCCCCCTATTTCTTGTGAGTGGAGTTGAAGATTTGAATCACACGATCCGTGAGGTCTACCGTCTTGGAACCGTAGAGGACGATGGCCTCATTCTTTTCCAGGATGAGGGCAAACTTATCCTCTTCTCCGAGTCTCTTTACCACGGCCGTCAAACCCTTCAGCGTGGCGTTAGTCATATCCCTCTCCTTCCGCTTGAGCTCACTTTGCCTATCCTCTCCCCACCGCTTAAATTCCTTCACTTTATTCTGATACTCCATTTCCCTCTCCTTCTTTGCCTTCTCGCTGAGCATCAATCCTTGGCTCTGGAGCGTTTCCTTTAGGGCCTGAAGATCTTTCCTCCGTTTGACAATTTCTCCTTGAAATTTTTGGAATTCGCTTTTCATGATCTCTTTCGCTTCCTTGCCTGCATCGCATTCATTCAGTGCTCGCTGCATGTCCACAACCCCAATCTTTATTTCTGCCGCACTGGCCACGGCCACGAAGACTAAGAGGATCAAGACCCCCCAGAGAATGGTCCCTATCGCTTTCGTTGTCTCCTTAAACATCTCTTCTTCCCTCAAAAGTCTTTCTTCAGAATTGAGTCCCGGCGGTGAAATCCCAAACACTCTGCTTCTCGTCCTCTTCGGGATTGAGGTTATATCCCCAGTCGATTCGAATGGGACCAAGGGGCGAGAGCCAGCGGATTCCCACTCCCACGGCGTGGTTCCACTTTCCAAAGCTTTCATTCCAGCCCTTTCCCCCATCGTAGAAGATGGCGAACCTGAAGCCGAGTTCCTTGCTCAAGGGAATGATGAATTCCGAGTTGAAGATGACCATATTCTCGCCGCCGATCACCTCTCCGGTTTCGTCCCTTGGTCCGGCCTCCCCATATTCGAAGCCCCGGATCGTATTGATGCCACCGATGAAGAATCGCTCATAGATGGGGACGTCTTTCCCGTCGTATCCCTCAACTATCCCGGACCTCCCCCGCAGATGGAGCACCGTGTCGAGAGGCAGGGGGAAATACCAATTGGTATCGCCGATGACCTTGTAGAAGGTATTGTCACCCCCTAAAATCCCTCCCGCATTCTCCAGACCGAGGGTGTGTCTGGATCCCTTCGTGGGATGGAAAAAGTCATCCCTCGTATCCCTGGTGGAACTTAAGGTGAGGCTAAACGTATCCCTTTTCCCCTCCTGCTCCCTTATGAAACGGGAGGCACCTTCGGAGACATCGAAGATATCCACCCTCTCAGCCCGTCCCGTAAGTGAGGCCGAGATATAATCCGTTAGGTATCTCCCCAGCGTGAGGTCCGCCCCGACGACATCGGAGTTGTATGTATCGAAGACATCTAACTCCTCCAAATAGACATTGAACCCAGCGGTTGTAGGCGTTCCGAGGAGCCACGGATCGGTGAAACCGAATTTGAATCGTTCGCTGTCTCCTCCCAATGTACCGCTTAGACGGGTTTTATAGCCCAGCCCAAAGAGGTTTCGCTCGGACGCAGAGGCCGTTGCCACCAGTCCTTCCAGTGAGCTAAATCCCGCTCCAAAGGTAATGGCTCCCGTTGGGGCTTCCTCCACCTTGATATCCACGTTGATCTTGTCATCAGTGGTCCCCCTACTGGTGGTAAATTCGACCGCCTTAAAATATCCGGAGGTTTTAAGCTTCTGTCGACCTCTTGTTATAGCTGTTGTGTTGTACAGATCACCTTCGCCCACCTTGAGTTCTCTCCTAATGACCTTATCCCGAGTCTTTGTGTTACCCGAAATATTGATGCGCTCGAGAAATACCTCCTTTCCCTCGCTGATATCGAAGATGATGTTGACGAGCCTCTTTTCCGAATCCACCGAGGTAAGGGGTGCAATTTCAGCGTAGGCGTATCCCTTGTCTCCGTAGACATTGGTGATCCTCCGGATGTTCTTCTGAACTACGGAGGTGCGATAGACTTTCCCCTTCTTTAGGGTTAGCTGCTTGAACAGGTCTTTCCGTGTAATTAGAATGTCGCCCCTGAAGTCGATCTCCCCGACTCTAAATTGTTCCCCCTCATTGATCTTGATGTCGATGTAAATCCATTTTCCCTTCTTGGTTATGGTGATCTTGGGCTTGTCAATTTTAACCTGGACGTATCCATGATCGAAGTAAAAGGCGCTAAGGTTTTGAAGATCCGCATTGAGAATTTCCTCATCCAAGGTCCCTCCTTTCGTTAACCACCAAAACCATCCCTTCTTCTTGCTCCTCATGGATTTTCGGAGTTTCCTTGCTGAAAAGTGTTTGTTACCCTGGAATCGAATCTTTTTGATATACCCTTTTTTCCCCTCTTCGATGATGAATTCGACGTCGACTTGGTTTCCCTCCAGATACTTCGGGCGATAGTTGACCTCTGCCCGATAATATGCCTTGGAGGAGTAGAGCTTCTTGATGATATCAGCGGTCTGTTTGAGTTTCTCCATATTGAAAATGGCACCGGTGGCAATATCGATCTCTTCCCTTATCTTGGAAGTTTCGATCTTCTCATTTCCCGAGATCAGTACATTACGGATGGAGGGTTTTTCCACAACGATGAATATGACCTCCTTGCCCCCTTCCACATCTCTCAAATCGATGATGACATCGGTAAAAAAGTCCATCTCATAGAGGGATTTGAGATCCTTCCTGATCTGCTGGATGGAGAGGGTTTCATTTTCCGTGCTCTTAATGTTGCTTCTGATTACGTCCTCGGTGACCTTCTCGTTGCCCAGTATTGTGATCTTGATGATTTTTTCGTCTTCTCCAAAACACCGGCCGGCCAGAATGAGATAGAGGAGGATATAAACCACTGTTCTTCCACCGAACTTCAGTGCCGGGGTCATATGGATTCCTTGGAAAAGAGATTCTGGCCAAGATCTAAATCTGCAGCGGTTTTGGGTAGTTCTTCATAACAAATAAATGATCCTTTGTAAATAGGCAAAATCCAGGTTGTTTCCATTAGGCCTCCTCAAAGACCTTTCCGTCCACCATCTGAATCCTTCTGGGCATTCGGCTGGCGATCTCATGATTGTGGGTGACCAGGATTAGGGTAACCCTCTTTTCGGTATTCAACCTCATGAGGAGATCATGAATGGCATGCCCCGTTGTGGTGTCCAAATTTCCCGTTGGCTCATCGGCAAGCAGCAGGGTGGGCTCCAGTATGAGCGAGCGGGCCACTGCCACCCGTTGTTGTTCGCCTCCGGAGAGTTCGCCTGGCTTATGGGTTATTCGGTCCTTGAGGCCAACCTCCACGAGGATCTCCTCGGCCTTCGCGGCGGCCTGCCCCCTCTGCATTCCCTGGATTAAGGCAGGCATCATGGTGTTCTCCAGGGCGTTAAATTCGGGCAGCAGATAATAGAGCTGAAAGACGAAGCCCACCTCTCGATTTCGAAATGCAGCAAGAGCCTTTTCTTTCATGGAAAAGAGGTCTTGTCCGCCGTAGATCACCCTCCCCGACGTGGGCCTATCCAGGGTGCCGAGGATGTGCATGAAGGTGGTCTTTCCCACTCCTGATTTGCCATAGATGCCCACCGCTTCACCTGAGGAAAAGGTGAGGGTGATGTCTTTAAGGACATCAACCCTCTTCGGTGCATGGCCGAAGGACTTAAAGAGGTTTTCTACGAGGATTAGGGGATGAATCGCCTCCAAGGGTTTTTCCCCTTTCCACGTGGGTTTTTCACGTTAAACGATTGCTTCCGTTGCCTTCTTTGCCCAGGATGAGGAGATGATCTGACTCGTGGCTTCCAGTCTCTTCCTCGAAGAGGCCTCCTGAATTCCCTCAATGGTAGGGTATGGTCCCGCGACATGATCGAAGTCCGCTTCTTCCAACTCCAGTAGTTCAGCTGTTTTAGTGGTCCTGACGCTGGCCATTCGAGGTCCGTTGAGTAGTAGTGAAATCTCCCCCAGGGAATAACCTTCCTTGAAATAGTCCACGTTAGCCCCGGTCCCGTTTTTTGCGACTTCTCGGACCCCTGGAAGGAGTTTTACTCATAGCGCAAGGCCTCCGCGGGATCCAGCTTCGAAGCCTTCCAAGAAGGGTAGAGGGTTGCCAAGAAGCATAGAATCAGCGCAACGATGACAATGATTACCACATCACCGGGATTCACCTCGGATGGAAAACGATCGAGGTAATAGACATCCCTGGGGAAGACTTCAAAGCCCAGGACCCTTTCGACAAACCCAGCGATCTTTTCCATATTGATGGCGGCCAGTAGGCCCGCTAGAGCTCCAAGAATGGTCCCGACGGCACCGATGATGAGGCCCTCGATGATAAAGATCTTCATAATGCTTCGGGCCGTTGCTCCCATCGATTTCAAGATGGCGATGTCCTTATTCTTCTCCATCACCACCATGATCAGTGTACCGACGATGCAGAAGGCCGCCACGACGACGATGAGGAATAGGATGATGAACATGATCCTTTTTTCCAGCCTCAAGGCGGAAAAGAGATTCTTGTTCATCTCCTCTACGTCCTTGGTCCAATAGGGAAAGCCGAGATTCCTTTGGATAACCCTGGCCACTTCCTTGGCCTTATAAACGTCGTCCACTTTTATCTCTATTCCCGTAACGGCATCTCCCATATCGAAGAACCGTTGTGCTTCCTTGAGGGAGATATACGCCAGGGAGGAGTCGTATTCGTACATTCCCACATTGAAGATTCCCACGACCTTAAACTGCTTCATTCGGGGAGCCATCCCCATGGGAGTTATGGTACCCATCGGGGAAATCACGGTGACGGGGTCATTGAGAAATGTCCCCAGATGCCTGGCTAACTCCCTTCCGATAATGATCCCAGCGATGGCTCCGGTTCCCCCTCGCGGCTCTAAGTCACTAAGCGACCCCTCCTTCATGGCCCGACCGATATTGGTTACCTCAACGGCGGAATCGGGGTCAATCCCCCTGATAACAACGCCAGAGACATTGGTTTTCGATGTGAGCATCACCTGATTGTAAATGAATGGGGAGGCCGAAACGACCCCCTCATACCCTTTTACCTGTTCAATTAACGCGGAATACTTGGAAATTCCCCCCTGCCCGTGTTTCAATAAGATGATATGGGAAGAGGTCCCCAATATCTTCTCCTTGATATCGGTCTCGAACCCGTTCATTACGGCAAGGACGATTATGAGGGCCATTACCCCGAGAAAGACCCCGGCAATGGAAATGATGGTAATAATGGAGATGAAGAACTGTTTTCTCTTGGCCTTTAGATATCTTAGGCCAATGAATAGTTCGTATGGCATCGGCATGGAGGGCCTCTCCTCCCAGTTATCCGGTGACCCGAAAGGGTCTATTCCCTTTGGGGCCTCAAAAGGGGAAACAAGATCACCTCCCGTATGGAAGGAGAATCAACCAACAGCATGACTAAACGGTCGATTCCTATCCCTTCTCCCGCCGCGGGTGGCATTCCATATTCCAGGGCACGCAGGAAATCTTCGTCCAAGCGATGACCTTCCATTTCCCCACCATTGCCTTGCTCCAACTGCTTAATAAACCGCTCCCTCTGATCCAGGGGATCATTCAATTCGGAGAATCCATTAGCGAGTTCTTTTCCCCCTATGTAGAGTTCGAAGCGATCGGTCAGATCAGGATGCTCCTGATTTCTCCGAGAAAGGGGAGAAACATCGGTAGGATAATGGGTGATGAACGTTGGCTGGATAAGGTGTGGTTCCGCGATTTTTCCCAATATCTCGGTGATGATTTTCCCATGGGGAATCCCTTTTTCCAGCTGAATACCCAACCCTTGGGCGTATGCCAACGTCCCGTCGTAATCTTGGAGGGTTTTGGAATCGACCCCTCCCCACTGTATGATAGCGTCTTTAACGGTTATTCGGTTCCAGGGGGGAGAGAGGTCTATCTTTCCCCCCTGATATTCGAGGGCCAGGCCGCCGAGGATATTCTGAGCTATGAAACAGATCATCTCTTCGGTGAGGGCGATTAGGTCTTCGAAGGTAACATAGCTCTGGTAAAGCTCCAACATAGTGAATTCAGGATTATGCTGGGTGGAGATCCCCTCATTCCTGAAATTTCTATTGACCTCGTAAACCCGTTCGAGTCCTCCGATAACCAGGCGTTTCAGATAGAGCTCAGGGGCCACCCTGAGGTATAGGTCCATATCCAGGGCATTGTGGTGAGTTTTAAAGGGGCGGGCCGTCGCCCCTCCCGGGATGGGCTGCATCATGGGGGTTTCGACCTCGAGAAAGTCCCTTTCGTCAAGGAACTGCCTGATCAGCTGGATTATCTTGGTCCGTTTGATGAAGATCTCCTTTACCTTTGGATTCACGAGGAGATCCAGATATCGCTGTCGATAGCGGGTTTCCACATCCCTCAATCCGTGCCATTTCTCCGGCAGGGGTGTCATGGATTTTGTCAGAAGCCGGACACTNNGATGTCCATTTTCTTGAAGAGGTTAAATGAGTCCTCACCGACCCTGTCGCTTCGAACGTAGACTTGAATCCTGCCCTTCCTATCCTGGATGTGTATGAAGGTCGCTTTACCAAAATCCCTCATGGCCATGATGCGACCTGCCAGCGAGAATGTTTCCTTTACCTTCTTGAGCTCGTCAGGGGTTGCCTGGCCAAATCGATTCACGAGATCCTCGGACGTTTTTTCGGCTCGGAAGTCGTCTGGGAACAGGTTTACGCCCTCTTTTTTGAGTTCGTCAATCTTACGAAGCCTCTGAATCACCAAGGATCGAAGTTCGTCCATAGATCCCCCCTTACTTCCCTAAATCAAAATAAATTATCACTCTTCCTTGGGACCAGTCAAGGGAAAAGCCCGGTTCGGCTTGGATTTGGCTACCAGCCGGAGATGCCACTTAGCGTTGATCATAATCTGTTGCAGGGTGGGTTAGCTCGATCCAGGAATCCTCTGAAATGTCGAGGCAAGGCGCGTTGGGGAGGGAATCATGGAACATGAAATTAACGAATCGTCATAGATTAACTGTTGGAAATTTCACCAATTACATCGTATTCGGAGGCATCGGTCACCTTAAGATTGACCATGCGATCACTCGCCGTTCCCCGGGTGATATAGACCTGGCCGTCGATATCGGGGGCTTGCGACGCCATTCTTCCCTTGAGGAGGTAACGGCTTTCGGTGGAATACCCTTCCATCAGTACCCTTTGAATGGTCCCGATGAGACCACGATTCTTCCTTAAGGAAATGCTGGCCTGGACTTCCATCACCTCTCGGTATCGTTCCTCCTTTACCGCTTCAGGCACATGGTTGCCCAATGAAGCCGCTGGTGTCCCTTCCTCGGGGGAATATCGAAAGACGCCCATCCGATCAAATTGAACTTCCTCCACGAATTTTACCAGTTCACGGAAGTGAGCCTTGGTTTCTCCCGGGAATCCAACGATGAGGGAGGTTCTGAGGGTCAAACCCGGAATTTTCTCCTTCAATTTACCGATGAGTTGCTTCAATTGACCTTTTGTAACTTCTCTTTTCATGTGCTTGAGGATCTCATCATTGATGTGCTGGATGGGGAGGTCGAGATATTTGCAGATTTTCTTTTCCCGGGCGATGACCTCGATGAGTCCATCCTTAAACTGGTTCGGATGGGGGTAGGTATAGAGGAGGCGAATCCATTCGATGCCCTCGACCCTTGCCATATCCCTCAAGAGGGTTTCGAGGGAATTCCCCTTTCCCAAATCCCTGCCATAGGAAGTCGTATCCTGGGAGACGAGGACTACTTCTCTGACGCCAGTGCGGGCAAATTGGCTAACCTCTTCGATCACTGAACCACGGTCCCTGCTGCGATATCTTCCCCTCAGTTTGGGGACCGTGCAGAAGGAGCAGGCCCGTGAGCATCCCTCTGCGATCTTGACATAAGCGGTATGGTTCGGGGTAGAGATCAGGCGTGGAGTTCGGTGATCGTAGAGGAAAGAGGGGGGGGTGTCCACGTAAAGCCTCTGGGAGGGGTGTTCTACCAATCTGTCGATGAGGTGGAATTGGCCCGTCCCGATAAAGAGGTCTACTTCAGGAAGCTCTTCCAAGAGCTGGGAGCCATACCGTTGTGGCAAGCAGCCGCAGACGATTAAGCGTCGGCAAAGTCCTTCCCTCCTGTAGCGCGATAGCCTCAAGATAGTATCGATCGATTCCTCGGTGGCCTCTTGAATAAAACTACAGGTGTTGACGATAATAACTTCGGCTTGGTCTTCATCAGGGGTGATGATATAGTGGCCCCTGGATAGAAGGCCCAACATAACTTCCGAATCAACCAGGTTCTTCGGACATCCCAGGCTGACCATGTGTAGCTTCTTTCCCATGCGTGATTCCCAGTTGAGATGTTTTATTATATCGAAGGGCATTCATATTGACAAATCCCCCAGGTATGGTAGCGTAAAACTCAATCCTCTCGCGGGGGCTGACTTTGGAATATGATGTCATTGTCGTAGGTGCTGGGCCGGCAGGCTCGACTACGGCGCGTTCATGCGCTGAGAAGGGGTTGAAAACCCTCTTGGTTGAAAAGGATCGGTTCCCTCGATATAAACCATGTGGGGGATTTCTCTCTTCACGGGTTCTGAAGGAGCTTGATTTCGATATAGGGGGCGTAATCGAGAGCACCGTCTCAGAAGCAAAGTTCAGCTTTCAGTTGCAAGATTCCTTTTCCATCATTGCACCAAATCCCATTGGCTATCTGGTGATGAGGGACTCGTTCGACCACCTCTTATGCCGGAAAGCTCAGGAGCGAGGGGTGGATCTGCGTGAGGGAAGAAGGGTGGTTGCAGTCCGGCAGGATCCTGAAGGGGTTGAGGTTTCCATCGAAGAGGGAGAATCGATTCGGTGCCGTTACCTCGTTGGGGCTGACGGGGCCCGCGGCGTCGTTGCTCTATTAGTCAATGGAGGTGTGATGCGGAAGGCGGGCGTGGCATTGGAGGGAGAGGGGCGTCTACCCGCGGGAATACGAAGAAAATCGTCTTCCGTACATGTCGACCTCGGCATGATTCCCAATGGGTGCGGATGGATTTTCCCCAAGGGTAATTTCGTCTCCTTTGGGATCGGCGTTACTGTTCCGTCAAAAGGTATGAAGCTCAGGAGTCGGCTGGAACGGTTTATCGCTGGTGTAGATTACATCAGGGGGGTGGAGATGGAGAAGGCCTGTTTCTATCCTTTGCCCACCTTCTCCGGCGATAATCTACCATTGTCCAAAGGACGGATCCTTTTAGTAGGGGATGCCGCCAACCTGATAGATCCCCTGACGGGGGAGGGAATCTATTATGCAATAAGAAGCGGCCGGATGGCGACTGAGGCGATCGTAAAGGCCGTAAAGCATGATCGAAAGCGAATTAGCGGGTATCGGGAGTCCCTGAAACGCACACTCTTGGCGGATTTGGGGGTGGCGTTCAGGTTATCCAAGGTAATATATCGATTTCCGAGGTCGGCCTATACCGCGTTCAAATCGAATAAGAGCCTGGTACACCTCTTCCTTCAGATATTGGCTGGCAATGCTCATTACGATATCTTTTCAAGAGGGATGGTAGATGGGATTAGAAGGCATTTAAGAAGAAAGGTGACGGCCATGATGGAGATTTCCAGGCCTAAGAGTGAAGAACACCCCTTTCCCCGGGCATCCATGCCAGTGAGGCGAACTCGTTGAGAAGAAATTTAGAAAAGGCGTCTCAATTTCCTCATCCCTTGAATCGGTTTGACACTCTTGGGATAACATCAGGAAATGATTTAGCTTCCTGAGTAAAAAAGGCTTGACAATCAGCGTGTTAGTCTGCTATAAAGAGTATTGCCTCTCTACGGATTGCGTATAGAGACTTACGATATAGAGATACAGGGTAAATGGGCGGGGGAGACTGATCACCGTAGGGTGATCTTAACCCCTTTTTTTGTTTATAAGCCGGTTCTCGAAAGGGAAAGGACTTCATCCGATTTCAAATCGATAAAGCCACACCTCGAGTAATCGGGGGCCGTCCGCTGGCAA
>JABAOF010003265.1_pt1 | contig 11657 bp, 12 predicted proteins | sample 7062171 | NCBI WGS metagenome assembly JABAOF01 (sample SAMN14538628, study PRJNA623070) | marine sediment metagenome | biome: marine biome [ENVO:00000428]; feature: marine pelagic biome [ENVO:01000023]; material: deep marine sediment [ENVO:00002113] | place: India: Gulf of Khambhat ... | reverse complement strand
GGAAGAGCTCTTGTTACACATGTTGAAAACATAGCTAAAGTCAACGGGTACTCCTTGATGAAAACAGATACGACAGAAAACGCAGAAGGTATTCCTTGGAAATCCTACGGTTTCTGGACAAAAATAGGATATAAAGACACGGGAGAACGCCTAACCACAAAATGGGATTTCAAGATAATTCCGTTCGTCAAGAATCTGAGGTAAACAAGCTTCAAACACGAGGAGTACTATTTTGGGTTTGGGGGTTAAATTTTGACCCAACCAACCAACCAACCCACAGAAAAACGACGGGGAACCAACCAAAAGAAGGGAACGGCTAACGGACCACGGAGAAAGGACAACCGATTATTTGTCCCAAAAACTGTATCCACCGCCATTATCTGCAACGCTTTGTTAGGTTGCATGCATGCTTATGCTTCTTGTTTCGGCCACTTCCATGCATACCAGACAATCAAAGCTGCTGCTATAAACGCTGAAGTATCCATCAGTATCACGTATGGATATGGGTCTGATATGATATTCATAGTTAATTCAAAGAGAATAAAGCCGGCATAGACTACACCCAAAACAATATTTAACCAGCGATTCGCAATGCCCTTCAGAGAGATCGACATTACAGCCATCACCAATGGAATCCAGAAATAAATAATTGCCATTATCAACAGCAGTTCATCTGTTGCTTGCATGCCCACTATTTCTCCCACTCTAATTTCATCAATTACACCAGGCACCATAAAGAATATCACAGAACCAGCTAACAAACTGCCAACCACAAATAGCCACAGCACTGAAAGCTTGATCTTCACATTTATCTTCACATCTTCTAGCATTCAAACACCGCTTTTATGTTACACATCTGCTATTGTTTATATTACTTGTGTGCGCGCGCTGTGTGTGTGAGAGTGAGTGAGCGTCAAGAAGAAGAAGACTTAAATTTTAACCCAACCAACCAACCAACCACGGAACGAACGACGGCTAACGGTTTATGGACGGTCCTATACCATGTATATCCCTCATTTGGATAGGTTCCTAATGGAATAGGAATAAGGAAGGATGGAATAAGAGAGTATAATGAGTGAGGGGTAAAAAAACAGAGAAAAGTTACCCCTCGTAATGCGCGCACCACAACTCTAAAATATCCAAAAAAAGCATACCGCTTTTTTCAAATTGAGGTGTATAATTTGAAGATTTCAGTTATTGGTGCTGGAGCTCAAGGGTCAGCCATAGCTTTAGTTCTATCAAAGAATCCTGAAGTGTCTGAAGTTGTTTCTGCTGATATAGACTTGAAGGCTGCTAGGAAAGCTGCAGAGGAAACAAGAAGTGACAAGGTTTCCGCGGAACGAGTTGACGCTAGTAAGGTTGATGATCTGCTTCGAGTTGTTGAGGAGTCGGACACCGTCGCAAATGCAACTCAGCCGAGATTCAATCCTAACATAATGGAAGCGGCCCTAAGGGGCGGGGCAAACTACGTAGACCTTTCTGGATTCGGTTCGATCAAGGATACAATCCCCAGGGTGCTGGCTCTCAACGACAAGTTCAGAGATGCTGGATTGACAGCGGTGATACACCAAGGTGGGCCCTTCACCACAAATGTGGCTGTAAGGTACGCAGCTGATAGACTTGATCGCGTTGATGAAATACGGCTGAGGTCTGGAGGAACTTGGGGAAGAGAAGAAGAGTTTATACCTACGTGGACACCTGGATGGAGCCCAGAGACAGCACTGGACGAATGGGTACCTCAAGCAGCGATCTACGAGAACGGGAAATGGAAAGAAGTGCCTCCTTTCTCAGGTGTGGAAGATTATCCGTTTCCAGAGCCAGTGGGACCAGCAACGGTCTGCCACATAGACTACGAACCAACCTACACGCTTCCTCGCTTCATAAAGGGCGTGAAATACGTGGACTATAAGATAGCCCCAGATGTAATGGCAGGGGCGTTGATCAAGATGGGATTCGCTAGCTACAAGCCTATAGATGTGAAGGGCGTTAAGGTTGCGCCCATAAACGTTCTTCTGGCTCTCACACCTCCCGCAATAGAAACACGGAGGAAATGGGAACGCGAACGAGCGCGCAGAGAAACAGAAATGTTTGGGTGCTCCTTAGCTAAGGTGAAGGGTGAGAAGAATGGTGAAAAGATCACTCGCACAGTATATCGGATATCTGATTTCCGTGCGGATTTCGAAAGATGGGGAACAATTGGGGGAGGAGTGGCTGTTCCAGCCGCGCTCACAGCCACGATGCTTGCGAAGAGAGAAATAAAGACTAAAGGGGTCATACCACCTGAAGGTTTAGAACCGGAGCCGTTCTTAGCCAAACTAGCTGAAAAAGGATGGGTCTTCCAAGAAAGAATCACAAAAGAAATCCATCCATGACAACTCTCCTATCTTTCAGGCAGCAAAGCACCCCACATCACGCCAGTACTCAAGTCTCTTTTCAAAAAAAAGCGTAAACATATTCCACCAAATACTTGTCAACCTCTGCAAACCTAGAAATGCTTCATCTACATCACAACTGTACTACATGTGAAACTTACCCGCAAAGATAGGGAAATCTCTTCGGCAGTTCCTTCTCAGCCCTCTTGATTATGCTGTCGAGTTCTTTTTTGGATGTCTTTGTCCAATGGTGGTACTGAATGCTCCTTCAGTATCTTCTTCACTTTCTCTTTCGCTCTGTCAACCAGGCTTTTCTCTCCATTCTTCTTCCACTCATTGTAGCCGCCTGCACGAAGGCCTCGTCAAAACGATAAGGTCAAAGCCAAATAAACTCGGAGACTCTTACCGGCTAAGTTGCAGACACATGGGAAAATTCGTTTGGATCAGCAAAAACAAAGAAGTCTTTGCTGTTAAGGCTTATACAAGAGCCAGTTCATGCTGTAACAAAAAAAGACGAGACGGAACATGGAACCCAACCGTGTTTCTAATTTAGACAACAGACAAAAACTCGCATACCTATACTTCACACCTAACCACTCTGGTAAGCCGGTTTCTCAAAACCTTAGAGTACGTGAAGTCTTGGAACCAGCTGGACACCTTGAAAGGAGAGGCTGAACTGAAACGTCACGTATGCAACATCATTGAATACACCTTCTACTTCCACAAACAACAAGTCACAGAACACGAAGTAGAGAAACTCATACAACTCCTTGAGAGAAGAGAGCTCTGTCTGTAAATGGAGGCTGCCGATGATTTTGCTTAAACTTGGAGAAAGCGCTGTGCGTGTTGGTGCTTCCGTATTCTACGTTTTTTCTGATGCGCTTGTTTCAAGCTTATTTTCAAAAACTGGGTTAGAAACAGGGTTGTCACACGTATGTGAAAGGTGTTTGAAGTCGCATGCGGTTGTGGAAAGACGTGGCAAGGTGAGCCTAGATTGCGATTGAAGGAGAAAGTCAGTTTTCTAGCGAGGCTGCAAGTAGAAAACCGTATCCAGATTCCAGTTGAAGTAAGATGGCGCTATAAACTGGAACCCGGCCAAATTCTAAGACTCGAAATTTACCCTATGAACGGCTTCAACTCAGAAGAGTTCTTTGCTAGGCTTCAACTCGGCGGTCGCATAAATGTGCCTTGGGAGGCAGTGTGGGCTCTCGAACTTAAACACGGGGAAATGCTGAGAGTTTGGCTGTTCCTAGGAGAAACGCGCGCAACAGAGAGAAGTGGGGAGGTCTAGAGAAGCTGAAGCGGAGATAGGGAAAAGTGGGTGGCGCCCGCCGAAAGTGTCCTGAATGTTCGTCGCAACGCGTCTGGAAAGATGGTCTCCGTTATAGTAAGGGGCGTCCCTTACAACGATGGATATGCCGCGACTGTGGCCGCCGCTTCAGCCGAAACGGGTCCACAGGTCCTTCTGAACCATTAAAAAAAAATTATGCTGGTCAATAAATAGCGCATCAGCCATATCTTCTAACCGTCAAGTATGCGAGCTTTTGACAGAAGGCTCGAAAAACTTGCCCGAAGTAGAAACCCGAACAGAAAAGCAGGCCGCGAGGACCACAAAGCCAGACAAAGCAACCATCAAAGGCAAAATCGTGGAGTTCGCATGGTGGCTGAAAAAAGAAGGGTATGCTGAATCAACCATTTGGATGCGAGCCAGAAACCTTAGAAGATTAGTGAAGCTTGAAGCCAACCTTTACGATCCTGAAAGCGTCAAAGAAATCATAGCCAACCAGTCGTCATGGTGTGTGAACACTAAAGCTAACATTGTAGATGCCTACCAAACGTTTCTGCGAATGCATGGAATAGAATGGAAGCCACCCAGATACAAGCAAGAAAGGACTTTTCCTTTCATACCTAATGAGGCAGAAATAGACGCTTTGATAGCGAGCTGCGGAAACAAAACAGCCACATTCCTTCAAACCCTAAAGGAAACAGGCATGCGTTCAGGTGAAGCTTTCCGTTTAGGGTGGATTAACATCGACATGGAACGGCATCTCATAAACCTGAAACGTACAGAAAAAGGAAGCAATCCGAGAATATTCAAAGTCTCTACTAAACTGATAAACATGCTGAATCACCTGCCAAGAAAATCAAAAAAGGTCTTTGGAGATGTCACACATGGTTCCATAAGAGGAACCTTCTGTGCCTCAAGAAAGAGAGCTGCAAAGAAACTTGCCAATCCAAGGCTACTACAAATTCACTTTCACACTTTGCGGCATTGGAAAGCCACGATGGAATACCACAAGACAAAAGACCCCTATCACGTCAAACATCTCTTGGGACATAAAAGCATTAAGAACACGGAGATTTACATCAACCTTGAACAAGCCATCTTCAACGTTGGAGAAAGCTGCGAATACACAACCAGAATAGCCAAGACAGTTAAGGGCGCCAGAGCTTTATTAGCCGCTGGCTTCGAATACGTCACCGACATGGACGGGTACAAGCTCTTCCGAAAGCGAAAGTAACATCGCCGCCTAACAGATTTGTCCAAAAGTTAGCAGATTGGAATTTTTCCTTCGGCTAGTTCCTTGCAGAACTTGTCTATGTTCTCTAACTCAAAATTCATAACTTCCTCAACCTCTCTCCGAACATCTTCAAAACGGTTCCCCGTTTTCATGATAACCTGAGCCCCAGCTATAGCTGGCTCATCGATGGGCTTCCCTATCTGACTCAACAACCATATGTACACTTCCTCCAACCCATCCACCTTCCGGTATATTTGTCGGGCAATTCTATGCGTAAGAACGTTGTAGATCTTACCAACATGGCTAACCGGGTTTTTTCCAGCAGCCGCTTCAGAACAGAAAGGTCTGTTCAGGGAAATTAAACCGTTCACTCGGTTTCCTCTTCCAACTTGACCTGAGTCTGCGCCGTCCGCGCTGGTGCCCAACACCGTTAGATACACTCCGCCTATGCCTCTTCCCTTCACATCCAGCGTGTTCAAATTCACCGTGACCTTTTCGAAATCTGTGTTTTCTTTCACAAATCTTTTGATTTCCTCAGAAATTTCAGCTTTTTTCTTGAAGTAGTCCCTCTCGCTTTCCACGAATCGGTCGACGAACGCCATGGAGACTGTGAGATTCAATTCGTTATTCTTTCTAAACCCCATCACCTTCACGTCTTCACCAGACGCTGGAAACTCCTTTTTGAAATTATCAGAATTCACGTGCCGCTCAGTTCCTAAAACAATAGTCTCCGTTTGGGTCATGGGCGCATATCCAACCGCTGCTGAAGTGTCGTTGGCGCCAAGAACCTGTCCTTTTCTCTTGAAAATGTCCGTAAGTCCTGCAGACCCTGGCTTTAGTTCCACTTGATATTTCACGTGTTTTTCCGAATCCACAAACCTAAGGTTTTCCTTGAACCATTCCTTTGCTGTTTGAACCGCAATTTCCTTTACAGGTATTCTAGTTCCATCAACTTCGACGGTTGCTCTGTCGCCAAATATGAGGCGCATAGGTTCTTTCACTATGCCTCCACCGAATTTTGTTTCCACCTCTCCGGCGACCAACAGGGATTTATCAACATTGTGATGCATGATCACACTAAATTTCTTCAAATATTCTTTGGAGAGTCTCACAGAGACGTTGTCCATTATGCAGTCGCATATGGAGTCTGGGTGACCGAGCCCCTTTCGCTCCACTATTTCCAGCTTTTGCTGTTTGAGGGGAGTTTGTTTCAGTCCGTTGATCAATATGTTTCTCAAAGAGCCCACCTTCCCGAAAGTTTATCGAAAGAACTCATATATCTTTTGCTATGTTAGGAATCTGAACTCAACAGTCATGGATGAAGATAGAAAAGACGATGTTTTCGTCACATTTCTCACTTAAATTTTTGAGAAAAATTACATTTGCTCTTTGAAGTAAGGCATAATCTTGTCTCCGTAAGTTTTCAGACTCTCCTTGACGCCAGGTAGTCCCTCCACATCAATCAGCAAGTCACAGATGGCTATGTGCCTAGCGCCAACTCGGATGAAGCTTTCTATGAATTCGATACAATCGTCAACACTTCCGAACGTTGCGTATTTTTTGATTATTTCTTCAGGTATTTGATAAGCTGTATTCAAAACGGCGGGTGAATATCTCTCTGTAACTGCAAGATACTGATACGTGTATTGTTCAGGTAAGGAAAAGTTTACTCCTAAACTCTTCAATCCAACATAGTCTGACGTGAGAACATCAATTCTAGCAGTTTCCATTAGTTCCTTCCGAATTTCAGGGTCGTCCGTGAGCCCAGTATATATTGTGGCAACTGTGTCTATGTCTTCAAGCTTCCTTCCCACCCTCTCTGCAGCTCTCCTTATCTTCTCTTCTCGTTTCCTAAAAGTTTCGGGAGTAGCTAACCATGAATACCATCCTTCACCTATTTCACCAGTCAGTTCAAGCAGTCGAGTGGATGAGAGAGCCCCAACGTAGACAGGGGGATGTGGCTTCTGTGTTGGGTGTTGGTCAAGCCACGCCTTCTTCAACTGGAAGAATCTACCGTCATAATTTACCATGTTTTCCTTCGAAGAACCCCATAAGAGCTTGACGACTTCAATTGCTTCTCTTAACCTATGCGCTCTATCGCGGGGATCTTTATCCCAAGTTATGCCAAAAGGAACGATGTTCATTGCTTCTCCTGCACCGATTCCCAGTCCAGCGCGACCGTGACTCAGCTCGTCAACGGTTGCAACGGATTGAGCTGTCTTGGCCGGATGACACCTCTGAGTGTCAGTGACTCCAGTGCATAAGAAAACATGTTTCGTTTGTATGCCTATAGCTGCCATGACGCTCCATGGGTCTACTAGCGCTCCATCCTCGATGAGGTGGTCAGGAATCCACACGGAGTCAAAACCGTATTTCTCTGCCATGACACCGGCTTTTACAGAGTCTAAAGCGGAAAGCGATATTATGTTATACCCGAATTTAATACTCATGATATTCACACGCTTTTTTTGTTGAGTTTAACATATGGTTCAGTGTCTGACAATTTAGTCTTTTTGTTTGCCGCCCACAACTCTAGAAACGCATAGATCAAGCAGTGCCTTAGAACAAATCAGCACGTTGTATGCGAAGGATAGAAGAAACAGCGGGATGAGCCAATAGATTCGAACCAAGCGATAGTAGAGATATCTCCCGACAACAACTTATGATTCCAGGGATATACGCACGTGCTAACTCGTTAATTACTACGGTCTCTGTACACTTAAATCCATATGGAAGATTCCTCTAGAATCAGTCCTACCGAATCACCTGAAGAACGGTCATCGTAGGAATTTGAGAAATGCGATTGCCCATGCACATTTCAGGTATTTACCAGAAAAGAATGAGATGTTGTTCTGGGATGTACGTCCAAATGGTCAGTATTCCTTTAAACCTAGAAGTTTTTCATATCAGGAATTTTCAAAACACTTATTAGATGTCAACATATTTTGTGAGGTCTTTGGCTTTATTGTTTTGCTTTTAGTTGCCATACAAGACATAGCAAAGCGTCGTCATGCTTGAGGTGTGTGTGATAGTTATGCACATGCATGCAGTTCAATCAGGGTGTAAACTCATAAATAACCTGTCACTACACTTATTTTTAGAAAAGACAATGATTCTAAGAAAGGTGGTATGGTTATCTGCGTGTGTCCTTACGGTCTTTATATTGTGGTTTCTCAGATTGAGCGATATTTTGGGAAGTGAATATGACCTTCTGATAAGGTGGGTTTCAGCAATCAGTTTACTCCTGAGTGGGATTCTTATAGGCACGTCCATCTCAGAAAAGAAGATTCAAGTTCGAGGAATGCTAGCCTCTCTTCTGCTGTTCCTTGTAGGCTTCTGCGCTACTCCATTTGTTGTAGTTGGCGTGCTCATGGTCGCCAGTATGTTTCCCTTCAGCAGAGGAATCGAACCTATAATTGGGGGAGTGAGCGGTATGGGTTATCTGGTACTTTACATGGGATTTTGGTATTGGCTTAAGAAGAAGGGCATTGTCAAGTTCGGAGACATGGATTGAACCAAAAATAGTGCATGCATGATGCAGTTATTAATCAAATTAATTTACGTTTTGCCTCGATTAATTTGCTTCGGGTCTCGCATGCATTTCTTGTGTGTGTTTGTTTGTTTTTGGTTGTTTGTGTGTCCGACCAACCGTGACCGAGAGAGTGACTGACTGACAGAGAGACTGGGCATGAATGAATTGGAATGAATGCACACACGCGTATACGAAAACAAGAGAGAGAGGGTTAAATTTTAACCCCCAAAACCCCAAAAACTACTATCCTAGTTATCTCTTTTTGAACTTGATGGTTGTTGTCTTGATGTGAGCATTTATTGCATGCAGTTCTGCTTCAGGTTCTGAGCAAACTCTTCCGCATGTTTGAGGTCTTCAGCATTAGGTCTACCCTTATTTATTCCCCCAAATAGTTTAAGAAAGCTATTAGTGTTCCAACCTGCACAATTAAATTCATCAACATGCATGCATGCATGAGTGCGCTAAACTCAATGCGCGGATTCAGGTGGGATTGTGAAAGGGAAAAGGAAGGAGAAGAATAAAGAAACTGAAATCGTTGTCCGAGCAGATAGACGTATCATAAAGCAAGTTGAGACTGAAGAATCGAAACTATCCAAAGTGAAAAAGTTTTTCAAAGCAATGTCGTCTTTGATGTATCATACTCTTTATGGCTCTGTTTTGCGCTACTTCAAGAGCGTAAATCTAAGGGCTAGGATGAGCATCAACCTTTGGTATATGAAACGTGAAACTTCAGAGCATGTTAAGCTTTTGATCAAAGTGTTCAAATGGGTAATCTTGCCAGCAAGTCTCATCTATGTTTGTGCGGATCTCTATTTCTTTGGAGAGAACGCTCTGGACTCTATGTTTTTGGGTATATTGATTTTCTTCTACAGTAATTTCCTTCCAGACATACTTTCTATTTATAGAATGAGAAAGAGTTATGGTGATCCAAAAGTCACAGATGAAGATTTATCATGGGAGAAGAAATACGCTCTTCTTCTGTTTGCTCCATTGTTCATTGTGGCTTTTTTCTGTGGGATACGATTAAGATGGAAGACAACCGAAACCTTCCATAACCTCAAATCGCTAACAATATATGGAGCGTTTCTCATTCTATTGAGCTTTTTTGCGTTCGGAGACTTACCAATCTCAATTGGAGACATTACCGAGATTCTTTCCTTCCCATTCTACGGTCTGATAGGATACCTGACTCATTTGAGAGTTGACAGAATGCACAAGTGGGCCAGGCTATGAGGAAAACATGGAAGACGTGTGGATAAAGAGAAGGAAAAAATGCGCGCGTACAAGACCAAAATTTTTATTAGAGATTTCACAAATATCCACTCTCTATGCTTCCTATCACCATAGCGTCGGTCATTCTGCTTGTGCTAGCAGTGGATAATGCCTATGAGTTTTCAAGTATTTACAAGGCGCGGGGGAGGGATAAAGCAAGTATGTTGGATGCCCATTCAAGAGTTGTGGAAGCTGGTGAACTCTTTGGATTCATACTCGCTGGCATCCTGTTATATATGTCAGCTGTAGATTTAATTGCTGTAATCGTTCTTGTCGTCTTGGGTCTCTACCACTTAGGTGGAGCGCTCACCACCAGGCAATATTTTTCAGAATTCTCCCAAGAAAGATTGAAGAGATTCCTTATCGTTCCAATGGCTGTTTGTTTCATGGAAGTAGTTATAGCAGTTTCTGTCTTCATGTGGATGGCAAGCAACGGCTGGATAGGTCTGTGAATTTTGGGCGTGCATGCATTCATAGTTGTAGGTAGTCTCTTGGCCGTAATCACCGTAGTGGTTTTAAAGGGTGTGCCGACTCTCAGCCTTTCAATGCTCACTCAAACCCCGAAGGGGGGGGGGGGTTAAATTTTAACCCCGATTCCAGCAACATACGATTCCTCAACCCAGAATAACGCAACAGAGATAACAAGCACAAATATCCAGATAAAAGCAATTATCAAGTTCTTACTTTCCATTGCTATCTACCCTCCATGCGCGTGTTATTAGCGACAGTGCGAAACCGCTATTTGAAGCGTCGTGAGATCTGCGGTCATGCCGAATACGTGTCCCATGTCGTTTTCATCGACGCCCCAAGTATAATGTGCCTTTATTTGGGTATCATCAAAGGTTAGAGTATCCAGTCGATGCATAACTCTTTCTCCCATTACCTCGATGAAAGTTGCCTCCGCTATCCGCTCGGCTTCTTCCTTAGTCAAGCCGTTGCTTATGTCGACGTGCACAAAGACATTCACATTCCTCATTCCGTTGACAACAGCCGTGAACTTAGTTACATCTGAAGGTGCCGATTGAATAACGAAGTTCAGCGTGGAGGTTTCTCCACCTCTGACAGTAACACTCTCAAGACCAATTCTGTTTCCCTGTATGTCGTGGACAGCTACCTCGAACGTACCTGGGGGGACACTTCCAATCTGATAGTAACCTTCTTCATTGGTTTCTGCAGCGATCTCTGGGAAGAAAGTTGTTCCGCTGACTATACCTACCCTCATTCCAGCAAGAGGGGTACCATCATAATCGGTTACAGTGCCCTCTATGCCACCGGCTTGCATGTTGATCCCCGTAGAATAATCTACAACCTTGGCAAAAACATAAGCCTGCCCAATATCTAGCCAATAGCCAATATCTGCGCTTATACTTCTAATAGTCGTCTGTAATCCTTCTGCGGTAACCTCCGCAACAACAATAGTGCCGGGTTTGAAGCGAAAACCCCATTTATAGTATTTATCAAGTTTTATGTTGATGAATTCCTCTACGACTCCTCCGATCCACATCATTTCCCTACTATGAAACAACTCGACAAGTTTACTCCAGACTTCATCGCTTAATGGTTCTACGCCTATGCGATCACCTTTTTCGTCTTCAATCACAGCCAATCTGTTGTTCGTCTCAGGAGGAATTGCGCCAAAGTAGCTCAAACCACTAGCTGCAACCACACTCATTACCACTATGATGGCACCAACCAAAGCAACCTTTTTCTTCTTCATCATTTCACCTTCTCAGCATTTGACAATCTCTATGAATCATTGCTAGTCTATAATACCATTGTTTAGAACAAACTGTACAGAGAATAGAACAGCAAACCAGTATTCAACGATTGGGTTTGTGGGTTAAAATTTAAGCCCCCAAACCTCCATTTTTTATCCAACGCTACGGGTCCGAATGTGTAGTTTTCTCTTTCCACAATTGAGCAAACCAGGGCAGGGCAAGTACGAATCCTATCGGGATT
>JABAOF010027230.1_pt5 | contig 11658 bp, 15 predicted proteins | sample 7062171 | NCBI WGS metagenome assembly JABAOF01 (sample SAMN14538628, study PRJNA623070) | marine sediment metagenome | biome: marine biome [ENVO:00000428]; feature: marine pelagic biome [ENVO:01000023]; material: deep marine sediment [ENVO:00002113] | place: India: Gulf of Khambhat ... | reverse complement strand
TCACGATGCTGCCGGATTTTCTGATGCTCATGCCGTTGGTATAGATCATACTACAGGCGCACTAGCTACAGGTGAAGAAGAAGCTGTCATTCTCGTCAATATTGACGCGAATTTGGCGACAGGTGGTGTTCTTTCTGGATTAGAAGTTCTTGCGGTAGAACCGGGGAATGCTGATCGAATAGCAGGTCTGTTCGTTACTGGTGGAATTGAACCTGTTCTTCAATTGTCTGGTACGTTCGCAAATGCCGATACAGTTCTTGACAATGCCGCAGACGTCACCGTTGCATTGTCAACTGGTGGTGCTGGAAACATTGGCATCTTCGATGCTGATAATGACACAGTCACTGTTGGTTCTGCTTCAACCTTCCAAGCAATCGAATTTATTCTTGGCACTGTTGCCAGCAATCCGGGCATTCAGCCTCTGTTCGAGTTCTCAACTGGTGTAGGAACTTGGGCCACATTTAGTCCCACAGATGGCACAAACCAGATGCGACAAAATGGTGTCATCGCATGGTTATTGTCTGACATTCCATCATGGGCGACTGGTACTGGCGGCGAGTTCCTTATTCGCATAACGCGACAACGTAATTCACTTACTACAACACCGATTGCCGACCTCGTTCAGATTCTTGCAGCAACTGAGTATGGATGGGATGAAGACGGTGACATTACGCTTCGGACTCTCCGATCTGTTGGTCCCGGCTCCGGCGGATTGGAAGTTGACAATCAGTCAACAGGTGCAGGATTTGAACGTGTTTTAACAACGAGTGATCTAGGCGGAGGCAGTACGATCATCGCCGGTACAGTCGATGGTCAAGTGGCTCGTTGGGACAATATAGCGACTCAGTGGGAACCGGCATTTGGCGTCTTCATGGAGGCAACTGCGTCTCCCCCCACTGCTGATGAAGGCTACATACGTCTCGTATCAACGGGGACTGTTGATGTACGAAGACCGCAGATATTTGCTGAGTCTCAGAATACGCAATCTGTTTTTGCCTTCTGGGAGACGCAATTCGATGATGGTTTCTATCAAAGAATAGTTGGCAATGGTGCAGATCGCATTGAATGGGGTCGTGAAGTTACGTCTGTTGATACGGACATGTTCTCAATACGTGAAGATTCAACTATTCGCGTTGAGGCTGGTGGCGACTTCATGATTCAGGAACGAGCGGCTGCTCGTGCATCTATAGCAGGACTTGGTCAGTTCTGGGTGCGTAACGACACTCCGAATACGCCGATGTTCACCGATGACGCGGGAACGGACTACGAACTGAACGTATCTGGGCCGACAGGCACGACGACCAACTCGATGCTTAGGTATAGCGGGTCTGCTTACGTCGAAGAGACTCAGGTTCAGGTTACAGCAGCAGGAGTATTCTCCGTACTGGACTCGACTCTCGCTGATGCCATTTCCATTAGCCATGACGGTACATCTGGTCTCATTGCCATAACGAATGCCAACGTACTGAACTTCACCGGACCTAGTGTTCAATACTCCTTCGACAATAACGTGGTTGTCGCTGGTGATGTTACAGTCTCTGGAGGAAATCAACTCGTAGCACTAGATACTCTGGCAACAGATTCAGTAACGATTGAACACGATGGTACTGATGGAATCATTACTACAACGAATGGCACCAAGCTACGTTTTACTGGCACAGCAGGAACAGATGTCACCAACGAAGTAGGCAACTTCGAAGCTCGATCAGGCAATGCACTAATTGCTTTTGATTCAACTAACGCAGATTTCATGCGTATAGACCACGATGGTACTGATTCTGAATTTGCGAACACAGGATCTGCAGCAGAACGTCACACTGGAGCGACTGTTGGTTACAAATTTGACAATAGTATCTACGCAACTGAGCAAGCTGCGGCTAATGCAGATACTGCCGGAGAAGGTCAGTTCTGGGTTCGGAATGACACACCGAACACTCCAATGTTCACAGACGATGCCGGGACGGACTACGTTCTTAATGCTGGTGGTGGCATATCGTTCGAGGAGTATCAGTTCTTCGCAGATCAGATGGAAAATCCAGTTACGGCAGACTGGACAGTCAATGCACTTGCTCCGGCAGCAGCAGACAGTAATAACAACGGTTTGACAGTTCGTATGTTTGACGATACGACTGAAGAAGGCATTGGATTTATTCTTCAGGTTCCGTCAGGTGCTACGAACATTATCTTCAACTTCGTATCCAGAGCTGAGACCGCTCCGGGTGCGGCACGGACTGTTGGTTTGAACATCTACAATCGAGGTATTCCAAACAATGCTGCGGTTCAGGCATGGAGTATTGCGACTCAACTCACGGACATAGACATTCCGACAAATGAGTTCTTCCAAGAGGATTCGCAGACGGTGGCTCTCGGCACGCTGGGAGTCACGGCAGGAGAGACGACGCAGTTTGAGCTGACTCGCGTCAACCCCACGGGAGGAACGGAGTTAGTCGGCGACTGGGATTTGCTGTTATTGAAGATAGGATTCTCATAATGGCAATAAGAGCTAATGATACGAATGGAAGTGCTGCTGATTTTAATAATGCAGCTGCGCTCCGAACTGATCCCATCACGATGATGCATTGGGTCAACAACTATGCGGACACGGGAAATACTTTCCTGTCCGTCTGGAGCGGTTCAACCAATCGCGCATGGAGAACGTCAGCAGCGACAGGACCGACTAACATGCGGACGAGGCTTTCAACTGATGGGGCCAATCAGCTAAGTACGTCGAGCGGCACGACGATCACGAACGGTACTTGGTATCACATGGCGATGATGTATGACGGAACTGACAACGAGTTCTGGCTCAATGGTGTATTAGACGCAACGAGCGTAGATGCCGGAGGTTTGTTTGCATCTACCGCAGATTTGTCAATCGGAGGGCAGGCAGGAGGAGCTAATACGTCTGATACTGAACATGCAGACGTTAGAATTTATAGTCGTATTCTTTCTCCAGCAGAAATGGAAACTATCGTAGCAGCCAGAGGGCATGATGGTATCGTTGAAGGGCTTGAATTTAGAGCATTGTGTAATGAAGGAGCAATCTCCGCGCTCGTAAGTGCTGTGAATCCGGCAGACATTGGTCCTGCAAAAATTGGTTTCGCAGGTGGATTTGGTACTCCAGTTCCAAATTATGTAGATGACGGAGGATACAGTTTCAGACGGAGGGTCGCGTAGTGGCAAGCGTATTTCACAGAACTGATGGAATATATTTTCCGTCTGTCAATACACCGGACTATGATCCGGCAACATGGATTATCAATCCAGACATCACTGCGGTTGCTGGTCAGCCAATCAAATACTGGATCATAGATCCTCCGGGCAGTGACACGATTCGATTAGCTACACCTGCTGAACAGGCGGCAATTGATGCTCAGATAGCTGATGATGCCAATGTTGCAGACCAGACAGCACAGAAGGATGCGTATGTCACGCAACGTGTTCTGGAGGGGATGGCACTCGTTCTGCTGGATGAGATCAATATCCTTCGTGACCAGTTCAACACGACAACAGCAGAAGTTCCATCAGCAACGGATACAAATTTAACGGATCGCACTGCGAGCCAAGCAAGAACCGCTGTCAATAATAAAATCGATAGTTTACCACCACCATAAAAGGCAAAGACAATGGAATCACAAATGATCGATCTCACACCCCAGCAGGTTAGGAATGCAGCACAGGCAGGAGTTACTCTGCTTAATACGCCGGGAGCAGTGAATGTTCCCAGCACAATGTCCATTACTGGAGTTACGCAAGTATTACATGCCGTACTGCTAGGCATTGCGGAAGGCAGACTCATGGTCATTGACCTGTCGAAGAAAGAGCCCGAAGCATCTGCAGAGGAGCCGAATAAGGAGGTGGCAGATGCAGTTGCAGCTGCCGTAGATTCGTCAGGAAATTCTGAGAAAGCTCCGAGTGAGGAGAGAGCGGGGAAGTAATATGCCAAAACCCACGAAAGAAGAACTGAAGGAAGGCGGGATTAGAATAGGTGTCAATCAGATCGTCACCTATGCAACCCTCATTCCCATCTTCTGGTTTGTAGCGCAGCCCATACTCGTGGATGCGCTCGCCGAGGAGATGCAGCAGTCCATCGAACAAACAGTGTCGAAACAGGTCGAGCCGATCAACGACGCTTTCGTGGCACTTCTCCAACGGGACATCAACGCCACGAAGAAGGAGATCGCGGCGTTGAGGTTCCGGCAAAGGCAGGACGAAGACTGGACCGTAGAGGACGCAGAGTATCTCGCTGATCTGGAGATTCAATTAGCTGCGCTGGAAGAAGCAAAAGAGGCTCTTCTGGCTGACGAGAATACAAGCTAATGAATTTGCTGCTTGAGAGATTTAGTTATGCATCATCGGAGACTGAGGGTGTTCTTAATTTGCCTGATCACAATCTGGCTACTATTGAACGTCCGTGGGTGCCTGTTGATGTTCCGGGAGGAAAACCGTTCGAGTCATGTGTACCCGACGGAGAATACAGACTTGACCCTTGGACAAGGCCTGATGAGAGTGAAGTCTATATTCTCTCGAATCCCGATCTGGGAGTTTACAGATTGGAAGAGGACAGACCGCGAGATGAAGGACGTTATCTCGTACTTATCCATGTCGCCAATTTCGTGCGAAACGTAGTTGGCTGTGTCGGACCGGGAACGCGACGAGTCATAATGAAAGATAAAAAGACAGGTACATACGAACGAGCAGTTGCAAGCAGTGGCGAAGCGATGAGAATTCTTCGTTCGTACTTGGGACGTGAAGAAACCCATACGTTAACTATCCGCCCGAGATGCGGAACAGGGGGAACGGTATGACCGTAAATGTTAATACGATAGTAGGAGCGTTAGTAGCAGCACTCTTGAATTTTTTGACTGCAGTAGTCGCTTTGTTTGCGAATGACGCAGAGCTTACCCTGAGTATGATTACTCAGGCAGCATGGATTTCAATGATTGGTGGTGCTGTGATTCAGTTCCTCAAAGACTATCAAGCGATTTCCGCCCGACGCTTGATAAATAAAATCACTAAGACGGGCGACGGAGGAGGTACCGTAGGATGAACTACGTAACCGTAGGTGTACGTCAGCTTCAGACGTTCTACCTACTCGCGATCATGCTCCTGCTGCAAGCATGTGCAGGGGCAAATCCGATTTCGAAGGCAGAAACGACTGAACAGAGAGCGTATGCCGCGTATGGCACGTTTGTGATTATTGAAGAACGAGCTGCAGAGCTTGTCTCCAGTGGTCGGGTTCCAGACAGTGCTGTACGAGCTATCGGTAGAGCAGATGCGGCAGCTAAACCTGTCGCAGATTCACTACTGGATGCCACTCTGGAGTTCACTGTCATTCGGACGGAGTTTGAAGCAGGCGGCACCGGGGAAGGACGATTCATAAGAGCCATGGATGAGTTGAATGGCTGGGTAGAACGACTTCGTCCTCTTGTTGCCAATCTTATAACTGCAGTGAAAGGAGCTGAGTAATGGGCGTAGTTGAACTTGCCTTAGTGGCAATCAGAGGGCTTTCCGTAGTCCTGAATAATCCTGCACTCGGCGGAGGCAGCAGTCTTAAGCTGGACGAAGCGTCTGAAATACTCGAATTTCTAGGCGAACTGTTGTCGCAAGGAGATGCGGCTCGTGATGAGCTAAAAGCTTTCACGAAGACAATAGAGGAGATGGCTGCGCAGGGAAGAGCACCCAGTTCAGTTGAATGGGCCACACTTCGAAAACGAAGTGATGCTGCACATGCCATCATTCAGGAGGCTGCTGCAGCTGTAGAGGAAGAAGAAGTCTTTCTCGAAGAGCTAACCAAAGCTGAACTGTTAGCGTTGGCGGAAGAAGAGGGACTCGACGTTCCTTCTTCTGCAACCAAAGCTAAGATCATCGAAGCATTGGAGGCGAACGGGAGATAAAACATGGCTGTCTCGATGACATTTGATTCGCTTCAGAATGATATGCGTAAGTATCTGGAGCGAGGCACGTCAGTCGATCCCACTGTGTTCGACCAGCTCCCCAGCCTGATTAATTTGGCTGAACGGGAGCTGGCGAACCGACTGAAAATACTGGGATTTGTGCGTGTCGTGACTGACACATTTGGTGTCGGACAGTCTGTGGTGCCGAAACCTGATCGGTGGCGTGACACGATCTCGATCAATTTCGGTGTGGGGACAGAGCAAGTACGCACGCCACTATTTGCTCGATCTTACGAATATTGTCGGCGCTATTGGCCGGATGAAGATCAAACCGCCCAACCAAAATTCTACGCGGACTACGATTACTTCAACTGGCTGATAGCGCCGTCAGCTGATCTTGCGTATCCGTTTGAAGTGAACTACTGGGAGTTGCCTGCACTGCTGGATAGCACTAACCAAACGAATTGGACGACGGACTTTGCCCCGAACTCCTTACTTCACGGTGCGCTATTGCAGGCAACTCCATTTTTGAAAAATGATGAGCGTATCGATGTATGGCAGAACATTTACGAAAAGGACGTTGCCATACTCGAAGCGCAGGATGTTAAGCGCATCGTTGACAGGCAAGTTACGAGGGAGAACGTGTAATGGGTTACACAGATGTCTTTGGTGGCGAAACGATTTTCCCATCGCAGCTTAGCTACTTGGCGATTACTACTGCGGTAGACATCACGCTGCAGTGGCCGCGAGAGCAGCAGATCGAAGGTCAGAATGTTGTCGCAGATTTCATGGATATCGATACGACAGTCGCCTCGATCAATATCGATATGCCGGATGCCCGTAACACTTCTACGGGTAACAAAACTACGATCAACAATGTCGGCTCCAATGAGTTCGATGTACGTGATAATACAGGCGGATCGATTGTAACCATCATGCCCGGTGAACAATGGGTCATTGTTCTCACTGATAATTCGGATCAAGCAGGCACATGGACATCTTTCCAGCTGGGTGCAACAGTTTCGACGGCGACTGCAGGTGCATTGGCAGGCGCGGGCATCAAGGCAATCACTAATACGCTGAATCAGAAAATTGATTCAGATGTAGAACCCTCAACACCAATTACGGTTGTTGACGGGGACCGGGCGAAGTGTCTGATCTGGACAGGTGGCGCAGGGCAGGCTGACTTGCCTGATCCGGGCGTCGTGGGTGACGACTGGTTCTTCATGATCCGCAACTCTGGCTCTGGCACGTTGACGATCATGCCGACGTCAGGACAGGTCGATAGCTCCGCGAATATTACAATAGAGCCGGGAGGCAGCACGTTCCTCTTTACAGATGGAACAGACTTTTTCAGCATCGGGCTTACTACTTCCTCGACCATTGGGTNNTGTCGATTCCTATTCCGGGGTCGGGTGACTTCGTCCTTTCCGGCGCAAACTTAGATCGAATTTCGTATCGTTTCACAGGTGCCCTGACTGGTAATCGACGTGTCGTTGTGCCGAATACCACGCAGCAGTACTGGTGTGACAACCAGACGACTGGTGCTTTCCAGTTAACTATCTCGACGAACGCGCAAGCTTCTCCTCCGGAATTGGAGCAAGGCGAAACTGCAATTTTCTACAGCGACTCTGTCGATGTAATCAATGCAGTAAACGCAACTACGATCTCGCTTCCACTTTCGGTCGTGCAAGGTGGTACCGGTGCGAACAATCCGACTGATGCGCGAAACAATCTGGAAGCTGCACACGACGAATTAGTTCTGGAAGCGGGAGATGGACTGATCGGTGGTGGTGACCTAACGGTAAGTCCTCGTACGTTTGCTGTTGGTGCAGGTACCGGTATCGGTGTTAACGCTGATGATGTCGAACTTGACTTTACGGGAATTCCAACAGCTACTGCTGCGGCAGGAGACTTCTTCGCGTTTCAAGATATTGACGATTCTGACGCTATAAAGAAGACGACTTTCTCATCTATTCCAACTTCTCAGTTGGTTGATAGTAGCGGCAATGTTCGTGTCAGTGCTGAGTTGCTTGGCGTTGCACAGTTGCGGAGTGACGGCAATACAGATGGTGAAGTTCGTGCACTGGTAGGAACTCATCAAGACGGGACTATTCGATGGGGACTCGGTCAGCCTACTACTTCATTTGATTTTGTAATTGAAAATCAGATGACGGGCGGAGCGATTGAACTCAGGTCTGGTCCGTCATCCAGTATCGATCTTTTGCCGGGAGCCACGTTACGACTAATTGCTTCAATACTGCCGGGGATCGTCGATGTATTTGCTGATGGTGCTACTGACACTGAGCAACATTTGATTCAACTCAAAGATTCTGGCGGCAACATCAAAGGTACGTGGGGCTGGACCTCTACTGAAGCCAAGATGCACATTGAGAATCTCATCAATGGACAGGATTTTGAACTGAGGGGAGAAAACTTTGGAGGTTCACCACGCACTTATTTCTTCGCTGATCCAGACGCTGAAACTACTTACCTCTACGGTGGTAATCTCCCCGGTATTGGAGCGCAGGATAGAACAGCAGCTGGAGCTAGTACGGGGGGTGTAGTCATTGACTCCGTTGCTAATCCCTTCCCGGTAGGATTCAACGTCATCCCCGGTCGTACCATCACCACTAACCAGACCATGGATGATGATTTCATCGGTCGCATGTGGGAGAAAGCAAGTGGTGGCGCAATCATCATTACTCTTCCCAGTGACGCCAACATCCCAAACGGTGCGACCATCATGGTAGCCAACATAGATACAGAAAATCTTAGCGTCAATGCAGGGGGTGGTGTGACGCTTCGTTGGTTTGATGGGTCAACTTCTGGAGGTGTAATCGGGAATAGAACTGTTGCTTCTGGTGGTGTTGTTACGATTAGAAAGTCCAACCTCACCAACTTCCAGATTTGGGGAAATGGTATTTCATGACAATTTTAATGGGAGGAATAGGAAGTAGCGTAGGAGGCATAGTAATTGAAGAATTCGTGCAGCCGACCGACGGGCAGACTGTATTTTGTCAAAATCCAGCCGGGTGTACCGCAAGGTGGAATATGTTTCGGGTTGGAACCTGTAACGATTGTCCTCAATGGTTTACTCCTGTACAGGAACCTCAACGTACATGGCATTTTAGGTGGAGATTAAGTGGCTGCATACAGGATCAAGGTGTTCCTATCAATACGTGGACAGAGTTCACGGCTGTAAATTATTCATGGCAGGAGACTTGCTTTAATCCTGACATTGATAATTGCACCGGCACAATAGATGTTAGTTACGATGGGGGCACTACGGTGCACGGTACCTTCACATTCGGATGTTTCTGTGATGCGAGTCCGTAATGAAAACTGAAGAATTAAATGAGTGGCTGGGGTTGACACAGCCTCATCCAAATCCGGGGATTCATATCTCTCCGCAGAGCCTACATGAGCATCCTCTTTTCCAGAATCTGGTGAAGAAAGTTGAAGATGCGTATGGAGTAGTGTCGCGGTTGCGTGTACTCGTAATGGAACCGGGAAGTGCTGCTCTCAAGCCGCATCGTCACAGAGCGGATTCAATTGTGTATTACCCATACGATCACGCTATAGGATTGTCATCCGATAAAGTAAGTCGAGCGGGAGTCAAAGCTGATTCATTCCTGCGAATTCCTTCCACGTTGAAGCACTACGTTGGGCCTAACGTTACTGACGAACCACGAGTCAGTGTAGTAATGGAAATCAATGATCCTTACTTCAAGATGGGTCACACGAAAGGGTGTGAGAAGTGTAAGGAGTGGCGGGCTAAGATGCCGAAGATAATCAGAGATTTCATGGATAAGAGGTGGCCTCTGTAATGGCTGAACAACCTGCACTGTTAGCGTCGAAGCCCGGTATCAAACGGGATAGTTCTCGTTTTGATAACGAGCACTACATCGACGGTCGTTGGTGCAGGTTCCAACGTGGCAAACCAAAAAAGATGGGTGGTTACCAGCAAGTAACTGACACAGTTCCTGAGATCACACGCAGCATGCATAGTTTTTCGCAGGACAATATTCAGTATTTGCATCTGGGCCATCCAATGACGTTGGGGCAGTATCAGGTATCGAACGGCACGCTGAGCATCTTCAATGATCGTACACCTGTAGGCTACAACGATGACATCAACAACTTGTGGCAGTTCGATATTTTTGCTGACACGTTAGGCACTGGTAATCATTTGCTCGTTGCACATGCTGCACCGAATGTACTCGATATTGATAACTCTATCGGAGAAAACATTTTCATTGGCACGATTACTGACAGCGCTGCGCTCGATACAACGGGATTGCATCCTGACTGGAATACTACAGAGGGACCTGTGAGTGGCGGTATCGTTGTCAGTGGTGTCTACATGTTTGCGTACGGTAGTGATGGACTCATCTTGCAATCAGCGGCCAATAATGTCAGTGACCAACCTGTTGCGTTCAATCTCGGTACACAGAAAATTGTCAAAGGGCTCCCCCTTCGAGGTTCAGGTCAGGGTCCTGCTGTCCTGTTGTGGGGATTGGATATTTTGATTCGAGGTACGTTTGTGCCGGGTACAGGTCCTAATTTTGCGTGGGACATCATTGCACGTGGCATCACGATTTTAAGTTCGCAAGGCGTCGTCGAGATGGACGGCATTTATTATTGGCCCGGTGTAGACCGTTGGTTACTGTTCAATGGTGTCGTGCGTGAGATGCCGAATGACATGAATCAAAACTGGTTCTTCGACAATCTCAATTTCAATCATCGGAACAAAGTTTTTGGTTTCAAAGTGCCGCGTTACGGTGAAATTTGGTGGTGCTATCCACGGGGGAACGCAACTGAATGTACGCATGCAGTAATTTTTAACGTGCGCGAAGGTTACTGGTATGACACACCGTTACCTGATTCTGACAATGTCGATCAGGGACGTACAGCAGGTATTTTCGCAGACGTTTATGAACGTCCCTTCATGGTGGACAACGAGAGAACTTTTAACGGTCGAACATTGTGGCAGCACGAGACTGCGTTCGACAAGATTCGTACATCACAGGTCAGTGCTGTGCAATCATTCTTCGAAACTGCAGAGATGTCACTTCTAGACACAGGGCAAAGTACCAAGTCGGTCCGCTGTGCCAGAGTCGAACCTGATCTTGTGCAAGCAGGAAACATGAGTCTGACCCTGAAAGGACGTGCGAATGCAAAAGCTGAGGTGACAGAAGCAGCTACTGAGACAATTTTCGAGACACCTACTTCACCTGATCAGGAAACAGTGAAATTCAAAGACGTTAGGCGGCTGATGAGTTTCAAATTTGAGTCGAATACAGGTGGGGGCAACTACGAACTGGGTAAGACCTACGCACACGTCGAAGAATCGGATGGAAGGATCGAGTCATGAGCATCATCTATCCGAAATATTTCAACAACGTCATCGAATGGGCCGACTTCATGACCGGCCACTTGGGATTCTTTTCTGACCTGATTCAGGGTTCCGACTTCAACTACGAGCGATTGGAAGACCCTGACAAGTGGCAAGACTGGGCCGCGGGGGTATTCGGTGGTGTAGATCCTCTGGGACAGGACGTACCTGATCCCTTCGCGTACGATGACTGGCGGGAGTGGGCAGAACGGCTCTTCGCAACTTCAAATTTTACGGGGTAGAGAAATGCCAAACGGTAACAGGACACGAGGTCAACAGCTGGTAGGTCAGGGACGGCAGCTTGCAGGAGTAGCGCGTAGACATCCGGCACTGACACTCATGACAAATCAGGAGCGTTTGGGA
>JABAOF010044555.1_pt1 | contig 11659 bp, 14 predicted proteins | sample 7062171 | NCBI WGS metagenome assembly JABAOF01 (sample SAMN14538628, study PRJNA623070) | marine sediment metagenome | biome: marine biome [ENVO:00000428]; feature: marine pelagic biome [ENVO:01000023]; material: deep marine sediment [ENVO:00002113] | place: India: Gulf of Khambhat ... | reverse complement strand
CATGAAAATGTAAACCACCCAAGACTTGCAACTTTCATACTTTTAGACGAAAGCTTGTTCAGAAACATGCCTTGGAAGAGGGGCAACTCTTGAAACATAAGATCAATAGGATTTGGGTAGCCCCAACACATGTTCCCCAATGAAAGCCAAAGCCATCTGATGAGTTACTGGAGCCAGCCTAATCAGGTTTACTTCTCTCCACCACCGTTCCACATCGTACTCTACAGCATATCCGTAACCTCCAAAAGCCTGCAGGGCATGGTAAACCGCGTCTGTGCCTGCCTCTACAGCGGCTACCTTAGCCATATTCGCCTCCGCGCCACAATGTTTCCCCTGATCATAGAGCCAAGCCGCCTGGTAATTCAGCAATCGAGCGGCCTCAATCTTCGCTTTTGCTTCCGCTAGAGGAAACTGAATCGCTTGATGTGATCCGATAGGATTCTGGAAAACCTTTCGCTCTTTAGCGTNNACGAGGTACCAACCTTTCCCTACGTCACCCAACATATTGTCCGCTGAGACCTTAAGATCACTGATGTAAACCTCAAATGTCTTGGAGTAGTTGATTCCATGTTTCTCAATTGGCACGATCTCCACTGCTTGGTCGGGTAAATCTACGGCGAACAGGCTTAGGCCAAAAGTCCTCTTCTCTGTCTCTTCCAGAGGAGTCGTTCGCGTCACTAAAACCATACCGCTGGCTCTGTCTGCTCCGGAAATAAACATCTTCTGCCCATTGATTACATAACCATCTCCTTCCTTTACCGCTAATGTTCTTGTGTTTAACGTGTTTGTTCCCGCATCCGCCTCGGTCAAAGCCAAGCAGAATTCCATACCTTCTGCGATTCGAGGCAAGTATTTCTCCTTCTGCGTCTTGCTCCCATGCTTTAGAATTGACAAACCTCCAAATACTGGAGACAAGACCAAGAACCACATCCCTGCCAATCCGCAACCTTCGGAGGTCAAGGTCTCCATAGCCAACAACATCTCAAACATTCCCAATCCCCCACCCCCGTATTCCTCAGGAACCAAGATCCCCGGGAAACCGGCTTTCACCAAAGTCAGCCAGAAATCCTCCGGAAACTCATGCTCCCTGTCTTTTGTACGCCAATATTCTGGACCGAAGTCCTCTGCGATGTCAGAAGCTGCTTCGACGATCATCTTCTGCTCCGTGGATAACTCGAAATCCAAACTAAAGTCACCTAGACCTTTCTGCGAAGTAATCAAGAACTCTGAATATAAACTCTTCCGCAAGTTCCATACAAAAAGAACATGTAGAGCCTAGAAGCCTCTACGGCTACTCCACTGCAGATTGAAGCCAGCCCAATATTAGTTCTTTTCCAAGGCTTTCAGCAAAGCGTCGATGACGCTCTTTCTACCCATAGCTAAAACGTAGGGTCCCATCCTCGGTCCGCGGGGCACACCCACAAGAACCATATACAGCTTCCTGAAGAACTTGGCAGGCTTGATATCGTGGTTCTTGGCAACGTTGAAGACAGCATTCTGGATCCTCTCAGCTTCATCTTCAACTCTTAACGCCTCAACCAACTCCTTTATCGCCTCTTTCTCTGTCTCGGACAAGCTCACCTTGGTTTCCTTTATCTCTTCGAAATCCGTCACCCAATTGGACGCATATTGCACACGCTCCCTCAGATCCTTGCTCAGATCCTGCCCGTTTCTCAGATAACCGTAGGCTTGAAGCTTCTCAAGAACAAAATCCTCTATATGCCCCACAGGAGCCATTTTTACCAAGAACGCCAACAAATTGTACGGCACATGAGCACGCGGTTCGTCTGGAGGATTCAACGCCCAACAGTAGGCATACAACCCCTTCAGCTTAGCCCGTTCCCTCTCATCAACAACACTCTCTATCCCGAAAAACACGTCCTCTAGATGATCCAATTCATTCATATAGGACGGTATGTCTGACACACCCAAGGTTCGAGTTCCGATGAACCGTTTCAGCATCAGCAACATCAAAGACTGAGGAGAACCATACTTAAACCATGTCTGCGGCGTAAAAACGACGCCAGTTGACTTTGAAAGCATCTTTCCACTCTTGTCCAAGAAAAGCTCATATCTCGCATGCATGGGTGGCTCCCAACCGAATATTTCTCTGCATATTCGATCGTTCACCCGTACGGAATCAGCAATATCCTTTCCATAAGCCTCAAACCGTATATCCAATGCCTTCCATCTCACGGCAAACTCCGGCTTCCAAGCCAGCTTACCTTTTCCCTCTGTAAGACCTACCTCACCCTTGTGACTACAACCCTCAAGCCACCGTCCCTTCACTTCCATACCTTCACATTCATACAGAACCTTATCTTCCTCCTTTCTGAATTCATATGCCCTTGTCGTGTAGATACGACCACAATTCGCACAAACCGCGAAATAAGGCAAAGCCTCCACAAACTTCTCTTGACCAATCTCCTCACGAACTATCTTCCCAACTTTCTGCGCATTCAGAAGAACAGATCTAATCTCTTCGTTGAACAGACCTTTTTCATACACATCTGTTCCTGATCGGAATTCGTACTCTATCCCACATTCGTCTAAGGCTTCTAACAGGAGAAGAGTCATATGTTCCCCATAACTTTCGTGACAGCCAAAGGGATCGGGGATATCCGTCACAGGCACCCCTAAATACTCTTCTAGAGAGTCGGGCAGACCAGCTGGAACCTTCCTTAACCCGTCCTTGTCATCCGAAAATGCAATGAGTTCAGAAGCATAGCCTTGCTCCGTCAAAGCCAAAGTTACCGCAAAAGCCCTTGACGCGTCACCCAAATTCCCGATATGTGGAAAACCGGATGCTGCCACCCCCATCTCAGTCTTAATCAGATCTAGATGTCTGCCTAGCCTCTGTTCTCGCTTAACAATTCGGGCAGCCATCTTGTCGTACCATGTACCGCGGCCAATGATTTTATCATCCATAGTGGGTCACCCCGGAAACGATTAACAATACCGCAGATAAAAAACGTTTACAGAAAACTATTTTCTTCTGAAAGCAGCAATCAACGCTAGGGCGCCGAGCACAAATAGCATTATCATCACCGAATAAAGCCAGCTAACACTCCAGAAGACCCACGCTCCACCAATCGCCAACAACACTAGACCCCACGCCAAAGTGCTGAACGGACTGCGTTCATACTTGTAAGGGTTAGACTGTCTAATGCCGGCCAAGATCATCATCCAACATCCATAGAGGGCAGATATCAAAGGCGGAATCAAGGGCCAATCAACAAGATTCACGGGTACATACATAACTATAGAAATCATAAGAACCAGAAAGAAGATGCCAAGGGACAACAGTCCCCTATTCTGGCCTTCAGCCATTCTGCCGCCTCTCACTCTATCTTCTTGCCACACTCAGGACAAAACTTTGAAGTCGCAGGAACAAGGTTTCCACATTTCGAACACTTTGTTGTTCCAGAAGACGGAGGAGTCAGCTTTTCACCGCACTCAGGACAAAACTTTGAAGTCGCAGGAACTTTCTCGCTACACTTAGGACAGATCACCAAGGCAGCCGCTGGAGCCTGTGCAGGACCTGTAGGCGTCATTACCTGTGGTATGAGCACCATACCTGTTCCCAAGCCAGCACCGGGAGACTTTCCCAGCTCTTCAGCGGCCTTCTTCACAGTCTCCATCCGCAACACTTCCTCGGGCGACGCCCTACCAGTTCTGAGCCAGAACAAGCGTTCACGATACTCAGGCGTTGTGTCAATTCCCTCAAAGCGCATGTCAGTCAGTTCCAAGCCTATTCGTTTAAAATAGTCCGAAATCGCATTCTTGACTACTAAGGATGTCTCATCCAATCTAGTGAAAACAGTCAGCAAATCGTAGTGAGAGAGTTCATCAATTACCTTCTCGTTAAGGAAACCACGAAGATAATCATTAACATCTTGAGTTGTGTAAGCCTCTTGTCCACCCACAACTTCATTGACGAATAGTTGGGGATCATCAAGTTTGAACCAGAAGGATCCATGCACCTGTAAAGGAGCAAGCTCTGTCGTCTGGGCTCGTGTACCATATTTTCCAGCAGAAACCTTCGTAGAGATGAAGACAACCGTAGCTTTGAAGGGTTTCTCGCCATATCCAGCTATCCGTGATAAGATGCCGGTTAACAAGGGGAGATTCAGTGTCGTCAGTGTATGTCTTCCTGCCCCGAACACGTCATAGGCCTTCCCGTCTCTGAAGAATACTGCAACCTCATATTCATGCACTATAAGCTGGGAGCCCCATGTGATCTCTTCATCTGGATATCTCCACAGTATATCCTGCGGTCCAGGACTCTTCCACTCTATCACTTGCGGCATTTCAACTCACTCCTAAGATGACTTCGCTTCGTTTATCAAAGGCTTTCTCCAAATCTTCCAACATATCAGCCAGACTTTGCACCTGCTCCTTTGTATTCTTGATTTCCCCCTTCCTGACTGAAATCTTGAACGCGTCAACCTGACTGACTATTGCCTCTACATCACCTATTAGACGGTTGTCAAAGTCAATCATTCTGTCAAGACTCGGTTCCTTAATCTTCACTATGTCAAAGAAGCCTGCATATCCATAAGAAGCATGATCGATTCTCGCCGATAATCGATCGAATTTCGCAACAAGACGATCCATATCCGTCAGGACGTCAAACATACGACGGTCAGATAACCTCTGGAAAACGTCTTTCAGATCGTCTTTAGCTTCTGATAACCTCCGGTGTAAATGGTTTCTGATTAGTCTGTCAGACTCTCTACGCAACTCTTTTTCCTTATAACCCCGAAATCCGGGTATTGCTGCAAGAATTTTTTCGCTTAGTCGCATATGCGTCTTTGCAGTTTCATAGAGATCTTTTTTCTCACTCAATAATCTTCGCTACTCCTAAACTCTATTCATCAAGGACATCAATACACCCTCCAAACTTTAGTTTAAAGGTTTCTGAGAACCCTAAACTCAACGACGCATAGGAGAATTCTGTCTGAAAAAGTGTGAAGCGCACAACTGAAGAAAAGAAGAGACAGTTTCACTCAATCCAAGATGTAAGTGTGCTTTTCATAATATGAATTCATAATTCATAAACTATATATTAATTCAAGATAAGAAGCCAAGCTCACTTTCAGAAGTTTGTGATGTGTAGTCCTATGGGCTTGAGACTTGTGGAAACCGATCCATTCGAAAGTAGAAACATTGTGAATTCAGCCTCCATATGTAGAGGGCGTGTAGATATTCTGTATGCACAAACAGTTTATATCAAAGAGTCGAAGATCTATGAGAGGTTTCGTTTATGAGAAGGTCAAAACTTGAAATGTATATCGACATCTTAGGAGTCTTGGCTCAGCGTGGACCGTTGAAGCTAACTCATATCATGTACAAAGCCAATGTTAACTGCAGCGTCCTGAAAGAAAATCTGGAATTTCTGATTGATCAAGGCTTGGTCGAAGAGAGATCAGTTGGTAAGAAGAGAGTGGTATTTGCCGTAACAAAAAGAGGTAGAACAGTAGTCAAGAGCTTCAGAGAATTGAAACAAATACTACCTATTACAGAAGAGATGCCCGTTCCTTACAGACTTAGTTTGGGTGGGAGCGTCTAGAATCCTTCTTTCTCAAAATATCCCGAAGCCTTTTGAAGGTATGTCGCCTTTTATCACGGTTCCAGTAGATCCATCAAGTACAAGATGGTGGATCTCGTCTTTGTACCTATACTCCACAAACCAGATAGGGGCATGCAGATATTCGACCTGACCAATTTCCATTCTGTTTTTTATTTCTACTATTCTGTCAACGTCTTGCTGAATGAGATAGCGATGATGTTGATCGACCTGTTGCTTCGCAGTCTCAACAGCTTCATGTCTGTCGATTTCGCTGTTCAGGATTTTCGCGAAAGATTCAACCTCTCTGAAATCGAACGGAATCTTCCCATCCAACGGGAGGTCATATTCTCTTGTCGGAAACTCGGTTGCCTTGCGGGCTAGAACAAGCCAGTTATAGGTCTTTTCGATCTTCCCTTCTTTCACAATTGGCGGACTTATCCGTTCGAATATCCCTTTGTATTCGCTTTCCGCGTCTATCGATATAATCCAGAAGGGTAGGTAGATCAAGGTTTTTCTGACAATTCTTGACTTGCTGGCCAGATTAGAGGGTTTCAGAAAGCCTTTTTGCATCCAATTTTTGATAGGCTCATCAATCGCCTTCATATCATACTTGTTCCCTAGCATGGAATGCTCAAACGTGAATGTCTTTCCGGTCTCTATTACGACGGTATACCCGCAGTATGTGCATGTTGCCACTATTTCCCCTGGCTCAAATGATATGGGTGCCCCACAGTGAGAACATCTTATCTCTTGGACTATCGACATCAAAGTCACGGCTTGGAGTTTTCTCTCTTCATTATCTCCTTTGCCACTATGATACCTGAGGCCGAAGCCTGAACCAGACCTCTTGTCACGCCCGCTCCGTCGCCAACACTGAAAAGGTTGTGCACTCTGGTCTCCAAGCTGTTACTCAATTGCAGGCGTGAAGAGTAGAACTTCACCTCAATGCCATATAGTAACGTATCCCGAGAATGCATTCCTGGAGTGATCTTATCTAGTGCTTCGAGCATCTCCCTTATATCTACAAGGTAACGGTAAGGTAGAACGAAACTCAGATCCCCTGGTGTAGCGTTTTTCAACGTGGGATTAACTATGCTTCTATCGATTCTTTCCGGGGTCGATCGTCTCCCGGAGTCTAGGTCTCCCAAGCGCTGTATCATGACGCCTCCGCTAAGTAGATTCGACAACCTCGCAAGATATTTCCCATAAGCTATAGGCTCTTTGAAAGGTGCCGTAAAAGAAGTGCTGACAAGAATCGCGAAATTCGTGTTCCTAGTCTTTCTCTCCGCATAGCTCTGTCCATTAACGGTTAAGACTCCGTTATAGGATTCCGTTATCACTTCACCATAGGGAGCAACACAAAAAGTCCGGACCTGGTCATCAAAGAATTTGGAATAATAGATGAATTTGGGCTCATAGAGCGCCTTCGTAAGCTCTTCCATCACAGAAGACAGGACTTCTACCCTTATTCCAACATCTACAGGATTGTTGAGGGTTCTCAATCCCAAGGTCTGAGCTTCTGTCTGAAGCCACTCGGCTCCACTCCTTCCGGGAGCAACAACCACATATCTTCCAGAGACACTTTCCCCGTTGACTGTTTCTACACCCTCTATTGTCTTGCCCTTCACTATCAGCCCCTTAACTTCACTTTTGGGTCGTACCTCAACCCTTTTGTTAAGTTGTTGACGCATTTTCCGAAGAGTTTCGGCACATCTTTCGGTTCCCATATGGCGGATTTTCTGCCGAATGAGTTTCAGGCCAGCTAATGAAGCCTTCCGCTCAATATCCTCTACCTTCTCAGTGTTCTCTCCATAGACACGTTCGGTGGCTCCAAACTTCAGGTAGACGCTGTCCACGTATTCTATGAGTCTATTTAGTTCTTCTTTTGAAACATACTGGTTCAACCAGCCCCCGACCTCGGCAGACAGCGTGAGTTTTCCATCACTGAAGGCTCCTGCTCCACCCCAACCAGATAATAGTAAGCAGGGTTCACAGTGAAGACATTCGAACCCTCGGCTTGCTGGACATTTACGCTGATCTATGTCGGGTCCTTTGTCAAGCATCAAGACTTGAAGATCGGTTTTTTCTGCTAGTTCAAGAGCTGAAAATATCCCCGATGGGCCTGCGCCCACGATTACTACGTCATACTTCAACGCACTTTTCTCCCGGAATCCAAAACTACATGCAACAACTACCATATATTTTTTGGCGAGCAAGCTACGATCAAGACTTTGAAAACCGTATCGAAATATTCGTGCTCGATTGTTTTATCATTCGTCTTTGTGAGGTACAAGACAGAGAAACTTGACAGTCTTTCGGCTGCTATTCTTGAACTGGTGCTTCTCATCAGGAGCGACGAAGATAACATCGCCAGCTCTAAATCTCTTCTCTTCTCTTTCACTCACTACTATTCCCTCACCTTCTAGGACGAAAACCTCATGCTCCCAAGAGTGGCTGTGAGACTGACTGTAGCCACCAGCGTCCATTTCAAAGATCCTCATGGCGAAGTTTTGAGCCCCCGTCTCTCTTGTGATAAGCCATCTAACCTTGAGTCTTGAAGTTCCTTCGCCTGCATTCTCGGCTCTTACATCCTGATAATGAAAGATCTTCGTGGCTTCTCCCTCTCAAACTTATTGAAACCTACAGTTATTAAACTTTCCAGAATAAATGTCTGACCTTTTTAGGAAAAGCCTCCATAGACACCCACCAAGATATCAATGATTTTTCATTTGTCTATGTAAGAGACCAAAGTTCACAGCTTGAAGAGAACGCCTCTCATCTTCTTTTCAGCTCTTTGAAAGGAAGTGTCGGAAATGGAAATACAGATTATATAGAGTCCTGACCCTATTGAAAATATAATTAGGGATTGGTACAAAGATGCCAAAGCGTCGAAAACAAAGAGCAGCCGGAAAGAAAGAGCTGATCTTTGACCATGAGAGTCTGGAGAAGGTAGTAGCAGATGCTGTCACAGACTGTGTCCATCAAATGGGTTGTGTAAGAAGATTAGACGAGATAGCTGTAGAGAAGATTGATTCAGACTCCTGGGGAGATGCAGCAGTATACTACGTCAAAGGCTATATACAAGTGCAGGTCAGAATCGGCATCTTCTCAGCAAAACCAGGCGTGAAAGTCTTCAGCGCAACGGTTAGAGCAAAGACTGGAGAAGTATTGGCAGTAAACTGGGAGCCAGGAAAGGTCACTGAATAGTCACATGCCGTGTATGATAATAGAAGATCCAGTTAACCTCTTGTCAAGCGAGGTCTTATTTTTCTCTGCGACGATATTCTTATCACATTATTAGTTCGAGAAGACTTGAATTAGCTTAACTTCTCAGCTTTTTCGTTTTCCCAGACTGCATTGAATAGATCAACTGCCGGCTTTATTATATCAGGATGATTAGACCAAATGGCAGCGTCAAAAAGCTTACCATTCAGACTATTGCTGTTGATATCTCCTGACCCGATTATGACTCCCCACGGTCGCCCATCCCTATGAACACAGAAAATCCTAGCATGCATCATTGGATGAATCATAATCTCGGCCCCGTAGCTTTCCACCATTCTTTTTAAAGAAGCTGCTTCTCTCTTTTCAAGTTCAGGAATGATTATCTTAACTACTCCTCCGACTGTCATTATCTTCTCTAACCGATCAACAAGCTCCCCATCAAGACGGCCAGTCATGCGGATCAAAACCTGTTTGCTTCCCTTCATCAATATATCGTCAAGGATTTGTTTTATCTGTTCACCAAAGGCTCTTTTTGCCGGTGAGCTTTCCAAAAATCTGGGACGCAAGACATTCTTTAGTGCTGAAGTCATCTGTTGCATTTCGATTAGTGTCGAAAACAATTCACGAAGTGCTTGATGGGCTTTGCTTACTGTTGTCTCTATCTTGTCAAGTTTTTCAGAAACGGCGTCTTCCAATAGGGTCCCCCTGGGAATTGAGAATCCACCTTCGCACTTATTAAATGCACGTTATTATTATGGCAGGTATTTCTTTCTCCAGCGTGTTCTCCTGTTTTAGATTCTCGATTATCGTTCCGAGCTGTCTTCCTTCACTGTCAAAAATGATAATGTGAGGAATCTTCTGAACCTCAAACATCTTAACTTCTGGCGGTCATGGAGGAATTCTCCACTTTTCTTGATGGTTTGATGGATCTGTCTTGAGATTCCCAGAAACCCCTAGTTTTATACCCGTCTCTTCCGCTAGAAGAGCTAAGATTGGAACGTTGACAGCACAGTTCTCACACCAATTGGTGCGAGAAAAAACCAGAATGAATACATCTTAAGAGTAGTTTCCTAGTTTTTCAGCAACTTCTTCGTTGAATCTATAAGCGTGTTTTCTTCTTTAAGAACTTGTTCTTGAATTGCAGCAGAAGACCGTCCACGTATCCATCCAACGTAACGACTCTTCTCGCTTTTTCCTCCAAGTCCAACGCTTCCGCGAATTCCATCACTCACAGCATACATGTTCACGTCTAGTTAGTTCAGTTCAGGAGTTGGGTAAGGTCAGCTATGAGATGGGATATCACTGCTCCTGCGATGGCAAGTAACGTGTATTTCAAACCTGCTTTGTATGGATTCTCATGGCTTATCTTGCCCACGTAGCTTCCTAGAGCAAACGCGATTCCAGCTCCCACTATAAAAGTGAGAATCATGGCCTGGTCCATGACAAAGTATACGAATGGACACAAAAGAATTAATGAAACACCAATCGTCGAAGTGAACGCTAGAGCAGTATTCGTGAATATCTCTTTCCTTGAATGTATCCTTGTGTTTACTCCGTTGTTGGCTGTCCGTATCTGCAGTGCTCTCTCTGCTGATTGAGACATGAAGAATCCGATGGAATTTCCAAAAGCATTGGCAAAACCTCCAATTATTCCAGCAATTATGACCAGACGAGTGTTGAAAGTGGCCTCAGCAACACCGATTATCAAACCCAGACACATGATTAAGCCGTCTGCAAGTCCAAAGGCAATTCCTTCCAAACGATAACTTTCACCTGATGAGATTTCAGCCATCTTCCAACACTTCACTTTCGCATCTCTTGGATGACCGAACGATAAATGTATTTTGCTGGAATGCTCTGACTTTCGATGGAATCATTAGCTCAGACTTGAGCGACATCTATGAAGAACAGCGAGTGTGTTGAGGCTTCCTATTCTCAAGAGGACTTATCTTTGGTTCAGGTTCTGTGATATCTTACATTTAGCGGGAAATAAGTCTAGTCACTCCAACACTGTAACAGCATGAATTAAGCCGGAATCCTCAAATGGCAAAAGTGGTTCTTTTTGCTCGCAGTTAGTCTTTTATGGCTTCCAGAAGGCTCATCACGTTCCACAGCTTCACACGTGTATATGGCGGCATGTTCGGGTCCTGGAGGATGTCATCAAGGGTCGATATAGCATTAGAGGCTCTGACAGCCTGAGTGTATTCGTCTGTTTGTAAGGTCTCCATGGAGTTTCTTGCGGCCCGTCTAATGTTTCGAGGTGTAGTAGTATCTTCAGAGATTTCTCCCAATACAATCAATGCTTGCTCCACTCGCTCTTCATATTCTTGCAGTTTCTTCTTCCTGACCATATACACCACCATACTCAATTCCGAAATAACCAAGTTATATAGGCTTTTATATCTATTTATCCCGAGGCTTTAAAGCTTGTCTAAGAAGAGAGAAGATGAACGCCACATCCAAAGGATGGCAGACATGCTGCGGCAAGGAGCAACTTTGACTGAATTGCCATGTCCCGTATGCGCCTCTCCACTCTTCAGGTTGAGAAGTGGAGATCTCTGGTGCACAAAATGCGAAAAGAAAGTCATCGTAGTAAGAGAAGGAGAAGAACCGCCCACAATCAGAGACACCGTAATTCTCGACACACTCGAAGAGACGATTTTTGCAAAGATACAGAAGATACAAAACAAGATACAACATGAAGAAAACATGGAAGAACTTGAGAGATTGGGAAGGGTACTATCTGGATTGCTGGAGACCCTAGAGAGGATACATAAGACCAAGAAAGCCTAAGGATTCACGATTCACGGCTTCTGCATTGGCGTGTCCTAGCAGTCCACTCAAGCAGCATACACTAGTTGG
>JABAOF010018734.1_pt4 | contig 11660 bp, 9 predicted proteins | sample 7062171 | NCBI WGS metagenome assembly JABAOF01 (sample SAMN14538628, study PRJNA623070) | marine sediment metagenome | biome: marine biome [ENVO:00000428]; feature: marine pelagic biome [ENVO:01000023]; material: deep marine sediment [ENVO:00002113] | place: India: Gulf of Khambhat ... | reverse complement strand
GTGTCGAGAATCGAACCGAGACCGTCAGTCGCGTGATTCTCCAGAACGTGGAGGTCCTGGCCGTGGGGGCGAGTCTGTCTGAGGCGGGCGAGGCGAGCACGAGCCCGGCTCGGTCGGTCACGCTGCTGGTCAAGCATGAGGAGGCCACCAAGCTCACCTTCGCGGACACGAAGGCAAAGATTCGACTGGCCCTTCGCAGCCCTGACGACGCCGTGGCAAGGGCACCATCCGGGACCACCGAAAGCGAGCTGCTCAGTGGGAGGCCATCAAAGGCGGAGAAGAACAAGCAAGGCGGCAGCCTGCTGAGCAAGCTGTTCGGGCCGGCCAAGCCTGACCGCACGTCGCCCTCGGCCACACCGCAGTCCGGGGTGGCCGTCGCCGCGGCACCGACTCCTCAGCCGTACGTGGTCGAGCTGATCCGCGGAAAGCAAAAAGAGAACGTGTATTTCGAAAGCGAGTGGTCGGTAAGAGCTTTGCCCTCGCAGGGGGCGAAGCTCCAGCCGCGAAGTACAAGAGACGTTTCCAGGGTGTCGAATGGGTTCGTGATCACGCGGATGCCGGCGCGGGTTGCGCCGGCACCCCGGCCGACCGGCGAGCGCACTCCGGGCACAGGCAGCGGCAAGGACGCTGCGGCGCCGGAGCCGCTGCGCATGGAGGACACTGAATGAGACGGATCAAGGACGATCGCCAAGTGACCCTGTCGAGGGCGAACTGGAGCCGCCCTCGGGACAAGCGGAGTTGCATTGTACATGCCGGTTCATATGTGTCAGGCAGGCGGACCAGCGCATTGTTCGTGGCTCTGCTGGTCGGCGTTCTGAGCGCCTCGCAGGGCAGCGCGCGCGCTTCAAACGGCCAGGCCACGACGAGGGCTGTCCCCTTCGAATCCACGGTGCGGCTCCTTCCGACCAAGGCGGAATTGATCACCGTCAGCGTCGGCAAGAGCGCGGTGGTGGAGACCAACGTGGCCATCATGCGCGCGTCGATCCCCAAACCGGAGATTGCAGACGTCAGCGTCGTGAGCCCCCGGCAGTTGCTGGTCACCGGCAAGAGCCTGGGGAACACGCAACTGATCGTCTGGAGCAAGGACGGCCGGCAGAAGGTCTTCAACGTGATCGTGCAGTTGGAGACGGTGGAGCTGATGGCCATGATCAAGCAGGCCATCCCGCGCGCCAAGGTCCAGGCCAGGGCCGCACAGAACGCCCTTGTGCTGACGGGCACCGCTCCCGACGCCGACGCCGCCAACCGCATCGTCCGGTTGGCCGGCATCTACTCCACGCAGGTGCACAACTACATGCAGGTCGCCGGGGAGCAACAGGTGGTGCTGCGGTGTACCGTGGCGGAGGTGAGCAAGCGGGCCCTTCGGCGGCTCGGGTTCAACGGCATTCTGGCGGGCGACGACTTCCAGGACATGTTCGTGGTCAGTCAGTTCCCTGCCAGCTTAGGGGCCCCCTTCCAGCCGATCCCCGTCGGGCTGGCGGGGAATCAGAACGTGACCTCGTCGCTGGTCTTCGCGACCCCGGAGGATGGCATCCCCATCACTTCGGTGACAGACCTGTCGCTTGGCTTCCCGCGCGTGCAGTTCCAGGTCTTTATCCAGGCGATGCGGGAGAACGGCCTGCTGCGCATTCTGGCTGAGCCCAACCTGGTAGCTCTCAGCGGTCAGACGGCATCGTTCCTCGCCGGTGGTGAGTTCCCCGTGCCCGTGCCGCAGTCCACCGGCGCCGGAGGCGTCGTCATTACGATCGAATGGAAGAAGTTCGGAGTCGCATTGAACTTCACGCCCGCGGTGATCGGCGGGCAGAGAATGCGGATTAATGTGGCCCCCGAGGTCAGCGAGCTTGATTTCAGCCAGTCGCTTCAGATCGCTGGGTTCAACGTCCCTACGGTCACGCAGCGTAAGGCCGACACCACCCTCGAACTGGGCAACGGCCAGACGTTCGCCATAGCGGGCCTGTTGAACGAAGAGGTGCGGGCCGTTTCCCGGAAGCTGCCGGGGTTGGGCGACATACCGGTGCTGGGGGCTCTATTCCAATCTGTCGAGTACCGCAATCAGCTGACCGAGTTGCTGATCCTGGTAACGCCCGAGATCGTCAGCCCGATGAATCCGGACCAGGTGCCGCCGGTGCCCGGGCAGTTCATGACCGATCCGAACGACTACGAGCTCTTCTGCCTGGGACAGCTGGAAGGCCCGCCCATTGGCCCGCCCGTTGATCCGAACGAGGCCGTCAAGCTCGAGGCCCCGTTGGCGGCGGCCCGAACGCCGTCGCTGTCGCCTGCGCGGCTGTCGCTGCATGGGCCGTGGGGTCAGGAGGATCTGTCGGAATGATCTTCCGTGGCTGGTCCCGGGGCTGCGGGAGGAACTTAAGCGATCTTGGGTGCATACTGCTCCTGGACCGGCCTGAGAGGGGGGCGGAAAACTGCTTGCCTATCGCAGATGCCGGGCAGGATGGTACCGTCATCGTGGGCTCCTCGGCTTGACCAGAGCAGGCCNNTCATTGTGGGCTCGTGGGCTCGACCAGGGCAGGCCCAGCCGATCGGGCGGAACAGCGGGGTTGTCGTTGCCCAAGTGGCCGCCTTGTCCGCTGTCCTGTGCGGGTTTGCTACTCCGGCCATCGTCATCGGGGCTACGTACGTCGCTCGCGCAGGAGTTCAGCGGGCTGCTGATGGCGCTGTAGCCGTTCCCGCCGCCCAGGCGGGTATCCGGATCTGCTGTATTGGTCCGGACGGTGATCCCGATTGGGGGTCGATGGCGCAGGTAGTCTCTAGCGGCCGCTGTGGGCTTATGCACGCTGCCGGATTGATTGAAGATCATTCGGTCCAACTGGGCGCGATGTTCGCCGAGGTAGGCGGGAAGCGTCCGGTTGTGCCGATCGAATAGCAAAGTGCGGGCGCAAGCTGCACCGGTGGGACGTACCGGCGGGAGTGTCCCATCGGTGTGCGCGCGTCCCGTTGCGGCGCTCGGGAGGCCGTCATGCCGCGGGGAGCCCGCGTGATCGTTTTTAATTGCGACGAGGGCTTCGCGCCGTCTTTGCGCGCCGACCTGCTAAGTGTTGACGGGCTCAAGATCGTTGCCGAGCTGGACGACGCCACCTTGCTGGGATCCGCCATTGACGAATTCTCGGCCGATGCGGCGATCATACATCTGGATCCGGTTCCTCAGGCCTTGCTGACCGTGGCCGGGGAGTTGGCGGCAGCCCGCCCCGACGTTGCACTGTTTGCGATTTCTCGGACCACCGATGCCGAGCTGATCCTGGCGGCGATGCGTGCGGGCTTCCGAGAGTTCCTGACCAAGCCGCTGGACCGCCAGCAGCTCATGCGCGCGGTCGAGAAGGTGGCCCTGACCAGTGAAGAGCGGGGCAAGCAAGGTAAGCTGATCACCGTGATCGGAAGCGTCGGCGGCGCGGGGGCTTCCACCATTGCGATCAATCTGGCTGTTGAGTTGGCCACGATGGCACCGGGGAAAGTGGCCCTGGTCGATCTCGATTTTCGGTACGGTCAAGTTGCCACCATGTTGGACATTCAGCCGAGCTTCACGATTGCCGATCTTTGCGCTACGGGCGAGCAGATCGATCCCCAGATGATCGAAAAGGGGCTCGTCAAACACGACGTGGGGGTGCACGTGTTGGCCAGACCCAACCACTTTTCCCAGGCTGACCGGATCACAGCCAGCCAGTGTACAGGCGTGCTGACCGTGCTGCAGGACATGTACGACCTCGTCGTCGTGGACGGGCCGAACCGCTTCGACCATTCAGGTGGGCGTGCGGTTCTGGACATGGCCGACCTGAACTTGCTTGTGATCCAACTGGTTGTCACCAGCATTCGCAACACTCATCGGATGTTGGAGGAGATGCAGGCCGGAGGCTACAACCTGGACCGTGTCAAGCTTGTGTGCAATCGTCACGGCTTGGAATCGGGCCGCCTGGAGCTGGAGCACGTGGAGGCGACGTTGAATCGCAAGGTGTTCGCTGCCATCCCGGACGACTGGCGGACGGTCAGCTCCGCGGTGAACATGGGTGAGCCGCTGGCCGCCAGTGGGCCCAGGACGCGCGTGCGCCAGGCCGTGCGCGAGTTGGCAGAGCGTATCTGCGCACCGGGGGACGATCAGGCTAAGAAGCAGCCAGCGCGCCGCAGCGGCGGCCTGTTTGGAAAGATATTCGCCGATTCGTGAAGCGACCGCGCGACCGGCCAGCCGCGATCCTGATACGGTCGGCGGCGGAGAACGTTGATGTTGCTTTGATCAGGAAGGGGCGTGTTCGTGTTCGGCAAAACCAAAACCCCTACCACCGATGGCACGGGCGCTCCGCGCGGAACAGGCGGAGCCGCCACGATCGATGCGCCGGCCCCGCGTGAGAACAAGGCCGTCCAGGAGCGGATGAACCAGTTCTACGAGCTGAAGGCGCGCATCCATCGCAAGCTCGTTGAGCAACTCGATCTTACGCGCATGACCGGCGATGAGAAGAGGGTGCGAGAACAGGTCAGAGAGGTCGTAGCGCACCTGGCGGATCAGGAGAACGCGCTGCTGAATTTCAGCGAGCGGCAGCGACTGATCGCAGAGGTCCTCGACGAAACGTTCGGGCTTGGCCCGCTGGAGGTGTTGCTTGCAGACCCGAGCGTCACCGACATCCTGGTCAACGGGCCGAACAGCGTGTACGTCGAACGCAGGGGACAGCTCGAAATGACCGACGTGCGCTTTCGGGACAGCCCCCATCTGATGCACGTGATCGACAAGATCGTCACCGCCGTGGGACGGCGCTGCGACGAGGTCAGCCCGATGGTCGATGCCCGCCTGGCGGATGGCTCACGTGTGAACGCCATCATCCCGCCGCTCGCCATCGACGGACCTAGCCTCTCGATTCGGCGGTTCGGGGTTGATCCCATCACGTGGGACGACTACGCGCGGCTCAAGTCTTGCACCCCCGAGATCCAGGAGTTCTGTCGGTGCTGCGTCATGGCCAGGCTCAACATCCTCATTGTGGGTGGCACCGGCTCGGGCAAGACGACCCTGCTGAACAACCTGTCCAGCTTCATCCCGGACACCGAACGAATCGTAACCATTGAGGACGCCGCGGAGCTCCAACTGCGGCAGCCTCACGTCGTGCGCCTGGAGTCGAGGCCCCCGAACATTGAGGGCAAGGGTCGCGTGGTGATACGCGACTTGTTGATCAACAGCTTGAGAATGCGGCCAGACCGGATCGTAGTTGGGGAGTGTCGCGGCCCCGAGGCGCTGGACATGCTCCAGGCGATGAACACCGGCCACGACGGGTCGCTGACGACGGTGCACGCGAACAACACCCGCGACGCAGTTCAACGTATTGAGACGATGGTCATGATGTCGGGCTTCGACCTGCCCGTGCGTCCTATAAGGCAACAGTTTGCGTCAGCCATCGACCTGATCATCCAGGCTCAGCGGCTCACGGGCGGGCCCCGCAAGGTCGTCGGGGTCACGGAGGTGACCGGCATGGAGGGTGAGATGATCACCATGCAGGACATCTTCAAGTTCGAGCAGGTGGGGGTGAATTCCTCCGGGGCGGCCTACGGACGGTTCATCGCCACGGGGATCAGGCCGACGTTCCTGGAGCGGCTGGCATCGGCCGGGGCGCCGGTGGATCCAGGTTTATTCGAGCAACAGGTCCTAATNNGAAGACGAATAGGTCGTGGATAGTTTGCGCGCCACGCTTATCGGACGGAGTGGAATGGGCGTTGTTTGGGTGGCGCCTCGCGGCTCGCGCCGCGGGTGACCGCGAGTCCGTCAGGTGGGCGCCGATCTGACCGAGCTGGTCCGATCCCGACGGTATGATCTGCGCGTTAGTTGACATCATCACCTCCGGCAAGAGCTTGCTGCTGTTGGGCCTGCCTCTGGGAGGCTCGGTGCTGCTGGCTTACGGCGTATTCCAGGTCGTGCTGGATCTTCGCAGCCGGGACCGCGAGCGCCTGCTGGCCAGGCTCAGCGACAGCCGGCAAAAAGACAAGCAGGACAAACGGGTCCAGGAGTCGCTCCTGCGGCGCAGGGCGGCTGAGATCAACCAGGGCAAGCTCGATTCATTCGTCTCCAATCTGAGCTTCGTGCCGAAGCTTCAACGGGTCCTCGATCAAGCCAACATTGACTGGTCTGCATCACGGCTGCTGGTGAACCTGTCGGGCATTGCTGCCCTGATGTTCTTCGGTCTGATGCTGGTCAAGGCCGGCTTGACCATGTCGGCTGGCGCGGCCGCAGCAACGGTGGTTCTGCCGCTGCTGTATCTCGTGCGAAAGCGCAAGAAGCGTATCAGCAAGCTGGTCGAGCAGTTGCCCGACGTGTTCGAGCTCATCAGCCAAGCCCTTCGTGCGGGGCACTCTCTGGCCAGCGGAGTTCACCTTGTCAGTGAGCAGATGCCCGAGCCGGCCGGGACCGAGTTTGCCCGAGTGTTCCACGAGCAGAATCTGGGAATCGAGATTGAAGAGGCCATGAAGAATATGGCCAGCCGGGTCGATCAGCTTGACGTTCGCTTTTTCGTGACTGCGGTGCTGATACAACGGCAGACCGGCGGAGACCTGGCCGAGATCCTCGACAAGATCGGCGCTGTCATTCGCGATCGAATTCAGTTGTTCGGCCAGGTGCGAGCCCTGACAGCCGAAGGACGGCTCTCCGGTTGGACCCTGCTGGCGCTGCCGGTGCTGGTCTTCTTCGTCGAGATGTTCCTGAACCCGGACTACGCCAGCATGCTGATTCACGACCAGACCGGCAGGTACTTGCTGTTCACGGCGGTGGCCATGCAGCTGATGGGCATGGCCATGATTAAGAAGATCGTGAACATCAAAGTCTGATGCCGCCTTTGGGGCTCGCCTCGGGCATTGCCGGGGGTCCCGGACGGCGGGGAGTCTTCGATGAGGCAGCGGAGCTGAGCATGATGGAACTGGTTCTGATCGGCGTGATGGTGGTGCTCAGCGCGGCGATGATCGCTTACTGACTGCTCCCGAAACGCCGGGAGGAGCGAGAGACCGTCATGCGCCGTGTGTCGGGTAAGACAGCCGCCGACCTACGCTCGGGAGCCCCAGGCGAGCAGCGTGACTCGGCTGCCAAGAAGGTCATGCAGAAGGTTGCCCCGTATGCGGTCAAGCCGGTCATGCCCAAGAGCGACGAGGAAATGTCGGTGCTGCGGGTCAAGCTCGCGAACGCGGGCTTCAGGCGTGAGACCGCCCCGACGCTTTTCCTGGCCAGCAAGACGATTCTGGGTGGTACGGTGGCGGCGGTGACATTGATGCTCGCGTGGGGCAGCGGGCATTCCACCGGCCACATCTTCGGAATGGCCGCTTGTCTTGGCGGACTTGCCTTCCTATTGCCGAACATCTGGCTGTGGCTGGCCACCAAGCAGCGCGCGGAGGGTATTCGCCATGGCCTGCCTGATTCGGTGGATCTAATGGTGGTTTCGGTCGAGGCGGGCTTGGGGCTGGATGCCGCCATTCAACGCGTCGGCCGCGAAATGCAGACGGTCCATCCCGAACTCAGTGAAGAGATGACGATCGCCACCCTCGAGACACAGATGGGTGTGCCGCGAGCCGAGGCTCTGGAGAACATGGCTCGGCGCACGGGTGTGACTGAAGTGAAGTCTTTGGTGGCTATGATCACGCAGGCCGAGAAATTCGGAACCAGCGTTGCCAAGGCCCTGCGCAACCAGGCCGACTCGATTCGTGCGAAGCGGCGACAGGCTGCCGAGGAGCGAGCACAGAAGACTACCGTCAAGCTTATGCTTCCGCTGATCCTGTTCATCTTCCCGGCGATCTTCGTCGTGCTCGCGGGACCAGCGGGGTTACGACTGGTCCGAACGTTGATGCAAAACGAGGCTCTCTAGTCGCTCACCTGTGGTGAGCCGGTGACGTTCCGAGGGTGGCGCGGGCCCGGGACAGATGAGAGCGAGAAGCATTCGGGAACGAGAAAAAGAGCCGGCAAAGCGGATGTGTCGGTGGTCGGCTCGGGGTGATCTGATAAGCCCGAGAGTCATGGATGCAGTTGCGAAGGCGTCAAGTCGCGGCTTTTTGGCGTGTCCAGCCGTCTCGCAACGTGCCAGCAGGAAGGAGCCTGAACATGAACCGAGTCAAGCCCCTTTGGGTTGGGCTGTTGACGTACGCCGCCGTGGCGGCGTGCAATCAAGCGCCATCCCGGCTTAATGCCCCCCCGCAAGGCAGCACGGAGTACCCACACGAGCTGCAGGACTCGTACGTCCACATGTTGGACAACGCCATGCTTGCGGACATGGCCATTGCCGACGTTCACTTCGTGCCCCACACGAGTGAGCTGAACTCGCTGGGCGGCCGGCGCCTTGAGCGGTACGCCAAGCTGCTGAAGGTGTACGGGGGCAAGCTGTGGTACGACACCGCCTTGCAGGACCGTGAGCTGGTCAACGCTCGAATCGATCACGTCAAGGATTTCCTGGTCTTGGCGGGAGTCGAGCGTGGGCGGATCGACGTCGTAGTCGGTATGCCGGGCGGACAAGGCATTTCGGCTGAGGAAGCCATCCAGATCCGCGCGGAGAGCCTGCAGCGCAAGAAAGAGAACGGCGGTGACGTATTCTCTTCTCTCGGCAAGATGATTGGCGAAAAGTAGGGAGTTGGTTCCATGTATGCACGGACGCTATTCTTCGTCGCGGGGCTTTGTGCGACCGTTTGCTCGCTTGGATGTCAGCAAATGGGGCAAGCCCTGGGTTCCCATGATCCGGCAAGTTGGTCCAAGTCGGACCCGAACGATCGGGCGCACGTCAAGCCAGCTCGTGAGCCCAGGATTGCCCCGGTTACGCATTTTGCCGCGGCCAGACTCTACGAGCAGCATCGCCAGTACGCGCAGGCAATCGAGCAGTATCGCCTGGCGATCGCCCTGAACCACAGCTACGTGGAAGCCTATAACAGGCTGGGCATGCTGCTGGATCGGTTGGGGCGCTTCGAGGAAGCCGATGCTGAGTTCAGGCGAGCCCTTCAGATCCAGCCGGATGATCCACGGCTTAGGAATAACCTTGGCTTCAGCTATTTGCTCCAGCGGCGATGGGCTGGCGCGGAGGACGAGTTCCGCAGTGCCCTGCGCCTTAAGCCCGACTTCCCGCGCGCTCGGACGAACCTTGCTGTGGTCCTTGGCTATACAGGGCGGTACCCCGAAGCGCTGGCCGAGTTCAGAAAGGCCATGCCCGAGACCGACGCGCTATATAATCTGGGGCTCTTGCACGGGGAGCAGCAGGAATATGATGACGCTATGGCCCTTTTCAGGCGGGTCCTCGAACTGGACGACAAATTCGTGGCAGCTCGCACGCAGTTGACGTTGCTGGCAGAGCGTGGGACACCCGTGAGTACAGGGGGCTCGCCCACGGCAGGCGAGGCCACGGCGGTTGCTCCTGTCGCGGTTCGCGAGATGCCGAGCGCGCCGGAGCCCGTCGCCGCCAGCGAAGGCGACGTTGGGCCGCTCGATCCGCTGGTACTGATCGACCCGGTAGTCATGGGTCTCGTCGATGCCGAAGACCGGTCGGAGGGCGTCACGTCGGCAGGGGCTGGCCTGCCCCCGCCGATCGTCCAAGCCAACCGGCCGGCGTCATTGCTCAGCGGGTCCCAAGAGCGGGACGCACCCGTGTCGTCGCCCGCTGAGCCCGAGACCGAAGCGGCGATGGCGGCGGTTCGCCGGCCGAATGCGCCGCTGCCTCGGCTCCAGCCCGGCTTCGATGCGGACGAGGACGCTGCTGAACCCGAGCTGCGACACGTGAATTGGGACGCAAAGTGCATTGCGGATGCGATAGAGTTCATCAACCTGTTGATGCCGGCTCCCGCGCTGAGACGTACAGCGGATGACACGCCGCAAGGCCCGCACTAGCAGGGGTAGCCGCGGGGGGAACCGACAGTTCCAGCGGGCCTGCGCGGGTGACGAGGGCAAACCCTCTCAGGGGTACGGTCCACACGAGTCGCGTGACGCGAGTCTCTGCCCGTAGATGACGGGGTCTGCCTCGCCCGGGATTCGCTGAGGCGATGGCAAGCACCCGACCCGCCAGCCGTCTGGGTTCGCGCCGGTCGTCCCGACAATTGGCAACACCCACACAGCGACCAAGCCAACCTGTTGACCGCTGCCAGCCGGCGGCGTCGTCTGCCACACAGGCAAGCCAGAACGACGGAGGTCTGCGCGGCATAATGGCCTGCGAACGAACACCTTAGATACCGGGGGCGCGAGCTGGCAACGATTGACACGATGGGCGGGGCACGGAGCGGACCCCCGACCCTGCATTTGTGAATCCCGTGAACGTGCAGCCGGCGCCTTCTGAGACGAAGCCGCCAGCTTGTCGCATTTCCACAGAACACTTCGCCTGCGAGAGCGTCTTAGAGGGTGGACAGCGAGGGACCCCGGCCCGGTGCGCTCGGCAAGGCTGGCACATCGAGCCGTCTCGTTCTAACTCGGCGCGATCGAACGCTTCGCTATCGAGAGGGCGGCCAGGCCCCTGGTTGCCTGGTAGCCGTGCCTACATCGGGCGGAGCGGGCGCGGTCGCTACCCGCGCCGGGTCGTCACGCCATGCTGTCGACCGGCGATTGCCGGGTCCGGCCGGGCGACGAACTTGTCCCAGGATAAGCGTGCAGGCCTGCGGCAGGAGGCAACGATGGCTGCGTCCCCCTACGCTGTTGTGTTTCAAGGGCACGGTGTCAACCGCACTTTGTCGTATCCAGGAGGAACAGTGATGAAAGGTCCAGCGATAGCTGGCGGGCACGATCCTGCTCCCGCCATCTTCCGCTCGTCTCTTGAGCGCGCCCGGTTTCCCCGCAGTCGTTCGGCAGCAGCGTCGGCTATCGTGCTCGTCGTTGCGGCGACGGCAGGTCCGGCGTGGGCGATCCGGGCCGACGAACCGCCGGCCTCCGGCAAGTCGCTTCGCAGGACGCGTCTGGTGACGTTATCACCGGCTCCTGGCGGCCGCCGGGATGCGGCCGGCTGGGTGGCAGGTGAGGACGGCGCGAAGACGCTCGGGGCATTGAACACGAGCAACGCGTGGCGTCGGTTCGTCGCCGAAGCGGGCCAGGGCTGGTCGGTCCGCTGGAACACCCTGACGGGCACACCGCACCTGGCAACAGGTCGGGCGATGGCCCTGCCGGGCCTCGATCAGCTCACAAGGGACAACATCCAGGCCGCCTGCCTCGACTTCGTTGCTGCGCGCACCGACTTGCTGAAGATCCGACCGGATCAGCTGGAACTGGCCAAGGCGGTCAAGGCGGGCGGACGCTGGTATGTCAGCTTCGGACAGGTTCACAATGGCGTGCCCGTGCTTGGCGGTCAACTCGCTATGTCTTTCACGAAGGATGACCGCCTGATCATGTTCGGTTCTGATGTGTACCCCAACGTGGCTGTTGAGACCACCCCCCAGGTGGACCAGAACCAGGCGCTGCGCACTGCCTTAGCGGACTGTCAGAAGGCAACGGGCGCCGACCGCGTCAGCGACGTGCAACTGTGCGTTCTGCCCGTACGACGGGCCGGGGGGTTCGACTACGTGCTGTGCTGGCAGTTGAGCGTTCTGCAACGGCAGATCCACAAGAAGTGGCAATACTTCATCGATGCCAGGAATGGCAACATCGTCGCCAAGCGGAACGCCCTGTGGTACCAGAACGTTACGGGCACCGTCCAAGGCGAGTACAAGCCGGAGTTCGCCGGTGACGCTGCGCAGGTGGATCC
>JABAOF010012103.1_pt5 | contig 11660 bp, 10 predicted proteins | sample 7062171 | NCBI WGS metagenome assembly JABAOF01 (sample SAMN14538628, study PRJNA623070) | marine sediment metagenome | biome: marine biome [ENVO:00000428]; feature: marine pelagic biome [ENVO:01000023]; material: deep marine sediment [ENVO:00002113] | place: India: Gulf of Khambhat ... | reverse complement strand
CATAAAATTTCAGAAAGCCAAGCAATCGAGATGGCAAAACCAACAAACATGGATATTGATAGAATGAATGAAGTAGTTGTAGCTGAAATTACAAAGCCAAAAGTTACAATGGCACAAGCTGCAGAGACAAAAGTTACAATGGCACAAGCTGCAAAGCCAAAGTTTGCTAAAGAATCAAAATATGATCCAAATAATTCGATTCTATTCAAACCATCAACTCTCCAATTTCTGGAGATTCCAGGTATGAAAAGAGATCCAATGGATTGGTCTGGGCTTTCTTGGGGCAAATAATAAATATAATTTTTTGATATTTATTATTGATTTTAATGATAATTGCAGCAATCCCAGCAAACCATATAATCAGGTACTGTTTTAGGGCATGGTACTTGGGTGCATCCATACTCTCCATTACCAGATGGCATCTGCCAACTAAAATATAAGACTTTATTATTATCATAATCATCTAGTCTAGCATGAATTGGTCTTCCTACATATTGATTAAATTGTTCCCGTTTAGAATTTCTCATTAATAAAATTACTATTAAACTTATAAATATTAAAAATAAAATTCTATCCGACATTATTTTATATATTTAGGAACGATAATTTTTGTAATTTATCTTCCAGAATCATAGTATTTCATTTGTGGGCAACTGTAACATTTAACATCTTCGTCGGTGAATGCTGGTGGGCATTTCATCTGCATACATCCATGTGGTTCATTTACAGTTGTATCAAAATCTGGATATACATAACTTACACTATGAACTCTATCAACTGGATCATATTTGGCATGTCTTGTTCCTGGATATTCCATCTCTGGATAAGGCCACCAAAAGATTTCATTTTGAACCTGACCATATTCACCACCAATGACAGCTCTTTCATAACCCTCTCTTCTATCTTTTAGTAAATACCATACTACGAAAATAACCGCAACTACAAGTAGTACATTCTGTGTATCTTTATCCATATTCATAATTTTTATACTATATATGGATAAAAAAATTAATAAATTTTTAATTTTAGTATACAGATCCAGGCTCATCGAAGCTACTCTTATATTGCGTCTCAAGAGCATTCCCGGTTATACTGTTGGCTGTAAGATCATAATTGTGACGGTATTTGGCAACAATTGGTTTTAGGGTCAATTCTCTTGTGCAAAGAATAAGTTTTCTTTTGCAATTATTTAAAGCTTCTCTTGTGAAATTTAGTCTATTTTGGCATCGTGCTAATTTGTCTTGATACTCTCTAAATTTAGCATAGTATAATCTTGTATTATCTTCTTGGTTGCCAAGAGATTTCATACATGCATCACAGTACATTTTTTCTCTATTCCATCTTCCGCCCAAATGTTGTAATTCTTTGAGTTTCTGTCTGCAGCCAGCTAAGTTGCCATAGCAGTATTTAATTTTCGAATACTTATCAAAATCATGATCTTCTTTCATTCTTCTATAAATCCTCTCCTCATAGCGATCTGGTATATGTTGGGGCACATAGTTTTCACGCCCTTTCAAACTGTTTAACAAAACAATTATACTTATTAAGATGATTATTCCAATAATGGTAGTTCTTAAATTAAGTTCCATTACAGCAAATTTTTTATATATGATTATACTATATTTTTTTTTAATGACACCTCCAACAAATTGCATCTGAGGCTAGGAAAGATGGACATTTTACAACTTGGCATTTGCTCTCGCCTTCTCTCGGTAGTGGGGCCTTTATTGTAATATCATCTATCCTATTAAATTTATTCAATCGAACATTTTTTGCAACAGTCAAAACTGGACGAGCATTAATAATTCCAGAACGTTCTGATGGTTGACTATTGATAATCTCATTCTCAAACATTTCCAATTTATTTTGATAGCAGTAGAAGAAACATATTAAAATGATAGCTATAAATAGGTAAATTAGATATTTCATTATTTATAATAATCTTAATAAACATAAAAATTAATCACATCTCCAGCAGGTTAATTTATCCCTCCTAAGAGGAAATGGATTGTAATGATCTAATTCTTTTGGAGTAATACCATCCACAACCAATTTTGGACAACTAACTTTGCGACACTTAGATGAATCTGTTGGTTTATCGTAACTTATGTACATTACTCCTCCACTACCACTTAGCCTTGCATGTTTCATCATCTCATTTTGGACATGAGAACAAACTAGTTTGTTTGGATGGGCTGTAAATAGGGTATTTTCATTTTCATCAACTATATTTGTATTAAACAAATTTGATTGTCCATATTTATATATTAGTGGCCAATAAATAGATGGAAAGTTTAAATATGGTTCAGTAAGTTTTTTATTCGTTAAATACAGAAGGATTGTACCAATGATGAAAATAATTAGTAAGATATTATTGCTAAACATGATTCTATAATATCTACTACTAAAATAATTTAATGGCATTCATGAGAATATCTATATCTTGGAATCCAATATTCTATTGGACGTGTATTTATTAATGCTCCTCTTAGATCATGACGATCTTCCCCACGTCTGACAAATTCTCTTGTACTATAATCAAAACCTTCATTTTCAGGTTCAATATTGTATGATATTTGATTACCATCAATCCACAATAAATATAAAATGGCAATAACTAGAACTAAATTATTACGGAGTATTCTCCAGATTAAAATTATAATCAATACAAAAATGATTAATTGCATTTTAGAATTTATTTTATCCATTTATGATTTGTGTTTTATAATAAAAATAGATAAAATAATTATCATTGTAAATAAATTTTAATTTGGTACGTGAGGATGGATTGGTGGAATTTTCATTGGCGCATAATCTGCGGTTCCACAATTCCAACATGTATCAAGCTTGTCATATTCATTAGTATTAGTTGGGCATGGCATTTTTCTGCAACCACCTATTCCTTCTCGGCAAGGTGTATTATTACTTTCATACATCCATCCACTAGTTGGATTTAGTCTGATTTGTCTATCTGGACGAATATATAATCTAGCAATATCACTTCTTCTTAATACATCTCCTCTGAGGCCATATCTTCTATGGCCAACAGGAACAAATTCGTCTGTATCNNNGGCTTCATCAACCACCAAACGAAAAGCAATACAAGAAAAATTAGTAGTACATTTTTTCTAGCTTCCATTCTTGTTATTATTTTTATAGTATATATTCATAAAATAAAAATGATTTGTGAGAACTAGCAAATAAATATATTGTGCGATGAATAACTACTATTTATTTCCTTTTTAAATAACAAGATGGAAATGGATGATTATATTAAATTAGTAAGGGAGCATTTTATAAATTTATTGCGTGATAAGAACTATAATACTAATTTTTTAGAATTAGAAAACCTGGGCAATAAAAATTTAAAAATATACTACAATAAGAAATTTATAAAATATCTTCCATTGAATAATTTTAGCAAAGATGATATGACCAGACCAGAATCACACGAGTGGACTAATTATAAAAAAGAATTTATGGATATATTAACTGAATCTTATGAACGTGTAAATATTCCAAGTACTATTTGTCTTATTCCAGTATGGAGAAATCATAATATTCTTACGAAATGTATACACTATTTAAATGAACAGGACGAGAAACCAAAAATAATACTTCTTGTATCATCAGATGTTGATGTTAAATATGCATTGATGTATAATCTGGAATATATATATGCCCTCCGAAAGCCAATTGGTAGAAAGCTTCAAATTGGCCTTAATTATGTAAGACAAAATTATACTGATTATAACTATATTATGGTATGTGAGCCTAATAATATTCTAACAGAAAATTGGATATCAGAATGTCACAATTTGCTAAATAATAATGATATAGTTGGTAAAGATTCTTGTATTTTAATTGATAGATTTTCTGATGATATTTTTCTCAGACAGATTGACAGTGATAAAATAAATTATGCTTTTAATACAAATTCTATCTTTGTTTTGAATAGTGGGAGAATAATGAAACGAAGTTTTTTAGATAAAATAAATTGGAATGTTTATCGAACTGATTTGGAAGCAGATATTGATGAAATTTCATTTAAAAACTTGGATAAACAAAAACCAAATGTTGGGATAGTTCAAAATTCCACTATTATAACAGTAAGCTTGGATAAAGAATTTGATTTATTTATTAGGCTATTGGAAGATTCTCATTATAATTCATTAGATAGAACATCAACTATCCCACAAAAAGAGAGGAATATAATTTCTAAGTTAAGATTAAAATCATCCTCCAATTTTGTAAAAAAGGAAATAAAAAAAATAAATATTATTAAAAAGGAGACTACATTGCCTACATATATACAATCAAGTGTTGGAAGAACTAAATCAAGATCAATGATTCAACCCAATAAAATAACTAATCGTAAAATTAGTCCGATTAAAACAAAAATTATACCAAATAATAATAAAACAAAATCAAGAAGGATGATTGGTAATAAAAGAATAAATAGATCAAAACCAATTAATAGATCAAAACCAATTAATAGAATGAGAAATGATATCTTTTTAGAGAAAAATATTCTTTCCGAAGATAGTAAGATGTTTAATTCTATTAATATATATCAATTCTATGTATCAGCTTGTTTGATAAAATGGAAAGATAGAATAGCTAAAGCATATAATTTGAAATATTATAATAACATAAAGGAACCATGTTTATTCTATGGTATTTTCAACAATACGGATTTAACTGTTATTAAAAAACATCAGAGCGATAGATATATATTGTGGGATGGCCGAGATTTAATATCAAATAATGCAGATAAAAAAAATGATATTGATAGGATGATATCTAATATAAAAAGTGTAAAAAATGCTATTCATTTATCACCATCTAAAGATGTCCAATATGCATTAAGCAAGAATAATATTGCAAGTAATATTGCCAGAGTAAATTTTAGTTTAAATAATCCACTTTTCAAACCATTATCGATACTCGGTAATTATATTATAATTTATAATGGTGATAGTTCCATTGACGAAATATATTTCAATAAAAGACATTATCAAACTTTCATGAGTGAACTGTCAGAATTTAAATTCATTTTCACAAATAGCATAAATACCTCCTATGAAAACATTCAATCAGTTTATAAAAATTGCTTTGTGGGTTTGAAATTATCAAAAACAGCTGGTATTGAACAATTTTCAAAAGACATGGGGATGTTGGGCATACCAGTTATAAGTAATGATTTAAACTACAATTGCATAAATTGGAAAAATTCAGATGATATTGTCAAAAGTGTAAGATTCTTAAGTCATTGTAGAATAAATTATAAGAGTTTGCTAAAATCAACCTTTGATATGTCTTTAAAAAATAGTAAAATTAATAACAAAATATATCGGGTGCTTGTTTTAAAATATCCATTTGATAATAGAAAGATTTATAGCATCAAAGTAACAAATTTGAAAACAGAATCAGATGATATCAAAATCTATCTATTTAAAGATACATTTGTAGAATTGGAAGATTCGACTCTTTATAAAGATAATTATTTAAATTTTAACTATATTGATACAAAACTCCACATAGATATTGAATATGTGATTATAAAAAGCGAAAGATATGACGAATTTAGCTTTGATTCATTAGTTATTGATGAAAAAACTACATCAGAATTAAAATATGAAGCACATTGTTCAAAGATATTAGCAATTGATGAAGTTGGTGTTTATAAAGATAATATAAAAAGAAATTATGTTGTACCATGCATCCTTGATGATTTTTCATATACATGTTTTAGTTATGAACTAATGCTCATTCCTGTCAAAAAAGACAATTGGAAGAGTCTATTAAAAAAGTATAGAGTTGATTTCTTTTTGTTTGAATCAGCATGGCATGGAAATCAGGGATCATGGGATAAACAGATTACTGGATATGAGAATGCAGATCCAACATCAGAAATTAAACAACTAGTAGAATATTTAAAGTTAGAAGAGATTCCAATAGTTTTCTACAATAAAGAAGACCCATTTAATTTTAATATATTCTCTGATTTTGCAAAGGAATTTAATGGGGAGAATGATTGTGTGATAACAACTGATGAAAATATGGTAGAAAAATATAAAAATTTAGGATGTAAAAATGTTATTGCATTTCCTTTTTGTTGCCAACCAGTTATCCACAATCCAGTTAATAAGGTGGAAAGCGATGATAAAAATATAATATTTCCATGTTCCTACTACGCATCTAAATATCCAGATCGATGCAAACAGATGGATAAAATGATAGACTTGTATATGAATAAGATACATATTTATGATCGCCAATTTATTTTGAATAGACAGATCAAACAAATATGGGATTTTAAGAGATATGATGGTTGGTATGTTTTTCCCGATAAGTATAATAAGCTAATTAAAGGTTCATTGAACTATGAACAAGTGCTGAATCTATATAGACAGTATAAGTGTGTTATGAATACAAATACTGTGACAGACTCAAAAACTATGTTTGCTAGAAGAGCGATTGAAACTAGTGGATCAAGTACACCTTTTATTTCAGATAGAGCACTTGGAATTGAAACTGTTTTTGGAAATGATGCTATCTATTATGATGACAAAGAAACTGTTAAAAAACTTTTCGAAGATGAATCTTTCAGAAGGAAGATAGGTGACAATTTATACAAAAAAGTCATGCACAATTATACGTATAAACATTTAATCAAGCATCTAATGAAAAATATTCCAGCTTTAGAAGCAAAAGTCCAAACAAATGATTTGAAAGATCAAATTATGTGCATGATATTTTTAGATAATGCTTTGAATTTAGACAAATTCAAATATTTTATTGACAACTATAACTATGCAATTATTAGTGATGCATTGGAATTATCTGAATTGAATATTATTAAATATGATGATATTGGAAATATTAGTAAATCTTTTGAATTCTATGCAATTATGAATGAATGGTGTCAATATGAAGAAAATTATATTGAAAATATGATACTTCCAGATCTTTATACAGATGCTGATATATTTGGTAAAGGATGCTATTTTTATCGAAGAAAACAGAATATTATATCAAAAGAATTAGAACATAAATTTACAAACAGATTAAATATTAATACAGTGATTATTCGTGGCACAGAAAATACACAAAAACTGCTCACAAATAATATTTTCGAAAAACTTAAGGAGTTTATGAAAAATAATTTTGATGGAAAAAATATGTATTCAACTGATAGATTTGATTTTATTGATAAGCACGATCATTATCACTACTACATGAATCATGATATTAAATTAAAATGTATAAATAGAGCCAATAATAATATTAAACCAATTTATCCTATTATTATGTGTACTTATAATCGTATTGAATTAATATCTGAAACGATAAAATGTTTAAATAATCAAACAGAAAAAAGATTCGCTCTATACATTTGGAATAATTCCCCATCTAAAAAAAATGAGTTGTATAAAAATATAAAAGATAGCAAACCAAATTTTTACGTCTACTGTTATAATTCGGAAATTAATGTTGGTGGTATTGGTAGATTCTATCTTGTAAAAAAATTATTAACATCCAGAAGTTTTAAATATGCTATATTTATTGATGACGATCAGATATTTGATAACAATTTAGTGTCTATTTTTGCTAAAAATGCAAAGCCAAGATGTTCATACAATTGGCATGGTCGGAAATTTATTAAAGGATGTCCATACTTTAATATGGGAGATTCTACTAAACCATGTTCTAAATATGTAAAATGCAATGAATTATATGATTATGGTGGGACTGGTGGGATGATAATTGACATTAATATTTTTAATGATGATGAATTTTTCTTATCATTTCCAAAGGAGTATCTGTTTATTGAAGATCTGTGGATGTCTTTTTATGCTACTATTAAACACAACTACAAATTTATAAGAATCAAACAGAATATTAAAACTATTGATGATCAGAAGGATCAGTGTACGAAAATTTGGGATGTTAAAAATAATCTTCTGGAATATTGCCGGCGATGTGGATGGGCTGTTTAAATATTTTCTTCTACTGAAATATAAATTTAAGTATAGGAATGGATAATGAAAATTTTATAATAATAACAACATATGTTGCGAGTGGGATTACTAATGAAGAGTTTATTAACCAACGAATTCAGATTTTAAAATTATCAACCATACCAAGTATTTTGCAGCAAAATATTAAGAATTTTATGTGGTGCATATACTTAGATGAAATGAATAATCCGTCTCATAAGTTAAAAGAGTTAGAAGATATGTTAAAAAAATATTCTGATAAAATAAATATCCATATTGTTAAATATAAACCCATTTTACAAGATGGTAGTTTGTGTATTGATAATCGAGGAAGATCATGCTCAACAAAAAGATATGAGTTATATCTATCTACAATTAAACATTGTAAAGATAGTGGTTATCTTGACAATATCAAATATATTACTCATTTAATGCTTGATGATGATGATCCAATTTTAAATAATTATACAGAATGGATAAATAATAAAGTTTCTGAGCATAAAGATAAACTTGATGAAAGTGATGGTGTAATTGTAATTAATAAGTGTCAATACATATTCTATCTATTACAAATACAATTAATTAGCATTATTTCACACAAGGCAATGAAAGGTAGTGGTTTTATTTTTTATAAAAAAGAACAGATGGAAGATATAAGATTCCATCCATATTCTATAGAAGAAAATGTAAACAGTAATTTTGCATATAAAAAGAAATACAATATTGGATGTGTGGCTGTTCAAGATCCACCAACCTGGGTATATTTTAGGCATAAATTATCCACTACCAAATATTCAAAAGATTTTATTGTTAGTAGTGTAGTAGATAGTTGGCAGGGTATTAATAAAATAGTAGAAATTATGAATTTTTACAATTCTAATAATTTAAAAATATTAAAAAATTCAATGCATGATGAAAAAAAATCTAGTGAAATTATTAATTGGGTAAAATTTAGAAAATTGAAAAAGAAGAAAATACTTTTTATATTTAATGATATCAAAAAATATCACAATGCTGCTAAATTTCCACATTTTTTAAAAAATAATTTTGTTGTTTTTACAATCTTTTTAGATGAAAATGTTAATATTAGCAAAAATAATTATCTCCTAAAAAATTCATCTAATCAAATATTAACATCTAAGAATAGAGTTACTAAAGAATTCACAAATGAACTCCTGGCATTTAATCCAGATTTTATAGTTATATTTGGGGATCGAATAAAAATGACTCGTCTAAAGTATTATTTAAAAAAGAAATCATATTTATGTAGTATTGTGGATTTTAAAGAAAAAAGTCACGAATTCTTTGGCAAAAATATAGGGCATGTTAGTAGATGGAGAGTTCAACACTATATTATTTTATACAAATTATTGCATCAAAATTTAATGGGATATTATGATAGTAGTACAATTAAAAAAGCTAATAATAGCAAAATAAAAACTAATAAAATTAAAACAAAAACAAATAATAAAAATACACAAAAGCAAGATATAAAAAATAATAAAGCTAAAATAAAAACTACTAATATCAATAGGATAATTCATATTAGAAGAACAAAATCAAACAAAACTTATAGTACTAGTAGATTCATGAGAGTTAATGTTATTTAAAAAATAAAAACTTATTGAAAGTATATGAGTATATTCACAATTAGTAAAAATAATTTTTACAAATTAGTATTGAAATTTAAAAAAAATACAAAATATAAATCTTCAATTTTGGATATTCCTAATTTCCCAAATGTTGAGATTCCAAATATTCTATTTACCAAACTTTATAAAATAGAAAGGGTAGATGAATTAAACTCAATAACTTCAAATACTGTATATTTTAAAGCTATGCACAATAATACAATTGAATTAGGCAAAGAAGTTGAATCATCCGAAATAGATATCATTGATGAAAAAACTTTTATCAGAAGTGTAAATTTAAATAGATTAAGAATACTACATGATTTAAGATTGATAAAATATTATCTTGATTTGGATTATCATAAAACATCTTTTGTTTTTGTGGATAGATTTTATGGTCACTATAAATTTTTTTGTAATCCAAATTGCTTAGAAGGAGATCTTTTAATTAACAATATTTATCCAAGTAAATCAAATAATAGATCAATAAAAGTGTTGTATTTAATATTCTTCAGTCCAATATATGAAGATATCGGTTATACAATTAGAACCCATAATCTAATTAAAAATGCAAATTATAATGAAAATATAGATATAACTGGTGTATCAAGGTATGGTTATCCATTTGATAAACTAAAAGAGTATTATGAAGATAAAATAAATGAAACTAAGAGGGAAGGTGTAACTTATCTTAAATTGACAGATAAAGAAGATAATTTTAATAATAATAATTTATACCAATACTTGCAAAAATATATTAATAATCTTATAAAGTTGGCGCAGGATATGGATATTGATATAATTCATGCAGCCTCAAATTGGTGGAATGGGATTGTAGCCTACTATGCAGCAAAAGTATTAGGGATAAAATCAATTTATGAATTAAGAGGTTTTTGGGACGAATCGTCTATTGCTTTTAAGCCAGAATTACATATGTCCGACATGCAAGTATTGAAAAGAAATATGGAAAAATTTGTTTTAGAACATGTTGATCAAGTGATAACAATTAATGATAATCTGAAAGATGAAATAGATAATCGGACATCTAAATTAACAAACAAAATAGAAATTTTGTACAATGGCGTTGACACCGATAAATTTACCCCAGATGGATTTATCAGGGGCAAAATAAAGAATAAATATGGTATTGATAATAATTGTGTTGTGATAGGTTACATTGGATCTATACTTAATTATGAAGGGATAGAATATATTATTAAATCACTAAATAATTTGGTATTAAAATATCAAATCAAATTCTTTTTAATTGGCGATGGCAAAGAAAAAAATAATATCATGAAACTAATAAACAACTTAAATCTGCAGGATAGAGTTATCTACCTCGGAAAAATCAAACATAAAGAAGTAACCAATTTTTACAATATGTTTGATATTGTAGCTTACCCAAGAAAAGATATGAAAGTGTGTAGAACGACATGTAGCTCTAAAATTTTTGAGGCAATGTCAATGAGAAGAGCTATTGTTGTTTCAAAACTTCCAGCATATAATGAAATAGTTGAAGATAATGTTAATGGTTTATATTGCGAACCAGATAGTGTACAAAGTCTAACAAATAAACTAAGATTGTTAATTGAATCAAAAGAATTAAGAGAGCGATTAGGTTGTGGCGCAAGAAGATGGGTTGTTAATAATAAAAATTGGAAGATTGTTGGAAATCAATTATCAAAAATTTATGAAAGACTAGTTATGGAAGCATAATTTCATCGACTGGGAACATTCTTTTCTTTAGAGGAAATGGCACATATGGTTTATGGGTTGAAGAATGCCACTTTCTAAAATTTTGTGTATATTCTTTTCTGATCTCCTTACCACCGGTTTTTTCTGATCGAGTCAAAGAATTAGGTCTAACCTTTGCATAGTAGAGTACGTTCTCTAATCTACAAATTGATTTTATGCCCCATCTTCTGTAAATTCTGAATTTAAATTCTGAGTCAGCTCCAAATCTAACACTATCAAAGTATCCAATCTCTTTTATTATATCAGATCTAAACATCAGGGTAATACA
>JABAOF010001330.1_pt6 | contig 11668 bp, 11 predicted proteins | sample 7062171 | NCBI WGS metagenome assembly JABAOF01 (sample SAMN14538628, study PRJNA623070) | marine sediment metagenome | biome: marine biome [ENVO:00000428]; feature: marine pelagic biome [ENVO:01000023]; material: deep marine sediment [ENVO:00002113] | place: India: Gulf of Khambhat ... | reverse complement strand
ACCGCCACGTGGGGCTCGACTGGACCAACGTATTGATCTCCGGGGTCGGACGGGACGGCGACTCCAGCATCGTCGGGCTGACGATCCAAGCGGTGGCCGAGCAGCGCGGGGTGGACGTGTGGGATGCGTTCTTCGATCTGGTGCAGGCGCGCGGTGTCAGCGTCAACCCGAAGAGCATGAACGAACAGCAGAAGCACGCGGCCATGCGTGCCCCGTTCATGTGCTTCGACACGGACGCGTCGCCCACCAACCCCGCAGCGGTACCTAGCGCGCATCCTCGCGCGTTCGGATCGTTCCCGCGGGTGCTGGCCAAGTACGTGCGGGAAGAGCAGGTCATCAGCTTGGAGGAAGCCATCCACAAGTTGGCCTCGCTTCCGGCTCAGATCCTCGGGCTGGAGGACCGCGGGCAAATCAGTACCGACATGGTAGCGGACCTGGTCATCTTCGATCCTGCCAAGGTCCAGGATCGAGCAACCTTCACCCAACCATTGTCCTATTCAGAGGGAATCGACTACGTCGTGGTCAATGGGCGGCTCGTCATAGACGGAGGACGCGCCACCGGAGCACTACCGGGAGAGGTGATTAGACACGGCCGTTGAGGGTATCAAATGGCTCGCGACGAATCGCGCCCCGTGCGAGCCTGAACCCCTTCGACCGTACGCAACCATACAGCTGCACCAGGAGCGCATACAATGAACCTGGAACCGATCGTTGTACTTGGAGGCGGGCACGGCGCCCACGCCATGGCCGCCGACCTGACCCTTGCCGGTTACGACGTGCGGCTGTGTGAGCACCCCAACTTCCGCGACAGCGAGCGCTTTCGCCCCACGCTGGACAGTGGTGAAATCGAGCTCAGGGGGATCGGTCGCACGGGCCGGGCCCGGCCGGCGCTCGTCACCACGGACTTCGCCGCGGCCTTGGACGGTGCACGGCTAGTCAACCTCTCGATCCCGGCCTTTGGACACGATCTCTTCTTCGAGGCGATGATCCCCCACCTGACCGAGGAGCACGCCGTCGTGGTCTGGGCAGGCGATTTCGGCTCGCTTCGTCTGGCGCACCTGATCTCCCAGAGACCCGGCGCAAAGCGGCCGGTGATCATCGAGGGAAGCACGCTGCCCTACGGCACCCGACTGGCCGGGCCGGCCACCGTGGACATGTTGCTGTTCGCCAATCCGATCCTCGTCGCGGCGCTCCCGGCATGCGTGACCAAGGACTGGCCGGAGGCCCTGCGGACGCTGTGGCCCGGGGTCAAGCCAGCCGAGCACGTGTTGCAGGCGGCATTCGCCAATCCCAATCCGCTGGTCCACCCCCCCGGCGCCCTCTTGAGCGTCGGCCGGATCGAGCACTCGCAGGGCGAGTTCTACATGTACGGAGAAGGAATGGGACCAGCTACTCGCCGCGTGATCCACCAGAGCTTTCGCGAGGCGAACGCCGTGGCCGAGGAACTCGGCTTCACGATAACGGGCTATCCCGACGAGTACTTCGACAAGCCGGCGAGCATCATGGGTGAAGTGTTCGAGTGCCCGGGGGACCGCTACGAGGTGATCGCCAACGTGAAGGGTCCCACCTCACTGCAGGATCGGTACCTGACGGAGGATCTGCCCTGCGGCCTGCTTCCCATCACGCAGCTGGGTGATCGCCTGAACGTCGACACACCGACAATCGATGCAATCATCCAATTCGGCACGCTCGTCTGCGAGCGTGATTTCTGGCACGAAGGCCGGAGTCTGGAGTCCCTCGGCCTCGCCGGCATGAAGCCCGGCGAGATCATGAAGTATGTGACTGGGGACTAGTGGATCGGCTGGCCAGCGCCCGCACCGCGCTACTGCGGCGCGGGCGCATTCGACTTGTGCGACCGGACCAGCAGGCAGCTGAATGACCCCGGCATCATCATCTACACCTACCAGACCGCGGGTGGCGCTCTTCGTCACGTGCATGGTCGACACGCTGTATCCCGCTGTCGGCATGGCCGCAGTGGAGCTGCTCGAGCGCCATGGCGTCGACGTAGTGTTTCCCGGCGGGCAAACCTGCTGCGGACAGCCGGCCTTCAATGCCNNCCGGAAGATGGCCCGGCACTTCCTCGCGGTGTTCTGGCCCCTCGCCGAGCAGGGACGGATCGACGCCATCGTCGCGCCGAGCGGCAGCTGCGTGGCCATGGTCACCCATTACTATCGGCTCCTGTTCGAGGACGGCGAACACGAGCCAGACCGTCATCGCGCGCTCGAGCTGAGCCGGATCACGTACGAACTCACCCAGTACCTCGTGGATGTGCTGGGGATCGAGGAGACTGACGCTCGCTTCCCGGCCAGACTGACCTATCACCCCTGCTGCCATCTCCTGCGGGAGCTGGGAGTCGACACGCAGCCCCGCCGGCTGCTCGCGGGCCTGAAGGATGCGGAGATCCTACCGCTCCCCGGCGGCGACGCGTGCTGCGGATTCGGAGGCGTCTTCGCCGTCAAGAACGCAGCAATCAGTACTGCGATGGGTCGGCGCAAGGCGCGACACGTCTCGTCGTGTGGCGCGGAATTCGTTGCCGTGAACGATGTGAGCTGTATGACCCATCTCAACGGCATCTTCAGACGAGAGGGCCATCGCTGCCGCGCCATGCACATCGCTGAAGTCCTGCTAGGCGCAGGTGGCTCTCCCGAGATGAGCGAGGGCAATTCCGATGGCCGTTGACGTGCACGCGGCCTACCGGGTCCGGGTGCGCCAGGCGCTCGACGACGATGCCCTGCGCACCGCGCTCGACCGGGCCACGGAGCGGCTGAGCGAACACCGCGCAGAGGCCATGGCCGCGGTGGATAGTCCTCGTCTCCGGGACGAAGCCCAGGCGGCTCGAGCGTACGCAGTGCAACACCTGCCCGAGCTCCTGGCGGCGCTGGAGCGAAACCTGCTTGCCAACGGATGTCACGTTCACTGGGCCAGGAACGCGGCGGAGGCCAGGCAGGTCGTGTGCGAGATAGCCGCTCGGCACGCGGTCCGTCACGTCGTCAAGTCCAAGTCGATGGTGACCGAGGAGATCGGCCTGAATGCCGCGCTCGAGCGATCTGGAATCGAAGTGGTCGAGACCGACCTGGGCGAGTACATCGTTCAGCTCGCGAACGAGACGCCGAGCCACATCCTCGCTCCCGTCATCCACAAGCGGGCGGAAGACGTGAGCGAGCTGCTGCAGCGCCGGCTGGGCATGCCGCCGACCCAGGATCCCGCCGACATGTGCGCCGCCGCGCGCCGTGAGCTGCGGGGCGAGTTTCTCCGTGCCGACATGGGCATCAGCGGCTGCAACTTCGCGATCGCCGACACGGGGACCATTTGCATCGTCACGAACGAAGGCAACGGCCGGATGGTGACCAGCATGCCCCCGGTCTACGTAGCCGTCGCGGGAATCGAGAAGGTCGTTGCCACGGTCGAGCACGCCGTGCTGCTGTGGCAAGCTGCATCGCGGAGCGCCACGGGACAGGCGGTCTCGGTCTACTTCACGCTGAGCAGCGGGCCGCGTCGACCCGGACAGCCCGACGGTCCCGAAGAGATGCATGTCGTACTGCTCGACAACGGGCGGTCACGGATGCTACAGCGCGGATACGGAGAGGCCTTGCGCTGCATCCGATGCGGCGCCTGTCTCAACGCCTGTCCCGTGTACCGTGAGATCGGGGGCCATGCGTACGGCGACACGGCGTACAACGGCCCCATCGGTGCCGTCATCACCCCGCTCCTCGCCGAAGACATGGCGTCTGCTCGGGAGCTTCCCTACGCCAGCTCGCTGTGTGGTATCTGCCGCGATGTGTGCCCGGTCAAGATCGACATTCCACGGCTGCTCCTCGATCTGAGGAGCGAGCTCGTGGCAAGAAAGATCCCCCCGGTTTCAGAGCGCGCGGTGGCGCGGGCCTTTGCCAGCGCGATGCAGAGTGCGAGGCGCTACGGCGCCGTTCGACGTACGGCCCGTTGGTTGGCTCGCCTGTTCGGGGGCCGCGATGGGTACCTGCCAAAGCTGCCTCCGCCACTTGGGCGGTGGACCCGCACACGTGATTTCCCACTCCCCGCCGCGCAGGGCTTCGCAGAGCTCTGGGACGAGCGGTGCCGCGGCTCGGGGCCACCGGCCGGATGACTCACGCGTCGACGAAGGCCCGAGCGGAGATTCTCGAACGCCTGCGGCGCCAGGCTGACCAGAGTCGGGTGGGCGCGCCGCCCATCCCGACGCCGGTGACACACGCCGCTGGCGACCGCCGGTCTCTCGCGGCAATGTTCGGCGCGAAGCTGGCGGAGGTCGGCGGCAGCTGCGACATCATCGAACGGACTGCCGAGGTCTCCGAGCGGGTGCGCCGGCAGATCGAGCAGTGGCTCGACGCGCTCGGCCCGGCACAGGCGGCGGGTGGGGGTGCGCCGCAGCGCGCGGTAGTGCTGAGCTGGGCGCCGGACCGGCTCTCCATCCCGGACCTCGAGGAGCATCTCACGCAGGCCGGGGTCTCGCTCCTGGTCCCACCGGACCTGCACGAGGGATCGTGCCGCGCTCGCGCAGCGAGCGCGGCCATCGGTCTCACCGGCGTCGAGGCCGCATTCGCCAGCACGGGATCCGTGGTGCTCGCCTCGGGACCCGACGCCAGCCGGTCGGTGAGTCTCCTGCCACTTCACTGTCTCATGCTCATTCCGATGAGCAGCATCTATCCGACTTTCGAGGTGTGGCTCCGAACGCTGCGGGGCGAGGGGCGGCTGGAAGAGTTCCTGCGTGAAAGCGCCCAGATCACGTTCGTCACCGGACCCAGCAAGTCGGCGGACATCGAGCTCAACCTCACGCTGGGCGTACACGGCCCGGGCGTGGTTCACGCCCTCGTATTCGATGACGCCCGCTGAGCGTGCCGCTCCGCCATCGCCACCTCGGCAGCGTGAACCGCACCGATGAGCCTCTCTGTCCAAGCGTTCGTGGCGGTGCTGCCGATCCTGCTGGCGGCCGTGCTGCTCGTCGGCTTTCGGATCGCCGCCAAGTGGGCGATGCCCCTGGTGTATGTCGCAGCCGCAGGACTGGCCTGGGCGGTGTGGCGAGTAGATGCCCGACACATCGCCGCATCGAGCATTCAAGGGCTGTTCATCACGCTCGACATCCTCCTGATCATCTTTGGAGCCATCCTGCTGCTCCACACGCTGGAGCGCTCCGGCGCAGCGGCTGCGATCCGCCGGAGCTTTCACGGCGTCAGTGCCGACCGCCGGGTGCAGGTCGTGATCATCGCCTGGCTGTTCGGCTCGTTCATCGAAGGCGCCGCCGGGTTCGGCACACCGGCCGCCATAGCCGCGCCCCTGATGGTAGCGCTGGGCTTCCCCGCGGCTGCCGCGGTGATGATCGGCATGATGATCCAGAGCACGGCTGTCACGTTCGGCGCCGTCGGCACCCCCATTCTCATCGGAGTTCAAGAGGGACTGTCCAGTCCCGAGGTCCGGGCACAGTTGAGCGCTGCAGGGGTCACGTTCGAGGAGCACCGCCAGACGATCACAGCCTATGCCGCGTGCCTCCATGCGATCACGGGGACCCTGATGCCTACCCTGATGGTCGTGATGATGACTCGCTTCTTCGGCCAGAACAAATCGTGGACGGAGGGCTTGTCGGTCTTTCCCTTTGCCGTCTTCGGGGGATTGGCGTTCACCGTGCCGTACGCCGTGACGGGCGTGTTCCTGGGACCGGAATTCCCCTCCCTAGTCGGCGCCGCGGTGGGGCTGATCATAGTGACGGCCGCCGCTCGCCGCGGGTTCCTGCTGCCCAAGAACACGTGGGAGTTCGCGCCATCGGGCACGTGGCCGACTGCCTGGATCGGGTTCCAGGTCGCACCAGCCAGAGATCCGGGCGAGGGCCGTCGCATGGACACGGCCCTGGCGTGGGCACCCTATGGGATCCTCGCGGCGCTGCTGGTGATCACCCGCATCCGGCAGCTCCCGGTCGGCGAGTACCTGAGGCAGGTGAGGATCAGCTGGTCAGACATCCTCCACACGGGCATCACCGCCTCGACGACCCCGCTTTACTTGCCAGCGGCCATCCTCCTCGTGGCCGTGGTTATCACTTGGTTCCTCCACCGCATGAACGGCCGCCAGATCGTCGGCGCCTTCCACGATTCGACGCGGATTCTGCTCGGAGCGGCGTTCGTCCTCCTGTTCACCGTTCCCATGGTGCGGGTCTACATCAACTCGGGTGTGAACTCCTATGAACTAACTGGCGGTGGACATCTGCCGTCCATGCCCATTGCCATGGCAATGTGGGTCGCCGACAACGTGGGGCAGGTGTGGCCGTTCTTCGCTCCGGCCGTCGGGGCAATGGGGGCGTTCATCGCCGGCAGCAACACTGTCAGCAACTTGATGCTCAGCCTGTTCCAGCACGGCGTGGCGCTTCAGTTGGCCGTCAGTGGAGCCATGGTCGTAGCACTCCAGGCGGTGGGGGCGGCTGCCGGAAACATGATCGCCATCCACAACGTCGTCGCCGCTTCCGCCACCGTCGGCTTGCTGGGTCAGGAGGGCGCGACCTTGCGCAAGACCGTCTTGCCCACGCTGTATTACCTTGTGGTCGTGGGTGCGCTGGGCCTCACAGCCATCTACGTGCTCAGAGTGCCGAGCCCACTGGTGAGATGACGCTGAAACGTCTTTGGTACGTTGCCTGCTTTGCGACGGTCGCCGCCACAATCGCGTGCGGTAGCGAGCCGTCTTCCCCACCGAACCCTCCCGCCGAGCGGTCGCTCGAGGACATTCTCCAGGCCTATCGGGGCGCTTACGGCCTGCCGGCCCTTGCGGCAGCGGTCGTCCGTAGCGACGGCGTGGAGGAGGTGGCAGCGGTCGGTGTCCGTCGCCTGGGATTCGGCAACGGCGTCACGCTCGGGGACCGCTTTCATATCGGATCCGATACAAAGGCAATGGTGGCAACCGTTGCCGGAAGTCTCGTGGAGGATGGCGCTCTCTCTTGGCTCATCAGCCCAGTGGACGTGTTTCCCGAGCTCGCCACGACGATCCATCCAGATTTTCAGACCATCACTCTCCGAGACCTGCTCATGCATCGCGCCGGTATCCAGCCGTACACGAGCGGCGCAGAGTGGGACGCCATACCCAACTTCACGGGCACAGCGCAAGAGCAGCGCCGCGCGTTTGCCGTGTGGCTCCTCCAGGACCCGCCGTGGGGTCCCCCTGGTCAATACCAGTACTCCAACGCAGGGTACTCGATTGCAGGGGCGATCCTGGAGGAGGTGACCGGTGAGTCGTGGCAGACGCTGCTGAGCCAGAGGGTATTCGACCCATTGGGCATGCACACCGCCGGCTTCGGCTGGCCGGCCCTGAGCGATCCGGACCAGCCCTGGGGACACTGGGTCATATCGGGGTCACTCCAGCCCCACCCACCCGACGACGACTACCAGCTCTCGGGGATCATCGCGCCTGCGGGCGACGTGCACCTGTCAATCGGGGATTTCGCACTGTTCGTACAGTCGCACCTGCGAGGACTGCTCGGATCGGACGACCTGCTGACCTCAGCGACCATCGCGTACCTTCATGAGCCGATAGGCAGCTACGCGTTGGGCTGGAGCGTCTATCCCCTGCTCGGTCAGGTCGTCAGCTCGCACAACGGCAGCGCCGGGACCTTCTACGCGACCATGGCCGTGAGCCACTCGCAAGACCTCGCCGTCGTGATAGCGACGAACGCCGGCGGCAGCAGCGCCGCGGACGCATGCAGAGTCTTGTTGAACGTGCTGTTTGATGAGTACCGCTAGCGCCACGCGACCAGTTGAGACGCCACGGTCACCCTTGGACGGTCACGAAAGCAGGTTTCTATGAAGCGAATCGGGATTCTTGGTGGCCTGGGACCGGAGTCGACGATCCCCTACTATCGACACATCACCAAGACATACACCGAGATGCATGGTGATTATGGATATCCCGTCATCATCATCTACAGCCTGCGTTTTCAGGAGATCATCGATGTGGAGTACGAGGCGCCCGAGACGGTCAAGGCGGCGATCGAGAGCCTGCACTGCGCCGGCGCCGACTTCGTGGTAGCAGCTTGCAACACGATACATGTGGTATATGATCGGGTAGCCGACGACATCCCCATCCCCTGGATCAGCATCATCGATGTCACGGCGGATCACATCAAGGCGGCAGGTATGAACACCGTGGGGCTCCTGGGGACCATCTTCACGCTCCAGAAGGGATTCTACCAGACAGGCCTTGCACGCCACGGCATCGAGACCATCACTCCGCCCAGGGACGACCAAGAGCGCGTCAGTGAGATCATTTTCACCGAACTCGTCAAGGGTGAGACGACCGACGAGTCACGCCGGTTCATGCTGCGATGTATCGACGACCTGAGCCGTGAGGGCGCTCAAGGTGTCGTGCTCGGCTGCACGGAGATTCCGTTGCTGATCCAGCAGCATCACACCGATGTACCGGTGTTCGATACGACCACGCTGCACGCGCAGCGCGCGCTCGACCTAGCGCTTCAGGGACCCTGAGCCTCCGTTGCCGCATTTCGCCGGGTACCGTACCTTCACGACCGCAGTGCAATGCGGTTCGTGATCATCCAGAAACACACACGCGGGAGTGACCAGTGCGCCAGTTGGTGATTCTGAGCTTGACGTTGCTAGTGGGCGCGGCGTGCGCAGCCGATTACGACGTCATCATCCGCAATGGCACCGTCTACGACGGTAGCGGTGCGCCACCGGTCGTCGCCGACCTGGCCATCGAGGACGACACGATTGCCGTGATCGGTACGCTGACGGATCTACGTGGCCGCATCGAAGTCGATGCGACCGGTAGGGCCGTCGCGCCCGGCTTCATCAACATGTTGAGTTGGGCCACGGAGTCGCTGATCGAGGACAGACGGTCCCAGAGTGACATCCGGCAGGGCGTGACGCTCGAAGTGTTCGGCGAGGGGTGGTCCATGGGCCCGCTGAACGAACCGATGAAGGACGAAATGCGCAAACAGCAGGCGGACATCAAGTACGACATCGAATGGACCAGCCTCGGCGATTACCTCGAGTACCTGGAGGAACGAGGTGTCGCGACCAACATCGGCTCGTTCGTGGGTGCCACCACGGTGCGGATCCACGAGCTCGGGTTCGAGGATCGGGCGCCCACACCGGAAGAGCTCGACCGGATGCGCGCGCTGGTACGTACCGCAATGGAGGAAGGAGCGTTCGGACTGGCATCCGCCCTGATCTACGCGCCTGGCTTCTACGCTCAAACCGACGAACTGATCGAGCTCGCTAAAGTCGCAGCCGAGTACGACGGCATGTACATCTCGCACATGCGGAGCGAGGGGAACCAGCTGCTCGAGGCGCTTGACGAGCTGCTCACGATCGCGAGGCAGGCCGAGATCCGTGCCGAGATCTATCATCTCAAGGCCGCAGGCGCGTCCAACTGGCACAAGATGGAGGCCGTCATCGAGAGAGTGCAGGACGCTCGTAGTGAGGGGCTCGAGATCACAGCCGACATGTACAACTACCCCGCTGGCGCTACCGGCCTCGATGCCGCGATGCCGCCGTGGGTACAGGAAGGCGGACTCGATGCCTGGATCGAGCGGCTCAAGGACCCGGAAATCCGCAACCGCGTCGCCCGCGAGATGCGTACGCCGACGGATGACTGGGAGAACCTCTACCTGGCGGCTGGCTCGGCAGACAACCTGTTGCTCGTTGGCTTCAAGAGCGAGGAGCTGAAGCCCCTCACCGGCAAGACCCTCGCGGAGGTGGCGGCGACGCGTGGAACGTCGCCGGAGGAAACCGCGATGGACCTCGTCGTGGAGGATGGGAGTCGGGTCGGCACAGTGTACTTCCTGATGTCGGAGGAGAACATCAAGCGGCAGATCGCCTTGCCGTGGGTGAGCTTCGGCTCCGATGCCGAGTCACTGGCTCCTGAAGGGGCATTCCTCAAGTCCAATCCGCATCCTCGCGCCTACGGAACGTTTGCTCGGCTGCTCGGCAAGTACACGCGGCAGGAGCAGGTGATCCCACTGGAGGAGGCGATCCGAAAGCTCAGCTCCCTACCGGCACGGAACCTGCGGATCGAGCGTCGTGGGTCGCTCGCGACCGGGTACTTCGCCGACGTCGTCGTGTTCGACCCGAATGCGATCATTGATCACGCGACGTTCGCCGAGCCGCACCACTATGCGACCGGCATGCTGCATGTGTTCGTCAACGGGGTGCAGGTGCTCAGGGACGGCGAGCACACGGGCGCGACACCCGGTCGCGTGGTACGGGGACCGGGCTGGAAGGGACACACGCCCGCTGCCCAGTGAGTCTGGAGAGCGGAGGGCTCGGCGCGCACAGATGACGCCCCAACTCGTGCGCCCGAGCCCGCCGCCAAGCCTAGGGCCGGCGGCGGCGCACCGGGGGCGTCCGGTCCAGATCCGGCTCGATCCGGAGCTCCAGGATGTCACCTCGGTCGACCGAGATCCAGTCGGTGAGGTAGGACCCCACTCCGATTAGGTCGATCTCGACCTGCATCCTGGGCTGCGGCCACTGAAACTGGAACGTGCCCTGGCCGTTCCCCACGACGCTGCCCAGCCGGAGTCTGTGGGTCCCGGACACCGCATACAACGTGGCATCGTAGAAGTTCTGGTTCTGCACCTCGAGCGTTATCTCATCCGGCACTTCCGGCGCGAACTCGTCGTATTCCCCGCCACCGCGCGCACAGGCAGCGAGTGCGATGACCAGGGCGGTCAGGCCGACACATGCTACGTGTTCTCTCATCGCACTACCCTCCTGTGAGCCCGTCTGCGCACCTCCCAATCCCGCACGGCGACTGCGGCCCGAGGCCAACTGCCACTGTCACGACCGTCTGCGGCGCGCGCCCAGGCTGTGACGGTAGGGCCGTCCGCCCGCCGGCGGCGCTATGACTCGGCGGCCGCGAACTTCGCGACCGTCGGCTTGACGAGCCGAGCGAAGTCCTCGTACGAGAGCTTGATCAGCTCGGTGTGGGAGCAGGCGTTGAAGGCGATCTCCTGATCCTGGCTCAACGCTTCGGCCACGTAAACCTGCATGTCATACAAGTTTCCGAACGGCGGCATCGCCCCGACCTCGCAGTCGGGAAACCTGTCCCGGAAGTCATCCTCGCTCGCCAGCGCGACCTTGGAGGCACCCACCGCTTCCTTGAGCAGGTCGAAGTCGATCTGGGAGGAGCCCGGCAACACGGCCATGGCCAGCTCACCGTCCACCTTCACGATCACCGTCTTCGCGAGCTCCTTGCCGGATACGTGCGCCGACGCGGCCGTCTTTTGCGAGGTATACGCCGGCGAGTGCGTAATGGTCACGTAGCGAATCTTGTTCTTGTCCAGGAACTCCTTGAGCTTCGTCGCCGCCATGGCGGCCCCCTTGCGGTGTCCCCATCTAATCCTGCGGCCGCGGAGCCGGTCCCCGCAAGCTGGCCCGGGCCTTCATCTCGGCTTCACGCTGGCTTCAGGGAGTCTGGGCCACGATGCCGACCGGACTCCATCAGTTCCAGCCGAGCTCCGCCCACACTCGCGGTGGGCGTGGCGGCGCGCCCGGGGAGTCGGTCGCGCGGCTCGCGCGGGCCGTGCGAGACACGCCGGCGCCACGGAAGCCAGACAGCCCGGAAACGGCTGGATCCGCCTCCGGGCTGTCTCGCGGGTCTCACCCGGATCCGCCGCGACGCCAACCCTTTAGGACACGCCGCACTCCCCACGGGTCATGGGCCC
>JABAOF010008058.1_pt1 | contig 11671 bp, 10 predicted proteins | sample 7062171 | NCBI WGS metagenome assembly JABAOF01 (sample SAMN14538628, study PRJNA623070) | marine sediment metagenome | biome: marine biome [ENVO:00000428]; feature: marine pelagic biome [ENVO:01000023]; material: deep marine sediment [ENVO:00002113] | place: India: Gulf of Khambhat ... | reverse complement strand
GAAGTCAACCTGGAGGAAAAACAGTGTCAAAAACCTGAAGGAGAGCGAAGCCATCCCAAAGATATGTTCCCAGTTATTTATCAAGGATTAAAATGCTTACCATCAAACCTTACCTTCAAACCTTTTGCCTTTTGAAACGTAGTATAATATGATATTGAAACTAGCTTAGGAAAGAAACAAAATGAACGAAAAACAAGGCTTCTTCCGTAGAAGAAAAAAACTGATCATCGTTTTTGCAGTGATCATTTTGATCGGAATTATCATCCTCTTCAACCTCCAATCCCGAAGAGAAAAATCCATAAAGGTGACCATTGAGAAAGTCGAGACACACGATTTAACATCCATCGTCTCTGCCTCAGGTGAGGTCAAACCCAAAAAAAACGTGAACATCAGCGCCAACGTGCCCGGCCGAATCGTCAAAATCGGAGTCGAAGAGGGTCAGAGGGTGGAAACCGGCGATTTTCTGCTTAAACTCGACTCGACCCAGTACGAAGCGAACGCTGACAGAGATAGGGCTCTTATCAGTTCCTACAACGCCGAGCTCATCAAAGCTGAAGCAAGGTTGAAGAAAGATGAAAGTTTTTATTACAGGCAGAAGAAACTATTTGACGAACAACTCATCTCTGGTGAGCAGTTAGAAGCGGCCAAGGCACAGTACGACATTTCCTTTGCCGCCCATGAAGCCATCCGTTTTCAAATCAAGCAAGCCGAAGCATCTCTTCAGAGCACCTTGGATAATCTGAGCAAAACCATCTACAATTCTCCAATTGACGGCATCATAACCAGCCTCCGGGTGGAAGAAGGCGAGGTGGCCATGATCGGGACGATGAATAACCCCGGCACTGTTCTGATGACGATTGCCGACCTTTCTGTTATGGAAGTCGAGGTCGAGGTCGATGAAACAGATGTTGTCAATGTCAATATAGGCCAGAACGCAGAGATCAGGATCGATGCCTTCCCTGATCAAACCATAAACGGCAAGGTGACTGAGGTAGGCAGTTCGGCCCTCCAGAAGTTGACGGCTGCGGAAGAATCAAAGGATTTCAAGGTTGTCGTAACTCTGGAAGATCCTCCTCAAGCCTTAAAGCCTGGGCTGTCAGCTTCGGCCGACATCATCACCGCGAAGAAAAATGATGTCCTGGCTGTCCCCATATCTGCTTTAGTCCTGCGAGAAAAGGAAGAAGATAAGAAAGAAGAACAGGAAGAGGGTGTGTATGTTGTCGAAATGAGCCGGGTGAAATTTCAGCCTGTGAAGAAAGGAATTATGGGGGAGATGCTGATTGAGATTCTCGAAGGGCTCGAAGAAGGAAAAGAGATCGTGGTCGGTCCGTATGATTCTCTCCGTCAATTGAAAGACGACACCCTAATCAAGGAAGAAAAGAGACAAGAAACGGAATGATGGATCAGGAAAACAACCTTCTCATCTCCGCCGAAGATTTGTGGAAAATCTACCAGCTCGGCAAACAAGAGGTCAGAGCTCTCTGTGGCGTGTCTGTATCCATTGAGCCTAACGAATTCGTGGCCATCATGGGACCCTCGGGTTCTGGGAAGTCCACTCTGATGAACCTCTTGGGATGTTTGGATACCCCTACTAAAGGAAAATATTATCTCAAGGGGAAATCCGTCAGCACCCTGAGCGAAAACGAACTGGCCCGTATCCGTAATGAGGAAATCGGGTTTGTCTTCCAGGTTTTCAACCTTCTGCCTCGAGCCACGGCCTTCCACAATGTCGAACTCCCCCTCATCTACAAAGGAGCGAACAAGAAAGAGAGAGTGGAAAAAGTCAATAGAGCCTTGGAAATGGTGGAAATGATGGAGAGGCGGAATCATCGTCCCTCGGAACTCTCAGGGGGAGAACGCCAGAGGATCGCCATCGCCCGCGCTCTGGTCAACGAGCCTTCCCTCCTGTTTGCAGACGAACCCACCGGCAACCTGGACTCCAAAACAGGCCAAGAAATCCTGAACCTTTTCAGTAAAATCCATTCTCAGGGAAATACGGTCATCATAGTGACCCATGATAAAGATATCGCCTACCAAGCGCAACGGATTATCTATTTAAGAGACGGACGAATCGAAAGGCAAGTACAAAAAGGAGGATAAGCCGTGAATTTTTTCTCACGTCTCCAGGGCATATTTTTCAATCCCCAGCCGACCCTCAAAACCATCTCCGAAAAACCTGTCTGGATCGATGCCCTCATCATCCTCCTCATCCTGTCAGCCGTCTTCGCCTACATCGTCTCTCCTTATGCCCGGAATGACAGTCTCGAGTTTTATAGAGACAATATCAAAGTAAAAGAACGTATGGGAGAAGAAAGGTACAACCAGATGATCGAAAGACTGGAGAATCCCTCCCAGATCAGCGTTCTCCTTCAGTCTTTCCTGTTAAATCCTGCCTTTTTTCTAGTGGGTCTCCTGTTTTCCAGTCTTATCATCCTTGGGATAGGGCGATTCACTTCTCCAGAAGGGCACTATAAACAGATTCTATCGACCTATGTTCATGCGAATTTTATCGATAAGATTCTGGGCAATGCCGTGCGGTTAGTCCTTATTCTCACCCGAAAATCTGTCGCCCAGACCACGACCAGTCTTGCCCTGTTTTTTCCCAATCTAGAGGTGAATTCCTCCACTTATGTGGTCCTTAGCCAAGTCGATTTTTTCCAGCTCTGGCTCTTCGGCATCTTCGGATACGCACTCTCCCTTATTTTTAAAATAGATCTTAAAAAAGCGTTGTTTATCTCGTTCGGCTTTTGGCTCATAAAAAGCATATTCTATATCGTCCTCGGACTTCTCACTCTTCGATTCATGGGATAGACACACTGATAGTTTCATGAACCATGCCTGACCAGGAAGAATGGATTCAAGGGAATCTCTCTGAACATCCGATCCCCGTCTTACTTTTTCGCCTCTGGCAATCTGAAAAAACGGGTTTTCTGAGAGTTAAACAGGGAGACCTTGATAAAATATTAGGTTTCAAAGATGGCCAAATCGCCTTGGCCCAAAAAACACTCCCAATGAAAGATTTTCTCAGGGATTTGGTCGAGAAAAACATTCTCGATCCATCTCTGCTCACAGAATGCGAGAATTACGCAGAGCAAAACAAATGTTCGCTACTCAAGGCCTTACATGAGCTCTGTCCTCTACGTCCCACCAAGACTTGGCCACTCCTGGAAGTCTTTTTCAAAGAAAAGGCTTTACCCCTATTTGACCTGGATGAGGGAACATATGAATTTGATTCAGAAACCGGCCTCCCAGACTCCCAAATTCTATCTTTGATCCCAACTCTTCCTTTTATCCTCCAGGGTATACGCCGGATGAAAAACAACAAAGCTATCGAAGCCCGAATTCCAGATGAAGAGGCGATAATCCAGGTTCTAAATCCTTATTACTTCCATCAAATCCAGCTCGAACCACCGGAAAACTATCTTATGAACGCTCTCAAACGCCAAAAAAACATCAAAACAATCTGTGAAACGAGTGAATTGGGTAAGAAGGAAACGCAAAAAATCCTGTTCGCTTTCCTGAGTTTAGGACTCATATCCTTTGCTCCGGGAAAAACACAAGAACATCATCGACCCAAATCTCCGCCTCTTGAATTGGACATAAAGCTGGCTGTTTTCAACAACAAATTCTCCTACATCTATAAATACATCTCCAAAGAGCTCGGACCGGTGGCATTCAATCTTTTAGAAAAATGCATCGAGGAACTTAAGCCACATCTCTCTCCTCTCATGAAAGATGTCAAGTTTGACAGCGAAGGACGGATCCGTATCGATTCCATCTTCAAGACAGATATCGCCTTTGCCAGCGCGGAAACAAAGAGGGACCTCATCCGAGACCTGAACGAAATCCTCGTGGCTGAGGTCATGACTGTGAAAAAAAATCTGGGCGATGAGCATGAATCTATGCTTGTCAACAACTTGAATAAGATCGGAGAGATGGCTTGAAAAGAAAGCAAATCCTGGCTCTGCTCGTTTTTCTCTCTATCCTGTTTGTTCTTCTGATCCTAAAAATTGGACTCTGAAAAAAACCTCATCATCGTCTTGGGCCCTACGAGCGTGGGGAAGAGTACGACTTCCATAAAGCTAGCCAAAATCTTCAAAGGTGAAATCATCAATTGTGACTCGATGCAAGTCTACAAAGGCTTCGATATCGGAACAGATAAAATCCCCCAAGAAAAAAGAGAAAACATTCCCCATCATCTTTTGGATATTGTCGACCCGTTCACTCAATTCACCGCTGCCAATTTTGTCTATCTGGCACTGAAGGCTATCCAATCCATCTTGGAACGCAAGAAGCTTCCTATCATCGTTGGAGGAACCGGATTATACCTGAAGGCTCTCCTGGATGGACTTTTTCCTGAAGGCAGAAGCAATCCAAACATCCGTCGAAGACTGGAGAAGGAGGCCACAGACAAGGGATTAGACTCGTTATGGAAAAAACTCAATGAGTTTGATCCTGTCTACGCCCAAAAAATCGGAAGCAACGACAGGATAAGAATCATCCGCGCTTTGGAAGTTTTCCTGACCAGCAAGACACCTCTCTCGGAGCATTTCCTGAAAACAAGATCTTTTGTCAAAGATTTTCTTATTATAAAAATTGGGTTAAAATTAGAGAGATCAGAAATATACTGCAAAATCGAAGAGAGAGTCGATAAAATGTTCGAGAGAGGCATTATCGAGGAAGTCCGAGGCCTCCGAGAAACCGGAGTGGAGGAAAATGCTCCTCCTTTCCGGGCCTTAGGTTATAAACACGTCCTGAGGTATATTAAAAAGGAAATGACCCAAGAAGAAGCCATAGAGCTTACAAAAAGGGACACGCGTCACTACGCCAAACGGCAGATGACCTGGTTTAAGAAGATGGAAGGAATCCAATGGTTCTCTCCATACGAATTCTCGGCCATCGTCCGCTACATAGAAAACAATTTAAACTAAAAATGGAAAGAGCGCTTCTCATCCATCTCGCTACGAACAAAACAGAAAAACAACAGGCCGGGGAATCTATCGAGGAGCTCAAGCGCCTTGTTTCAGCCGCAGGAGCTGAAGTGGCTGGAGAAGTCTTCCAATACCGCGAAGAGATCAGTCCTAGATATCTTATTGGAGAAGGAAAGGTCATGGAGATTGTTGAGTTAAAAGAGGAACTCAAGGCCGACCTTATTATTTTCGACCATAACCTTAGCCCGATTCAACAGCGGAGCTTAGAAGAGGAATTCAAAAGCAAAGTGATCGACAGAACGCAGCTCATTCTGGATATCTTTGCCCAGCGAGCACGCAGTAAAGAAGGAAAGCTCCAGGTCGAATTAGCCCAACTCAACTATCTTCTTCCCAGGCTGCTCGGCAAAGGTCGCTCACTCTCCCGACTGGGCGGAGGTATCGGGACGCGTGGCCCGGGTGAAAAAAAACTGGAGGAAGACAGGCGCAGAATCCTGGACAGAATCTCCAAGATTCAAAAAGATATCAAAAAAATTCAAAGACGGCGGGCCAATCAGAGAAAAAGTCGTAAAAAAAGCCCTGTTCCGGTAGTCTCTCTCGTGGGCTATACAAACGCCGGGAAGTCGTCTCTGTTTAATCGGCTTTCTCGAGAGAACATGTTTACCTCCCCTCAATTCTTTTCCACACTTGATACAATTCTCCGTCGCGTCACCCTCCCTGACGGCCCTTATTTTTTCTTGAGTGATACAGTGGGATTTATCAAAAACCTCCCAGTCGAGCTCATCACATCTTTTCGAGCGACTTTGGAGGAACTCACAGAGGCAGATTGCATCTGCCATGTCATCGACATCACCTCCCCCACGAGCGAGGTACAGATACAGGCCGTGGAAAATATTCTTTTCGAACTAGGCGTGGTAGAAGTACCGATCCTGAAAGTTTTTAACAAGATCGATCTCCTGCCATCCAAGAAAAGGCTTCTCGAGAAAAACAAGAAAATTGAAAACCGTGTCGCTTATATCTCTGCTCGTACTGGGGAAGGGATAGAGGATCTCAAGGAGGCTTTTCGCTCCCTTCTGTTTAAAGATTTGAAAATGTACTACATCCGAGTCCCCAAATCAAAGAAAGAGATAATCCATTCCTTCCCCAGGTGGGCCATGGTCCTCAAACGTAGAGAGAACGGAAATTACTTTGAATTAAAAATTTTAGCCCATCCCCATTCGGTTATAAATTACCTACCTTATATCAAAAGAGGAGATGCACATTGGTAAAAAAAGCCTTTATCATCATCTTACTCTCTTCCCTTGTATGGTCATGCGCCACCTACCAGCCTNNGGTGAACTTCCCGAATCCATAGTGACTGAGCTGACGTTGGATGAGAGAATCATGACAGAAGAAGCCTGGAACAGTCTGAAGCAGGGAAGAGCTAAAAAAGCAGAAAAAATCATCCAAAAACTCGGGAGAGAAAGTCCCTTCTTTTTTGTGGGATTGGGGTATGCCTCTCTTCTTCTCAACCAGCTTTATGAAGCAGAGGGAGCCTTCAAACAGGCTCTGAGGGATTACCCCGAGATGACTGTCGCTCATATTGGTTTGGCTCAGATTTATCAAAAGGCAGCTCGGGATGAGGAGGCTTTCGTCGAATTCAGAGAAATTTTGAAGCGTGAAGCCGACAACTCGTGGGCAAGACAATCTTACGAAGCACTAAGAATCAGGAAAACAGAAGAAGCGATGAACCAGGCCAAAGTCTACTTGGCTCAAAATGATACAAATAACGGCAAAAGGGCTTACCTCGAAGCTCTTTTCTATTCACCTCAATCCACTGAGGCTCACCTAGCGCTCGCCCAAATCTTCAAGGACGAGAATAATCTGGAGAATGCTCTGCTGCATCTCAAATCCGCAAATGACAATGAACCTAGGAATAATGAGATTCTAAAACTATACGGGGAAACTCTTTTCGAGGCAGAAGACTTCCCTCGCAGTCTTGAAATCTATGAGCGTGTCCTCGAGCTAGAGCCTGAAAACAACGAGATCAAGGCGCGCGTGGAGAGGTTGAAGAATAGGTTGGGAATTTTTGAGCTTCCCAGCCAGTATGATGTCATCCCCGCATCAGAAGCGATTTCCAAAGAGGAAGTCGCGGCCCTTCTTGCCGTCAAGTTTAAGGACACCATCGGGGATCCTAAAACAAAGCCTCCGATTATCATCGATATCGCCACTTCTTGGGCCGCCAAATACATAATGAAAATTACATCCTTCGGCCTTCTGGATGTTTACTCTAACCATACTTTTCAACCCAAAAAAATTGTGACCCGGGCCGAGATGGCAGAAATCCTGTCCCGCCTGATCAACCATCTGAAAACTAAGAATTTTACCTTCATCAGTCAAATCCCGCCTAAAAAAATCCAAATATCCGATGTCTCCCCAGACAACTACTATTACCAGCCGATCCTGCGGATTGTTTCCTACGACATCATGGATCTATCCGCTGACAGAACCTTTAACCCCGATCTTCCCATCTCCGGGCGGGAAACGATAAGACTCCTCGATATTGTTTTAGCCTTGATAAAATAATCCCCCTCATATCCTTGGATGTCGCAAGGAGCTTAGAACATGGCTAAACAAGGGAACCGGACTTTCTGGACAGCAGCCAACATTCTCAGCCTTCTCAGAATTCTTCTTATTCCCGTGTTTCTAATGATGCTCGTTCTCCACGAATCTTTCGCTGCTTTGCTCTTATTTCTTTGTGCTTGTTCGACAGATATCATGGATGGGCTAGCGGCCCGCATCTGGAATCAAAAAACAAAAATAGGTGTGGTCCTCGATCCAGCTGCCGACAAATTGCTGATGACCGCTGCCTTCCTCGCCTTGACTCTTCCTTCCCTCGGTTCTCCTAACCCCATTCCCCTTTGGTTGACGGTCGTGGTTGTGGGACGAGATGTTCTCATCACCTCTGGCTCTTTTATCCTTATAAAGCTGACCGGCCCTAAAGTCTTTTACCCAACGCTTCTCGGAAAAATTTCCACTTTCTGTCAAATGGGGGTTTTGCTTCTTGTTCTCATTTTCAACTATTTACAAACATCACCTGCTCTTCTTTTGTGGTTCTACTCCTTGACTTTGGTCTTGACTCTCCTTTCTGGAATTCAATATTTCTTGATTGGTGCCCGGTTTCTTAAAGCTCTCAAACAATAAAAATGGTTTAAAGATTTATTTTCCAGCAGAGATTCTTTTATGGACAGGTTTTCAGCAAGTTCAGACTATAAGGTTAATGAATACGCGGATCCAACAAGAACAAAAGAAAACACACCGGACTCTTTTAAAAAAGCATATATTCAAGAAATAGAAAAATTCAGTATAAAAGTTGATCAAATCAGATTTGCTTTTCAAATGATAACCAAGCCTAAAATTATCTATCTCTTTTCCGAGGGATACCAGGACTATGAACTCATCGATAAATATTTTGACCCGAGTATTGCAGAAGCTCCGGATGCCGAAGCATCATCATATAAATTTAGATTAGAAAATTTTAACTTTACAAGTATTGTGTCCGAATATTTTCGAAAATTGATCAAGGCATTAAAAGAAAGTGGGAGCATTTTTTATTCAATCAATCCCGGAAAGCTTAAAACAATGAGCTATGACACATCCGGAGCAATGCAGCTCGCCTATATCACAGGAAGTGGTGGCAGGTATTTTCAGAGCCTCAATATCAATAAACTGACAGATAATCTTCTCAACGCCACTGCCGCTTACTATGAACTTGTTTGTCCTCGTGAAGAAAGCCTCGAGCATGAGCAAAAAAAAATTGAGGTGAAATGCAATCAAGAGGACGTCCATATATATACACCAATTGTGATGACTGAAAAGACTTACAATCAAATGAGTACGGATCTAAAGAAAATGTATGCGATAAACATCGTGACAGAAGGAATTTTGAGTCGAATGATAGGAAAGTCTAATAAAACTGAATACCATAAGGATATAGAAAAAACTGAAGGTAGATTGCATAAATGTACAATTGAGGTTCAACCTGTGGAAACTATGCAAAAACATTCGACTGATATCTTTTCTTTAGCTCTGAATAAAAAAACAAAAAAATGGAAAGTACAAATGATCAACAAAATCATTTCTGAAAGGGAAAGATTGAGTTTTGTTCTGGAGAATAGAAAAATTTATGATTTGTATTTTGTATTGATTAATACGAAAACAGCAGATTCGATTTATAATAAGATAACTTAGGCGAGGCCATTCTCTGTGGCATCGCTCCGGAGTTTAACGAGAAGCGCCGAAAAATCATCTACAAGTGGAAGAGAGACAGCGGCTTTTTACTTTAATTTCTTGTCGATAAAACCCTTTCTGAACGTCTTCCAGATAATTTTTAGATCTAGTCCGATAGACCAATTCTGCATGTAGTAGAAGTCGTATTCGATTCTTTTTCTGATGGAAGTATCCTGCCTCAGCCCGTGGATCTGGGCCCAGCCTGTCACACCGGATTTGACTTTATGCCTGAGCATGTATTTTGGATATCTATCTCGAAAATCTTTGACAAACTCAGGCCTTTCGGGACGGGGTCCGACAAAACTCATTTCCCCTTTTATGACATTTATGAGTTGGGGAAACTCATCGATGCTGAATTTTCTCAGAAAATGCCCCACCTTTGTGACCCGAGGATCTTCTGGCGTACACATCACAGGACCCGTCATTTTTTCTGCATCGCAGATCATGGTCCTGAATTTATGCATGATGAACTTTCTCCCATCCAATCCCACTCTTTCCTGATGATAGATGACTGGCCCTTTGGAAGTAAGCTTTATCAAAGCTGCTACGACAAGCAAAAAAGGAGAGAACAGAAGAAGGAGAACACCAGATATCATGATGTCCATGATCCTTTTGATGATTCTCATGAATCCCTGCAGGGGGGGCTCATCGATGCTGATGACCGGAAATCCATCTAGGTCTTCCAGCCTTGCTTTAAGGGTCAGAAGCTGGAAGAGATCAGGGATCAAGCGCACATTCACCGTATGTCTATGGACAATCTTGAAAATCTCCATAATCTTGTGATAATTGTTCAAATCCAAAGCCACGTAGACATCGCTAATATTTTCGCGATCAATAATTGTTTCTAATTCCTTGATTGGGCCTAGGATCTCGATCCCTCCGTCCACCTCGACTTTTTCTCCTGGTTTCTTCTCATCGTCCAGGAAACCCCTGGCTACAAAACCCAAATCCTTGTACTGGGCAATCCTTTGGGCGACAGCCTTCCCCATCTCACCAGCGCCGACGATGAGGACATTTTGAAGGTTTAAGCCTCTCGCATAACGTCTCTTCATAAAATAGTATATCTGGTTTCTGAGAATAGAGGTCATGAAAATGACAGCGATAAAATAGATGACCAGAAAAAGATGGCTGATCTTGAATTCCATCCGGAAAAGAGGCGCCGGTCCTTGGCTGTAAGCGTAGAGATAGTTCAGAATGGCCAAAATGATGAGGATCGAAAAAACGGCATTCAAGACGATGAAGAAAAAGTCATCAATTTTGGTTCGCCTGAGTCTTGTCTTGTAAAATCCTTGGAAGAAGAATATGACAAGATGAACAGCTAAGAATAACGGAAATACCATGATGTAAGATTTGAGGGAAGGGATGCCCTTTTCGGGATCAACAGGGATGATGTACCCATAAAACCGGAAAAGATAGGACCAGAAATACGATATCAGTATGGCGATGATATCGCTGAGGATAAAAAAGCCGATTAACCTGGTGCGCTTCTTCCTGATCATGGTTAGTTGTTATGCTCTTCCCATTTCTGGCGAAAATATGCTGTCATCTTTGCTTTGAACTTGTCCCTGGAAAAGTTCAAGGCATTCTCTCGTATGTTGACCTTATTAAATTCCATGCCTTGGAATTTGTCAAGAACATCTAGAAGACTCTCCACCGTCAGCTCTCGGAAAAAAAGGCCCGTTTTCCCTGCAACAACCGTCTCTGTTGATCCCCCCAGGCCGTAGGCAATGACTGGCACACCGCAGGATTGGGATTCCAACGAGGTGATGCCAAAATCCTCCTCTCCTGGCAAAATCATGGCTTTCGCTCTCTGATAAATAGACAAGAGATCATCGGCCCTGAGGGATCCCAGGAATTCAATATTTGGGCTGGCCATTTTCTTCATCTTCTTGTATTCCGGGCCTTGACCAACGATCTTGAGGGAATCTCCTCTCCGATTGAAGGCAGCGATGGCCAGATCAATTTTTTTATAAGGGACCAAGGCAGAAACGACGAGATAGTAATCGCCCTGGTCTGAAGACGGCTGGAAAAACTGTGTATCCACGGGGGGATGAATGACCTCGGCTTCACGCCTGTAATATCTCTGGATCCTCCGGGCCACTGTCTTCGAGTTGGCAACAAAATAATCCACCCTGTGGGAGGACGATTCATCCCACATCCTGAGACGATGAATGATAGGAGGAACCAGGATACGACCCAAAAAATTCAACCTCTGCGGGGCAAAATAGGAAAAATAGTGATTCCAAACATAACGCATGGGGGAATGAACATAGCACACGTGGAGTGAATCGGGACGAGGGATACCACCCTTGGCCACGCAGTGTGAGCTGGAGATAAGATAATCAAAACCCTGTAGGTCGAAGAGTTCAGCGGCCAAAGGAAATAGAGGGAGGTAGGATCGATATTTGGCTTTTACGAATGGGCATTTTTGAAGAAAACTTGTGACTATTTGTCTCTTCTCGATCTCGGGGACT
>JABAOF010011352.1_pt6 | contig 11673 bp, 9 predicted proteins | sample 7062171 | NCBI WGS metagenome assembly JABAOF01 (sample SAMN14538628, study PRJNA623070) | marine sediment metagenome | biome: marine biome [ENVO:00000428]; feature: marine pelagic biome [ENVO:01000023]; material: deep marine sediment [ENVO:00002113] | place: India: Gulf of Khambhat ... | reverse complement strand
GAGGCTGAGTATCCCCAGGACCAGAGCGGCAATCGCCATGCCGCTGCGCTGCTCGACGGGCTGCGGTGTGACCGGCGGTGCTGCCGCGTCCGTCACTACCGGGCATGCACGAAACGAACGCGACGACCACGACAGTACGATTGGCAGCACAATCGCTGCCGCGACGACCGACAGGATCAAGACCGAGATCACGACCATCTCGGCCCAGCCGGGTGCGGCGAAGATCGCGCTGAATTCCATACCGGCCTCCTCGGAAGAGAAGAATTGACCGTCCGCCGACTTCGTGCGATGCTACCTTACCGGCGGCGGAGCGGGCGGGTCAACCGTTTTCGGGAGTGCCGGCGGGACGGACCGAATCATGGACAAAGGCGAGTGCGCACTGATTGACTGGCTGCGAGAAGCCAGCCGTCTTGATCCGGATCGTGTTCTCATCGGCATTGGCGACGACATGGCCGGGCTGCGCATCGGCGATCGACTGGTGCTCATCACCTCGGACATGCTGCTGGACGGCGTACACTTCGAAACCGAGCAGCATCCGCTTGACCTGATCGGTCGGAAGTCCATCGCGTGTTCTCTGAGCGACTGTGCGGCAATGGCATGTCAGCCGACCGCAGCGGTTGTGTCGGTTGGCCTGCCGAATGGAATGAGCATGGACGATGCCAAGCGTCTGTTCGAAGGTATGCAGCGTTTGGCCGGCGAGTTCGGCTGCCAGATCGTTGGCGGCGACGTTACGAGCTGGGATCAGCCGCTAGTTATCGACGTGGCCATGCTAGCCGAAGTGGTCACCAATCGGGGGCCGGTGTTGCGCAGCGGGGCGAAGATCGGCGACCAGATCTGCGTGACGGGCTCACTGGGCGGCAGCCGGCTGGGGCGACATTTGCGGTTCCAGCCGCGCATCCAGGAGGCCCTGCGGTTGGCCGAGGGCCTAGGCCAACGGTTGCACGCGATGATTGACATATCCGACGCCCTGGCCATGGATCTGCACAGGATCTGCCGGGCCAGCGGCGTCGGCGCTCAGATCGACGCGGAGCGGCTCGAAGCCCTGCTCGACGACGACGCTATGCGTGCCGCCGAGCTCGACGGACGCCCGCCCATCGAGCACGCCCTGAATGACGGGGAGGATTTCGAGCTGCTCTTCTGTGCCGATATGGAAGGACTTGAGCCCGGACTGGCGAAGCTGGCCCATCCCATCGGCCGCGTGGTGGAATCAGGCCTGCACGTCCGCGAGCGCGACGGGCGACTCGATCCCTTCGAGCCGGTCGGCTACGAGCACTTCAAATGACCCGCGCGGACCTCGTGCTGACAAGTGACAGTCCGACATCCACGCACATGATCGGCTGCCGATTGGGTCGCGTGTTCCAGCCCGGTGACGTGGTCGCGCTGGTCGGGGCGCTCGGCTCGGGCAAGACGGTGCTGGTCAGGGGCATCGCCGAAGGCCTCGAGGTCCGCGATCTGGCCCGAGTCAGCAGCCCGACCTTCATCATCATCAACGAGCACGAGGGACGCCTGAGGCTGTACCACGTTGACGTGTATCGCCTGCGTACGCCTGGCGAGCTTGACGCGCTGGGCTTTGATGAGATCTGCCGCAGCGAGGGCGCGGTGGTCGTCGAATGGGCCGATCAGATCGCGGAGCTGCTTCCGCCTGACCACCTTCGAATCACCATTGAGTTGATCGACGCGACCTCTCGCCGCTTGCTGCTTACTCCGTGCGGCCCGCGGGCGGCGAGGCTTGTCTCCGCCGTGTCGGCAGAAGGCCGTTAATGGGTTGCCCGCGGCGCATGGCCAGGCGAGCGCGGCTGGCCGGGCGACCGGTATTCCATTTGCAAGCCGAATTGCGTAAACTGACGTGGCTGATCCGGCCGAATGTTCCGGTAAGTCAGGGACCATGGTGATGGCAGATCGAGCATTCCAGCGATGTATCAATCCGGACTGCGCCGCCACGTTGTCTGTCGATGAGGTGCTGTTCGGCTGCCCGAAGTGTTCGTCCTTGTTGGACGTTTGCTACGACTGGGATCGCATCAAGCTGCCTAGTAGCTTGCGCTTCTTCGAGTACCGCTGGGCCACTCGGGGCCTGCATAACGGCGGGGCGCTGGATTTCTCGGGGGTGTGGCGGTTCCGTGAACTTCTGCCGTTCGCGGACGAGCCGCACGTCGTGACCATCGGCGAGGGCCGGACTAATCTGCAAGAGGCCAATCTACTGGCCAAAGCGATCGGCATGAAGCCCGGGCGCCTGTTCCTTCAGTACGAGGGGTTGAACCCTTCGGGCAGCTTCAAGGACAACGGGATGACTGCTGCCTTCACGCTCGCGCACATGATCGGGCGGCACCGGGTAGCGTGCGCGTCCACCGGCAATACCAGTGCTTCGCTGGCGATGTTCGCGTCCCTGGCCGTTGGCGCCGATGGCCGGGCCATGCAGGGAATCGTCTTCATCGGTTCCGGCAAGATCGCCTACGGCAAGCTTTCGCAGGCTCTGGACTACGGCGCCCTGACGCTTCAGATCGAGGGGGATTTCGACGCGTGCCTCCGCCGGGTCCGCGAGGTGTCCGGCCGGCTGGGGATTTACCTGATGAACTCCGTGAATCCCTTCCGCCTGGAAGGCCAGAAGGCGATCATGTACCGGGTCCTGGAGGCACTGGATTGGCGCCCACCCGATTGGATCATCGCGCCGGGGGGCAATCNNAATCTGGGCAACTCCAGCGCGTTCGGCAAGGCCTTCGCGGAGTTGTACGAGCTGGGGCTGATCAAGCAGGTTCCCCGGCTGGCGATTATCAACGCCACGGGGGCCAACACGCTTTACCACGTGTACGAGCAGGCAGGCGTCCGATGGGATGGCGGGCGGGTCAACAAAGAGCCCATCGACCGGCTTTACGCCAAGATGGACGCCGAGAACATCCACCCTCATACGATCGCCAGTGCGATCGAGATCGCCAGGCCCGTGAACCTGAAAAAGGCCCTGCGATCCCTGGACATCATGAACGGCCTTGTTCGCCAAGTCCCCGACGACGAGATTCTGGAGCACAAGGCCCTGGTCGGGCGGTTCGGGTTCGGGTGCGAGCCGGCCAGCGGCGCCAGCGTTGCCGGGCTGCATCTGCTGCTCAAGGAGCAGATCATCAGCCCGGATGAAACGGTGGTTTGCATTCTGACCGGCCACGAGCTCAAGGACCCGGACGCAACAGTCAGGTACCACACGGGGATCGACATGAAACAGGCCGCCCCGCCCCCTGCAGCGCCGACGGAGGGCAAGTATGCCAATCGTCCCATCCCTGTGGCGGACGACTTGGCTGCGATCTGCGCCGCTCTCGGCGAGCCGCTGACCGACGAGGTTGCCAGCGCCGAGGGCGAGCCCATACGCGTCGGCCGGCACCACGACGATGCTTCGGTTATGAAAGAATACTAACCCACCTTGGCGCCGGCTCAGGGCGCTATGGACGCGGCGCACAATCGCATCACAAAGGACAGGGTGGCGGACTGACTCAAACTGCGAAACACGCTCACACGGCGGTCGGCCCCCATCGTGTCTGACTCGGCGCGCTTGCCGGGTGGTTACGACCCGTCCATAATGCGACTGGATTCGTGGACCTGGGGCGGCAAGGCACTCTGGGCGAGCTATTGTGTTGGATCGGGGCTGTGTGAGCGGCGGAGGACAGTCCGATGGTGTTGCTTGCGATCGCCGGTGCNNCCGACGCGGGGCACGGAGGGCTGTCCGATGGTGTTGCTTGCGATCGCCGGTGCAGCGGGCAGGATGGGTCGCCGGCTGGTGGCCCTGGCCGGGCAGGACGAGCGTTTTGAGCTGGTCGCGGCATTGGAGGCGACCGGACACCCGGACGTAGGGGCGGACTCGGGCGAGCTGGCGGGGATCGGGGCGAACCGGCTCTTCATTCAGGATCGCACCGAGACCGAGTTCCAGGTGTTGATCGACTTCAGCACGCCGACCGGCACGGCCCACTGGCTGGATTACTGTCTCGTCAGGAGCCGCGCCATGGTCATCGGCACGACCGGGCATAGCGACGAACAGGAGGCCACGATCCGCGAGGCAGCCCAGACCATCCCCGTTCTGAAAGCCCCGAACATGAGCATCGGCGTGAACCTGCTGTTTCGCCTGGTCGGGCAGGCGGCCGAGCAGCTCGGGCCGGACTACGACGTTGAGATCCTCGAATCGCACCACCGCTTCAAGAAGGACGCTCCCTCCGGTACGGCCTTGGGGCTTTTGCAGTCCGTCTCCCAGGCCGCCGGCAGGAGCAGAGAGGCCAAGGCGGTGTTCGGTCGGCACGGCCAGACAGGCGAGCGACCGGCAGGGCAGATTGGCGTGCACGCGCTGCGGATAGGTGATACGGTCGGCGAGCACGAGGTGCACTTCGGCACGCTCGGCGAGACCGTGATCCTCAAGCACGTGGCCCACACGCGCGATACGTTCGTGCACGGCGCTCTGCGTGCCGCGGCCTGGATCGTCGACAAGCCTGCCGGTCTGTACTCGATGCAAGATGTGCTGAAACTCGATTCACCGAGGGCGCGGGCCTGAAGGCGCGACCGGTGCGAATGGTCCGACCGCCTGCGGGCGGATGGGACAAGGCCAGTGGCAGTCAGCCGAGGCGACTTCACACGCATGCTTGGCTTCTGCAGGCGCTTGACGGGCAACGTGATCGTACACGGTGCGTCGGCGTCCATCATGCTGCTTGCGGGCGCCTGTTGCTGCGATGGGTTCTGGGATCTTTCGGGAATGTGCAGCGAACGGTGCATTCCGGGTGCGCCGATACCGGGCCGCTTTCTGACGAGGCTTGGCACCGGCGAGGAGCCTGGACCACACTACGTGATCCGCACGCAAGAGGGGTATGCGGCTCTGCTGGCCGGGCTCGATCCGGACTTGGAGCCGCCGGAGGTCGATTTCCAGGGCGAAATGGTCATCGGTCTTGCCACCACCGGGGTGGAGCACTTCTATATCCGCGACCTGGGTGACAAGATCGCGGTATTCATCTGCCTCGATCAGATAACCATCGCGATCTTCGCCCCCGAGCTTACCCTGATAGCCGTTCCTCGCGATGATCGGGCAGTGGTCTTCAACGAGATGGGTACCGAGGTCGAACACCAAGAGCAGTAGTCCCCGCCGCGAACGTCGATTGACATTCGTGCCGGTCGCTAGAACAATTTCCGGCGATGAAATCGCTGGGCCTTCTGGCTGCAGGTACCGTGGGCACTTTGCTGGTGGTGCTGGGGGCTATGTGGCTCTCCGGCTCAGGCCGGCATCCCGCAGGAGCCGGGAACCGTTCGCTCAGCCGGGGCGGCGGCGAGCCGGTCAGCCGAGACCGGCGCCCGAAAACGACAAGGCCAGCCCGCCGCGCGACAGACAGCCAGCGGGAGAGAGCCGTCGCCAACGCGCTCGAGCGCATCGACGACTGGGCGGCGGTGGCTCGCAGCCGCGTTCGGCGGCAGGCGGCATTTCAGTTGGCGCTGGCGGCTGAGGCGCACAGCCACGGCAGACGGGAAGAAGCTGTGGCCTGCTATGATCGCATCCTGACGCGCGAGCCCGAGCATTTCGAAGCGCTACGTGGCAAGGCCGCTGTACTGACCGAGCTAGCACGATTCCGAGGGGCCGCAGCTTGCTACCGACGGGCCGTAGCGGCCGAGCCGGACGACCTGAAGGTACGATTCAACTTCGCCGTCACGCTGTCGCGTCTGTCGATGTTCGGCGAAGCCGCCGAACAGTACCGCCAGATCATCAAACGCCGGCCCGACCATGAACGGGCACTGTACAACCTGGCAGTTATTGCTCAGCGCGAGGGCAAGCTCTCGGAGGCGGTCGAGCTCTGGCAGCGCGTTACGCAGCTTTCGCCTCGCCTGGCGAGTGTCTGGTTTCATCAGGGCGTGGCGCTGCTGGAGCTGGGTCGATCGGCGGATGCGGTGCGCTGTTTCCAGGAGGCCGCCAGACTGGAACCCAAGCGTGCGGACGTGCATACGAACCTGGCCCTGGCGCTTCAGGCCGACGGCAAAGTCGCGCAAGCCCGCGACGCCTTCGAGCGCGCGCTCCAGATCCAGTCGGACTTCCTGCCCGCGATCAATGGTTTGGCCGGTTTGTGCTGGGAGTGTTTCCGCCGAGATTCATCCCGCACCGGCGACCGCGGCCAGGCCATCGCGCTGTGCAAGCGGTCGCTGGCGATCAAGGCCGACCAACCCGAGATCGAGCAGCTGCTTGCTCGCATGACTGGTCAGCCTTCTGCTCGCGGCGCGGGCGCATCGTCAACGCCGGCCGGACGGTGATGCAGGCAAGCTCACGTCGTGTTCCTCAGTTGCTAGTTTGAAGCGATGATGACTTTCCGCGAGGCCTTCACTTTGTGGTACAGCTCCAACGTGTCGTAGCTGACGGTGATGGTGAAGGTCTCTTCCTTGCCCGCGAGCTTGAGGTCGTTTGGCACTCGCCATGAGTACCCGCAGGTGCCGTCTCAGCCAAAGGGCATCGGACCCTCTGCGACCTTCTGTCCTCCGGAATCGGTGATTATGACGTTTGGGTCCAGGCACGCCGGCCGTTCGTAGGAGTGTTCCTCGCCGTCCCCTGGCAATGCGTGCTACGCAGGCAAAGGGCTCGCGGATCTCTACGCGGGCTTGGGGTCAGGACTTCTCGAAGTCGGAGAGTTTCTTGTTGAGCTTGTTTGCCTGCAGGCGTTCCAGCAAGAACACTTTGTGCGTGGGTGCCACCGGCGCGGTGGTCGTGGGCCGCACCCTTGCGACGGCGTAGATGCTGCCGGCGTCGTCCTTGGGACCAGTCTTGGCCATCAGCAGTTCGATTATCCTGCCGTCTTCCAGGCTGACCGTGACAGTCCTTGCCGGGGCGTCGAGGCCGTACTTGGCCAACTCGGCGGCGCCGTAGTCGATGAAGCGCTTGGCGCGCATGTCACGCAGATCGTTCAGCACCTTCTCGACCTTCGTCTTGTCCATTTCCACGTGTGGGTCGGGAAGGTACGTCCACTTGTCCTTCTCGGGTCTGCGGAACTCGTGTACCGTCTTGTCGTCGGCGATCCGCAGGCCAACCGCCTCGGATGTCTCAAACTTGGCGAACTCCCTGTCGTGCAGCTCGCCCGTCAGATTGGTATGGACCTTGGGGTCCAGCTCGTAGATCAACTCACGGGTGTCGGTCTTGGCATAAACGGCGCCGCCCTTCTTGGTCACGAGCAGGCGGTAGGTCTTCTTGACCGGCTCGGGTGTCGGCTGTGTAGCCAGCGGCATTGTGGTGGCGGCCGGCTGGGTCGTCTGCACCGTTGTTGCAGTTGGCTGCGTCGCGGCAGGCTGTGTTGTGCCGGCTTCAGCCGTCGTCGCCTGCGTAGCGACGGGTTGAGGTTTGGGCGGTTCCTCGACGGTGATAGCGACGATGAGCTCGGGCTTGTCCAGGCCGAACTTTGCCGGCTCGCCGAGGGCGGCCACCTTCTTGGCACGCAGCGAGGTCAGATCAGCCAGTATCTTATCCGTCGCGTCCTTGTCCGCGTCCGCCTCAATCGGTTCGAGGATCGACCACTTGCCCGCCTGCTTGGACAGGACGAACTGCCGATCCGCGCTGGTTAACTCGATTCGCGTGGCCCGGTTGCGGGGAAACTGTAAGACGCTACGGTCCCGGTACGCGAGCGGACCTTGCAGAAGGGCCTCGACGTCCTCCTTGCGCACGACGGCGATGCCCTGTTCCGCTGCATTTTTGACATACACCATCTCGCCGCTGGCTGTCGGGTTTCCGACGAGAACGCGGATCGGCTCGACCTCGCCTTCCGCAGTGACCGCAATAGAGGCGCGCGGCGCAGCCAGGCCTGTATCTCCGATAATGGGTTGCTGGTCGGCGAAGGACTTGGCCTCGAGGCCGGAGACGTCCGAGAGCAAATCGTCAACGGCCGACAGCTCCGCCTTGGCTTCGTCCTCCATGCGCCATTGGTTGTCCTTCTTCTCCAGGAGCGCCGGGCCCTGGGCGGTTTGGATCTCGATCCGTCTGGCTTTGTCCTTCTCGAAGGGGGCCACTTTTTTGTCGCGCAAGTCTTCGAGTTTCGGCGCGGCGTTCTCGAAGGTGTTCTTAGACACTTCGAAAACGGACTGTTGGTCAGCCAGGGCGGCGAAATAGTTATTCTCGCCCGCCTTGCCACCGAAAAGGACCGAAACGGTCGTCTTGATGACCTTTTCCTTTTCTTCTTCTTTTTCTTCTTTCTCTTCCTCGTCCTTTTCTTCCTCCTCCTTGCCTTCTTTGTCTTCCTTGTCTTCGTCTTTGGCCTTTTCCCTGTGTTCGGTGGTCAATGTGACCTTGATCCGCGGAGGATCCAGCCCATAAACGCTGAGATTCACGGCTTTGTCTTCCACGAACTCGGTGACGCGCAAGTCTGCAATCGCGCGAACGAGGCTATCCACCTTTGTCTTAATCGCGCGGGCGCGGACGGGCTTTTCGAGGACCCACTTATCGTCCGCCCTGGTCAGCTCATACTGCTTATCTCCCTCGACTTTGACGCGCACGGCCTCCTTGACGGCGTCCGTAGCCTCCAGCGCCACGACGTCCTTGTCGCGGTAGTCCTCAAGTGGCTTCTTGAGCGTGTCGTGAAGATCGCGGTATTGAAGATCGGGGTATTGCCCGCCTTTGGCTTCGTAGATCGTTTCGCTGCCGGCAAGCTGAACGTAGGTGTTCTTGCTGAGTGGCCGTCGGTTCCCGACGCGCAGGCTGTAAGTATTGTCCTTGTCATCGACGACGGTGACGACGTAGGTGGGATCGGCCAGGCCGGCCTGCTTGTCCGTGGGCCGGTCCTTGTCGCCGGGCTCATACTTGGCGACGTAGCCGAGATCCTTGACGGCCCTGAGCGTGGAATCGATCGTCCATTTTTGGGCCGGGCCCTTCATCGGCTCGACAATGCGCCACTTGTCCTCGTCCTTGGCCTTGTCAAAGACGAGGGTAGGCTTGCCTCGACGCACGATCTCGAGGTGTTTGACGTCACCGGGCTTCGGATCGAACAGATCCTTGACGAGCTTCGGCTTCTCGGCGGGCCTTTCCTCGGCTTGCCAGGGCCTTTCGACGAATACCACGTACAGGCCAACAGCCAGAACACAGCAAGCCAGAATCAGCGTTGTCCTGACGTTCATGGCGGATTACTTCCTCCGAACCAATAGGACGGCCCCGCCGCCGATCAGCGGGACCAGCGCCCAAAGAATGGTTACCGTCCACAAGGCTGCCCGACCCGTGTCTGAGACTTCCCCAATTTGCGGCAGCGTTTCCGGTCCACTTGCGATGAGATCTTCTCGATCGACGAGCCAGTACAGTGCATTGACCAGCAGATCGGCGTTAGCAGCCGGGGGCGGATCGAACGTGATCTGCCCCTTTATGCCAAGACGCGGGACTTTCTGATCCAGATAACCGTCAACCAGGGAGATCCCGTTGCCCAATACGACGATCTTGCTGCGCTTCTTGTCCTGGCCGTTGTCCTTGGTGGCGGAGACCGCCACGGAGAACGGCGATCGCAGGTCGTCGTCGGTCTTGCTGGCGCGTCCCGTTTGCTTGAGCTCGCTGATCGTTTGTATTGGGTTGCGGTCGCCCCAGTATTCCGGCGCGCCCGGCACCGTCAGCAGCGACTCGACGGTCACCCCGGGCGGGGGCTTTTCGATCGGCTCGACCGGGCAGACATCGGTCATCATCAGGCGACGCGCTTTGAGGGGCTTGCCGACGGGCTGGTCAGTGAAGCTGTTCAGACGCAGATAGCTCCATCGTTCCAGGCCGAGCATGAACCTATTGGGGTCTCGCGGGTCGCGTATGCCGCGGATCACACGGATGGTGAACTTGACCTCCACGCCCCATTGGTCACGCAGCATCGTGTCGTAGCCGTACTGCGCCGGCCCCATCGGCCCCCACGGGCCGGCAAGCGGTGGCTGCCAGTTGGCCAGGAAAACACCCCGGCCGCCGTCGGCCAGTACGTCTTGCACCAGGCCGATCTCCTTGTCACCGAATTGCTTGGCTTGGGGCTGTCGCATGTATTGGGGCGGCGCCGCTGCTGGAGGCAGGAACACGTACACGTTCGTGGTGCCTTCCTCCGGCTCGGGAGCCTTGTCCTCCGCGGCCAAGTTCCAGTTCTTGACCTTGAAGTTGGCCTCTTCGAGCCGCTTGCGAAGTGTCGTCACGCGGAACGACGGAATGGGGCCGGTCTGTGGCCTGGCGCCCATCTGGCGCATGCGCGGGTCGGGTTCGGGCTCGAAGTAGGCGATCACCACGGTGGCGAAGGGCTTGTCGTAGCTCAAGCCCAGGACAGCGGCGGAAACGGCGGCATCGCCGTTAAAGATGCGCTCGACCTCGTCCTCGTTCCTGTCGAACCGGGGGACGCGGTCGGCCTGTGGCCAAACGTCATCGAAGCTTACCACCCGAACCTTCCCCGTCTCTGACCCGTCGTCGTCCTTCTTGACGGTCTCGACGACGATGACGTTCGGCTTCTCAAGCTCACGGTCGATGTCGGCTAGGTCGAGCTTCGGCAGCTCTTCAATCCGCTTGCCGATGTCGGAGAGCTGTTCGATCTGTTCGGCGTAGGGCGGCTCGGCTTTGGCCTGGTCCAGCAGCTGTTGGCTGTTGGGATCGACGGACCGCATGTCTTCGAAAATGGTGCTGAGCGCCTTTGCCGCCTTGTTCAGGTCGGCCGCGCGCATCTGAACGATCTGCCGCACCGTCTCCAAGTAAGCCTTTAGTCGATGCGTTTCCTGCTCCTGCCTGAGAACGGCCCCGATCTCGTCTCGTCGCTTGGACAGGTCCTGTTCGACCATGGCCAGGACGTCCGGCAGATCGATAGCGGTCACGAGTGCAATCACACCGCCCGTACGGCTCTGGAAACGCCACCGGGGTTGCTCGGTGATCGCGGGATGCTTCTCAGCGAACTGCTCAATGCGGGAGACCTCGGCCCGCAGGAACAGGGAGGTCTTGCCTGCAACCTGGGCAAACTCCTTGAGAGCCGGCTTCGGATCGTCAGGGACGGGGTCGCCGGGGGCGCCGACGGCAGCGACCAGCTCCCCTTGAAGCTCGGCCAGCTTTGCCGTTTTGCTCTTGCTTTCTAAGACAAACGGCGCCNNGCAGCTTGCCCATTTCCTGGAACCATTTCTGTGACGCCTCGAGGTCCTTCCTGATCTGGTTGTTGGTGTTCTTGATCTTCGTGGTCGCGTCGCTGTAACGCGGCAGCCCGCTTGGCCCGAGTAAGTCTTCGAGCTCGCCCAGGACCTTTTCGATTTCCTTCAGGCCCTGCAGGAAATTCCCTTTAATGTTCGCGAACGATGGGAAGCGCCCCAGCCATCCACCGGCGGCGATGAGCTGCGTGAATGCTTCCCCCTTTTTCTCGAGCGTCTTGCTGAGTGCCTTGTAGAGCTCCTCGGCATCCTTGACGACTTTGGCGTGGCCTTCAGATGCGCCCGCGTATTTGGCCTGGACGCGGTTGATCAGCTCGATCTTTTCATCGTCGCCAGCGACGTTCTCTGTCTCCACCTTGTCCGTGTAGAGCCCGTACTCGTCGAGAAGGTCCTCGACGCGCGGCAGGTACTTGTCCCGCTGCTTGCCCGGCTCCTTGGACGTGTAGATGCTGGTCAGCCGAATCGGTTGAGATGAGCTGTCGATCAGCTTCTTGCTCCGCTCAGAGAGCCCGAAGCTCGCCAAGCTCGTGACGTCGCGGCGAAAGTGGCGACGCTGGCCGGTCCAATTGA
>JABAOF010002807.1_pt2 | contig 11674 bp, 6 predicted proteins | sample 7062171 | NCBI WGS metagenome assembly JABAOF01 (sample SAMN14538628, study PRJNA623070) | marine sediment metagenome | biome: marine biome [ENVO:00000428]; feature: marine pelagic biome [ENVO:01000023]; material: deep marine sediment [ENVO:00002113] | place: India: Gulf of Khambhat ... | reverse complement strand
AATGCGAAATATATCCCCTCCCAAATTCGCTGCATGGATACTGGAGCGCATGCTCGATCCTCAGGTGCGATATTCGGGACTGGGAGATTTTGAGGAAAGATTCCATGCTGTCGCAAGTCAAAAAGGGCTGTTTAAAGCCCGAATATTCTATTGGATGCAAATTTTTATTTTGTTCCCTTCCTTTAGTAAAAATCTAATTTATTGGAGAGGAGAAATGATTGTCAACTATCTAAAAATTGCTTTCAGGAACATGAAAAGACACAAAGGGTATTCTTTCATCAACATCGCTGGGTTGGCCATCGGTATGGCCATCTGTATTTTGATCCTTCTGTGGGTTCAGGATGAACTAAACTTTGACAGGTTCCATGAAAATGCAGAAAACATCTACAGAGTGTACATGAATGATCAAAATTATGGTGTGGTCTGGCCAATTGTCTCCATCCCAGTGGGTCCTGCGCTCAAACAGGAATTTCCAGAAGTTATAGATTCTGTTAGAGTCATTGATTTTAGCGGCTTGGTCACCTGGGAGGAGAAAAAGTATGATGAAATCGGGGCTTATGTGGACCCATCTTTTTTTGAAATATTTTCTTTTCCTTTTGTCAAAGGAGATTCTAAAACAGCTCTTTTAGCTCCCTCCTCCATCGTCATAACCCAAGAAATGGCAAAGAAATTTTTTGGTACAGAAGATCCTCTCGGAAAAAACCTGAAGCTGAACGACACACTCGATTTAACCGTCACTGGAGTCATCAAAGATATGCCTCAAAACTCACACATCCATTTCGCTTTCTTGCTTCCTTTCGATATCTTTGAGAAAAGGGATCGTGAACCCACCCATTGGGGCCGCTTTCAGATCTATACCTATGTCATGCTTCAAGATAGTACTCCATTCAAAGATTTTGAGAATAAAATCGTTGGCCTTCTTCAAGAACACAATGTGGGAGAGGGACCCAAACTTGGGCTGGAGCCATTGACCCGGATTCATCTCTATGCCGTGGACGGAGGCGGTGATATGCGCTATGTCTATGTGTTTTCGATTATAGCTGTGTTTATACTCGTTATTGCCTGCATCAATTTTATGAATCTGACGACAGCCAGATCCTCTACACGGGCAAAAGAGGTCGGTATGAGAAAGGTCACCGGGGCTCAAAGAGCTGACCTTATTAAGCAATTCATGGGAGAGTCTGTGCTGTTTTCCTTAATTGCTCTAGCTCTAGCCACTGTTCTTGTCATTCTTATTCTCCCGGCATTCAATATCTTGGCGGACAAGCAATTAGCTCTGAATACTCAAGGAAATTGGAATTCAATTCTGGGATTTGTGGGGATAGCGCTATTCACCGGATTGCTGGCTGGCAGTTACCCCGCTCTCTTCCTTTCTTCTTTCAAGCCTGTAAATATCCTTTCAGGCTCTTTGATACCAACATCCAAAAGAACAAAAAAAACTGTATTCAGAAAAGCTCTAGTCGTTCTTCAATTTTCCATTTCTGTCTTTCTAATCATTTCGACCTTTGTGATTTTTAAACAACTCCATTTTATCCGAAACAGAAACCTGGGATATCAAAAAGAGCATATAGTCACTATTCCCTTAAGAGGTAACGCTGCTCAGCAATATGAGGCGTTTAAAAGCGAGTTATCAAGAGATTCTAGGATTTCACATGTCGCGGCGACATCTGAGTTACCTATTCTCATAGGTTATGTTCACATAGGATATGATTGGGAGGGAAAAGACCCAGAAAAAAGGGCTCGGATGAACGAACTCCTGGTTGATCATGACTTTATCGAAACAATGAATATGACTGTCGTCCAGGGAAGAGGTTTTTCAAAAGACTACGCGACCGATGCCTCTGAGGCCTGTATCATCAATGAAGCCGCCGTGAAAGCCATGGAAATTGAGTCGCCGGTGGGGAGACGTTTTTCAGCCCCCGCACACGAAGGTATGCGAGATTACACAATAATAGGTGTTGTGAAAGATTTTCATTTCAGGCCTCTTCATGATGAGATAGATCCTTTAGTTATGTTCATAGCCCCTGAAAAATTCAACTTCCTCTGCATAAGAGTTAGATCGGACATTTCAGATTTGCCTGGAACATTAGGGTATATTGAAAGCGTCTGGAATAAATTCACTCCAAGCTTCCCCTTTAAATACAATTTCTTAGATTCGACTTTCGATAAGCTCTACAAAAGTGAACAGAAAACAGGGAGTGTATTCGGCTATTTTACATTTCTTGCCATATTCATCTCTTGCATGGGCCTATTTGGTCTGGCATCACAAGTGACAGAGATGCGCACCAAAGAGATAGGGATAAGGAAAGTATTTGGCGCTTCAGTATCAGGAATCACACTGCTTCTTTCCAAAGATTTCCTGAAATGGGTTGTTGTGGCGAATGTGATGGCCTGGCCAACCGCCTATTTTGCCATGAACAAGTGGCTCCAGAACTTTGCCTACAGAACAAGCTTCGGTATCGAAATCTTCTTCCTGTCAGGCCTATTGGCCCTTGTGATTGCGCTGATAACAGTCAGCTTTCAATCCATTAAAGCAGCTGTCGCTGATCCGGTCGATTCGCTGCGGTATGAATAAATGCTGTCCGAAAACTCGGAATAACAAAGCCATAGAACATTACAAAAAGCTCGTCTCCCGATGAAAAGACCTAATTCATGTATGGCTTGGATTGAGGATGCACAAAAGCATCAGGTGGGATTAGAGAGCAAGTCATGGGCCTCCCATCATTCTCTTAGCAGGCAAAGGGGCATTAATTATCTTCTTTCTGTTGCTGCCGGACCGTAATAAAGGGAGTTGAAAAACAGCATGAATGTCCCATGCGGCTGAGCGCGGTTTTGCGGCCGGAAGCCAAACATGATAACCTTGCCCTTTCCATAGTCAATCTCTACAAGTGCCGGCTTATTGTGAAAGATATGATCTCCGATTAAGCGACCACTCATGAATGGATTGCCAATGGGATAACGAGCTACGACTTTTAAAGAAGAAGGCAATATTCTCTTCTCGTCTGATTTTTTCATACCCATCTTTATAGATTCAAAGACCGGGCTCCCATAAAAAACGACGTTGGCACTATTGTCCATTCCATAAGCGATGGGATGAGTGTTTTCCACGTCCACTCTAAGAATCGCACTGGGACAGAAAAATTCGGTGGAGGGATAACTACGGGCGACATTCCGCAGGGGGACCTTGAAGTGGTCGATGGGTAATTGGCATGAAGCATTGAGGGTGATCAAAGTCCCTCCATCTCTGGCAAACTGGAGCAAAGCGGCTAATCCTTGCTCTCCGATACCGCCTGCGTATTGGGTGGGGACGCGTCCTTCTTTGTGGCCGTTGATAATGCGCTGAGAAGATATGTTCGTTAACACTATGACATCGTATTTTTGCTTGAGATTGCCATTGCGTATTTCTGCATCGTGAACTGTTGTATAAGGAAACTCCCAGTTATCGAATATCCAACGCGTCCAGCCCTCATCCATGTTGGCTACCCAGGGCTTGTAGAGGCCCAACTTGAGTGGCTTCAGTTGCATGAGATCGCCGGGAGGACTACCTGCATGTATCAGAAGATTAAATTCTTTGGCCAGAGATTGTATTTTGTTTCTGATGTCAGTCCCAGAGATGACGATTGCTCCTGCCGGATATCTTCTCCCACCTGAAGTGAAGGATTTTGTTGCCCAGCTGACATTTATTCCCTCATGTAAAAGCCTATTAACAGCTCTATAGCTGTCCAGGACTGTATGATCCAGAATAAAAGCGTTTCCGCTTCCGCTGACTTTAACCGCGGGAAAATCTGCTTTTTGGATCGGCGTCAATTGAGCTTTGAAAGGAGTATCCACTTTTATGGCCTCCACTCCCATTTGGTAAGCCAGGGTCCAGCCTGTCAGGTCAAAAGTGCTTTCAGGCGGGCCGCCCTCATACTGCCTTCGATCCGGGTAGATTTGCGGCCCCAGGATATCAATGAGATAGGGCCGATATGCCTGGGACATCAGAGCCACATAGGTCCCCTTCGGATATTCACGATTTTGCGCGATAAAGGAATTTTTTGATTGATGGATTTCTATCCCACCGGAAATGAGGATGTCGATCATCTTAGATACGGTGTTGGGATCTTTTTGGGCTTGTGGAATGACATAAGCATAAGGCGCTTCATTTTTACCTTTTTCAATGGAGTTTCTGGCCATCCGGTACATGTTCATGAGATATTTTTCTCTGTGTATTGCGCCGGTTTCCAGGAAGCCGATGACAGACCAGTAGGAATATTCCACAATGTCCCGGAGTCTCCACCACCCCCCCGGCCAGGGACTGGGGTAATTAATGGTCTGGGTATTACCCTGCGTTCCGAGGCCTCCCCTGTTTGGGGGAGCGAGGTCCCGGGCTCTCTGAAAAATAGGTGTTGCCATGGGGGTGGCCGCAGCTTCGAAGAGAATAGTTGCTACATTATGCCACAGGGCGCAAGTATGGATCGCCGACATTCGCCAGTGGTTCCAAAGGGCATAATGCATGACTGCAATTTTCCCCTGTTCTTCCAGTACAGTCCTCATATAAGCGCCTGTCAGCTCGATTTCTCGGGTTAACAGAGGATCCAAGGAATGATGGCGGGGATCATACAAAGGGGAGAGAAACAACCGGGCCGCGGAATTCCCCATGTGGTGCATGTCCATGAAGATCTGAGGAAACCATTCATGGTAGAGGATGTTGTTCACGTATCTAGTTTCGATCAGATTGTGCATGAAGGCATCGCGGTTGTTATCATGCCCGACATAATGATGGTAGAGCCAGGGCATCGGTGCCGTTTCATATGGAGTCCCAACATTCTGCCGGTACCAGTCCGTTGTCAGGATGTTGCCATCCGGATTCCAACTGGGTACAAGTAGAAATATCACATTGTCCAATATTCTTTGTATTTGAGCGGAATTGTCTGTAGCCAGCACAAAACCCAACTCCGGAGACATCTGTGTCGGTCCACATTCCGAGGCATGCATACTGCAGGTGATCAGCGCGATGGTTTTTCCTTCTTTGGCCAATCGGCTGGCATCTTGTTCGGAGATTCTGCCTTTGGCGAGTTTTTTTGCGATTTCCTTATATTTATCGAGCATGGAAATATTCTCCGGAGAGGAGATGATAGCAAGAATAAACGGATTTCCCAGCGTCGTCTGTCCCAATTCTTCCACCTTAATCCTGCTGCTTTCTGCTGCTAAAAGTTGGAAGTATTCATAAATTTTCTCCCAACGAATAAGCTTGAAATCTTCTCCGGGTTTATGCCCAAAAAACGTCTCTGGTTGAGGAATGTCAGCGGACAAAGCGTTGGCTGCCAAACCACAGATGAAAGCTAGAGTCAGAACATGAGTTGTGATTTGTTTTAAATTCAATTCAAACCTCCAAATATTTTGATTGTATCCGGCTTAAAAGCCAAAAGTACGAGAGTGCTCTCTCAATCCCAATCGAAGAAATTGGTTATGGGAATTACGTTTTGACTTTTCAGTGCCTTCGATGAATGTAGTATATAAAGTATCGCCTCGTCAATCTAGAAATAAGAGAACAGAAATGCAAAAAAAGAAAAAAAACCCAGAACAGAGGAGACTTCGCCTCCACCAGAGCTGAGGAGATCCATCCCCATCCTTCATGTATATTTATTCGTCTTCTCTTATCTTGAGAAGACGATGACCATCGAATGGCTGAGGATGCCAGAAAGGACCGGTAGGCAGTACAGCCAGAGCATATAAACCATATCTAAATTGACCACTTCTTTTCTCTGTGGTATATGTCTAAAAATGCCCATGAAAAAAAAGAACAGTAAAGATTCAGTAATGAGAGATATTCCTAAGTCAATGCTTTTACCGCGTTATTCAGGGATAGCCACATTCATGCGAACGCCCTTAGTTCAACATCCTTCAGGGATAGATATCGCACTCATTGGAGTTCCCTATGATGGAGCAGTGGAGGGCCGCTCAGGAGCACGACATGGACCACGTGAAATTAGAAACGCGTCAAGCATGATCAGGACTGTCCATCATGCAACCAGGATAAATCCTTACAAGCTTTGTAATATTGCAGATATGGGGGATGTATCGTTTACAAATGTGTATCGCCCCGAAGAAGTCCATGATGACATCATGAATTATTACCAAAAAGTTCATGATGCCGGTGTGGTTCCTTTAAGCGCTGGAGGAGATCATTCAATCAGTTTGCCTATTTTAAGAGTCCTCGGGAAAGAAACTCCTGTGGGATTAATTCATATCGATGCTCATACTGATACAAATGATACAGAAATGGGATTTAAATTTAGTCATGGCACGTCATTCCGTCGATCCGTTGAGGAGGGAACACTCGATGCTAATCGAACAGTCCAGATTGGAATAAGAGGTGCACAAAATTCAGAGGAAAGTTGGGATTTTTCAAAAGAATCGGGTATGCGTGTCATCTTCATGGAAGAATTTACCGCTCTTGGACTCAATGGAGTTATTGATCAAGTTCGGCCTGTAGTGGGCGATGGCCCTACATATATCTCTTTCGATATTGACGGCCTTGATCCGGCTTATGCTCCTGGAACGGGCACACCTGAAATTGGAGGAATGACTACAGTGGAGGCTCAAACTCTATTAAGAGGCCTACGCGGCCTTAATTTGATTGGTGCAGATGTAGTTGAGGTTGCTCCTCCTTTTGATCCATCGGGAAATACCGCACTCGTTGCGGCTACAATTATGTTTGAAATCCTCTGCTTATTGGCAGAATCTATTGCTCTTCAAAAAAAGTAGCAAGTTTTTTTATTCTATTTTTGTCGCCCTAAAGGAGAGATTCATGAAAAAAGTAATACGTCCTTTGTTTGTTTTTCTTCTCTGTGTTTTATTACCTGTGTTTGCGAGCACCCAACAAAAACCACCCATCAAAGCTGAAGACTACGGCCAATGGGAAACTCTGGTTTCAGCGGGCAGTTATGGGGGTCTTTCTCCGGATGGTCAATGGCTTACCTATGGTATCAACCGCTCGAACAGGAACAACGAACTGCGCATTATCAAACTGGCTGACGGCACAACGACAGTCGCCGCTTTCGGAATGCGACCGGCTTTTTCCTCCGATTCGAAGTGGTTAGCTTATTTAATCGGTCAATCCGAATCTGAGCAGGAAAAATTAAGGAAAGAAAAGAAACCAGTACAGAACAAGCTTGGATTGGTGAATCTTGCGACTGGCGAGACGTCGACACTGGATGGCATAGAGTCTTTTGCCTTCAGCGCTGATGGTGCCTTCCTCGTAATGCAGTTTTATCGTCCATCCGCTCCTGCAGCTCCTTCAGGACGTGGTGGCCGCAACGGATCGAGTGCATCAGAAGAGAAACTCGGAACGACAGTCATTGTCCGGCAGTTGGCAAACGGGAATGACACGACCTTCGGCAATGTGTCTCAGTTTGCTTGGCAGGACGCCGAGCACAGCCACCTGCTGGCGATGACTATCAGTGCTGAAGGCAAGACAGGCAACGGCGTGCACTTGTTCGACCCGAAAACCACTATCCTGCGCGTGCTTGATTCGTCATCTTCGATCTACACGGGCCTTGCGTGGCGAAAAGATTCCGCTGATCTTGCGGTGTTCAAGGCCAAGGAGGATGAACACAAGGAGGGGCCCACGCATCTTTTATTAGCATGGATCGGCCTCGGCAAGAGCGAGCGCCAGTTTATTTATGATCCCACCTCTGATTCCTCATTTCCAGAAGGCATGCGGACCGTTACGTTCCGCCCGTTTTTATGGTCGGACGATGGCAAGGTGCTTTTCCTCGGGATAGCAAAGTGGGATGACAAAATAACTCCAGAAAAAAAAGAAGATGAAGATGCTGAGAAGACCTCAGATGAAGAGCCTTCGACCGTTGAAATATGGCACTGGACCGACGTGTTCGTCATGCCTTGGCAAAAGATCCACGCATCGCAGGACCGACGACGAAACATGCTGTCTGCTTGGCACCTCAACAGCAGCAAGTTCGTGCAGCTTGGCAAGGATCTGATCAACGAACAGGTCACACCCATTCGCCACTCTAATTATGCATACGTCGCGGAATGGTCAAAATATGCCATGGAGCGATCGATTGGCCGCACGGGCGCCGACCTTTATCTTGTAAACATCACAACCGGTGTGCGAACAAAACTTATGGACAACATCAACGACCGATATGTGGAATCAGGTCCCAGTGGAAAGCACCTGCTTTTCTTACAGGACAAACACTATTGGACGATCAATCTGGCGACTCGCGCGATCACGAATATTACGAAAAACGCTCCGGTGTCGTTCATCAACACGGAATCGGACAGGACCATGAAAGTGTTTCCGGATCTTTTGCAGAAGCCGCCCTTCGGCGTTGCAGGCTGGACGAAATCCGATGCGTCTGTCCTCCTCTATAATAAGTACGACCTCTGGCAGGTGGCCACCGATGGTTCGAAAGTGCAGCGACTGACCGACGGCGCTGCCGAGCAGATCCGCCACCGTTTAATCAGGCTCGATCAAGCAGCCAGAAGTTCGAGGTGGAGAAGATTCGGATCTTCAATGTCTGCCCAAGAAAAATGGATCGACCTCAGCAAGCCAATGTACCTGAGCTTGTTCGGGGAATGGACGAAAAAGTCGGGCTACGCACAGCTGAAGCCCGGTGGTGGTGTCACTCGCCTTGTGTGGCTCGATAAAAACGTCGCTTCTCTGGCAAAGGCTAAGGATGTTAAGGTGTACAGATACATCGTGCAGGACTACAATGACTCACCCGATATATTCGTTGGAGCTGCAAATTTGCATGACGCGAAGCAGGTTACTAAAACCAATCCATTCCAGGATAACTATGCGTGGGGCCACAGTGAGCTGATCGAGTATAAGTCGGATAAAGGCCGGAGGCTGCAGGGCGCGCTGTTCTACCCAGCCGGGTATGAGCCGGGCAAGAAGTACCCGATGATCGTCTACAATTACGAGCTGCTGTCGCAAAACGTCCACCGCTACGTTGCGCCGTCTGACCGCAGTTACTACAACATCAGTGTCTTCACGAGCCAAGGCTATGTCGTGCTGGAGCCAGACATTGTCTTCAGGAAGCGTCAGCCGGGATGGTCAGTGGTTGAGTGCATCACAGCAGGCGTAAAAAAAGTGATCGAGATGGGCATTGTCGATCCCAAGCGCATTGGCATCGTCGGGCATTCGATGGGCGGCTTTAATACAACATTCGTCGCAACACACACAAATGGCATCTTTGCCGCCGCGGTTGCAGGCGCTCCCATAACGAATCTGGTCAGTTACTACGGCGATCATCACTGGGGTTCAGGCATTGCAGAAACCGATCACATCGAGACAGGCCAGGAGCGCATGGAAGTGGCGCTCTATGAAGACTTACAGGCATACATTGATAATTCTGCAGTGTACAACGTGCATAACATGACTACGCCTCTACTGCTCGAAGCTGGAGACGTCGACGGCATTATTGCCTGGTACCAGAGTATTGAGCTCTACAACATCGCCCGGCGGGCAAAAAAGAATGTTGTGCTGCTCGGCTACATCGGCGAGGATCACGGACTGCGCAAGAAAAGCAACCAAAGAGATTATCAGCACCGCATTCTGGCTTGGTTTGGGCACTATTTGAAAGATGAGCCTGCGGAGGAGTGGATTACCAAGGGCAAGAGCTTTCTCGAGCGTGATGCAGAGTTGAAGCGGCTAAAGAAGAAACGGCCCCAGTGATGGAAAAGAACCCGGGAAAAGACAGTGCGCTCCGGATGAACGTTCCAGAGTAAGGAATGATCCAACAGTATGACACTTCCCAGATTCCATGAAGTTCATTTCCGACCAGGACAAACAAAGGTGAAATAAGAGAAGATGAGGGCAACACAGGAAATTCTGGAACTGAGCAGAAGAGGATGCTAACAGCAGCGCTTGTTTTACTCTTTTTGCTCATCTTTTTTATCCTCTTTCTAAAATATTATGAGAAGAAAGGAATATACTTTCCCGTAGGAAAAATAGACTTAACGCCAAAAGAAATCGGTCTTGAATTTGAAGATATATATTTCTTTAACCCTGACGGAACAAAACTGAATGGTTGGTATATACCAGCCAAGAAATCAAGGGCAACGCTACTTTTTTGCCATGGGAACGCTGGAAACATAAGTCACAGGATTGAAATTATTGATATGTTCTGCAGGATTGGGTTGGATGTCTTTATTTTCGATTACCGCGGCTATGGAAGAAGTCAGGGCAGTCCAACCGAGAAGGGACTCTATACTGATGCCCACGCTGCCTACACATACCTCATCGATAAACGCAAAATAAATGAAAAATCCATTGTCGTTTATGGAAAGTCTTTAGGCGCAAACGTGGCCGTTGAGCTCTGTTCAAAAGTCAGACCCGCAGCACTCATCTCAGAAAGCACCTTTGCGTCGGCTTTGGAAATGGGGAAAAAGCTGTTTCCATTTCTTCCGATAAAATGGTTTATCACCATTAAATACGATGCTTTATCCAAGATAAAAGAAATTACCATTCCTAAACTGATAATTCACAGTGAGGACGATGAAATCATCCCTTTCCAACAGGGAAAGATGTTGTTTCAGGCAGCGCCAGAGCCTAAAGAATTTTATCCAATGCGCGGAGGACACAACGAGGCAATATTCCAGGCTAAAGAGGATTTCGTGAGTAAAATAGATGCTTTCCTCCAGGAACATTTCTTATCTAAAGCTACAGAAGAATGAAGTGAGTCTACCCGGTAGGCAATAGGCGACGTTATCAATTCTTTTTTACAGAAAACCGGCAAAAGGTTGCATGGAACTCTTTAGGTCATAATTCGTATGTATAGTTGGGAGGGCCAATATGTCTTTGTCGTTAGATATTCTGGCTATAATCATCATCTGTATCGTGATCGTTTTATGGACCTGGGGAGTAGTAGACTTATTGAAGAGGGACTTGTCTCGGCCCGCCTTTACTAAATGGCTGACAATCATCATTGTTATGCCCATAGTTGGCTTTATTCTCTATATCTGGCTGGGAAAGCAGAGTCGACGGGCAATTTAATTAAATAATTCATTTTTTTGTTTTGATATTAGTTAATGAAGACATCAAGGACCTTAAATCAAATAGAAATGCATAAGGTCATGACAAAAAAAGCAAATTGTTATTTTTACATGAATATATTGTGGAGTGAGATACCATGAAGAAAGTCATTCTCATAATCATCATCGTGGTGGTCGTCGGTGTATTTGGATTTCTGGCCATCAAAGGCTGCCAAACCCAGGGCGGGGATCAACCATTGAACACGGCAACAGTGGAAAGGGGAAACATTTCCAAGACTGTTGTGGCCACCGGCAAGATCGAACCACTATACAAGGCTGAGATAAAATCTAAAATTGGAGGATTGATCAAACAGTTTTATGTTGAAGAAGGCGACCGAGTGAAGACAGGCCAGAAACTGGTAGAAATCATTCCAGGAGCCACGCCCGTGGAGATGGTGCAGGCTCGAACCGAAGTCAAAGCCGCAGCTTTCGACAAAATTATGGCCGAAAAACAATACTTGCGGACTAAAGAACTCATGGAGCAAAAAATGATTTCACCTGAAGAGTACGACAGGGCTGAGGCGAATTACAGCACGGCTAAAACCCGTTTTTACGCAGCCATGGCTCAACTGCGAGTGCTGGAGCAGGGATCAAATGTGGAGTCTCTGGCAGAGGGAATTGAAATCACTGA
>JABAOF010001699.1_pt1 | contig 11677 bp, 7 predicted proteins | sample 7062171 | NCBI WGS metagenome assembly JABAOF01 (sample SAMN14538628, study PRJNA623070) | marine sediment metagenome | biome: marine biome [ENVO:00000428]; feature: marine pelagic biome [ENVO:01000023]; material: deep marine sediment [ENVO:00002113] | place: India: Gulf of Khambhat ... | reverse complement strand
CGCTCATTGCAGATCTCGCTCGAGACTATGGCCCGGAATCTGAGATGACAACACTCAAGAAACTGAATGAAGTCAAAAGTGATGGCGTCATTGGAATCGGGATAGGCGGGTCAGAACATGAGTTCCCCCCGGAACCATTCAAACCCTTGTATGAGGAAGCCCGCCGGATGGGCTTTCACGTCAACGCCCACGCGGGTGAAACAGCAGGGCCTGAGAGCATTTGGGGTGCCATCAGGCACCTTCATGTTGAGAGGATTGGACACGGGACCAGAGCTCATGAAGACCCTGAGCTCCTGGACTACCTTCGAGAACACAGAATTCCCCTTGAGCTGTGTCCAATGTCAAACGTCCGCACAGGAGTTGTCAGCGACATCGCAGAGCACCCCATTCGGGAATATTTCGAACGAGGGCTGATCATCAGCGTGAACACCGATGACCCCATGATGTTTGATACAACTCTGGACAAAGAGTACGAATTGCTCGTGCAAGTGTGTGGTTTCACAAGGCAGGAGATTTGCAAGCTCATACTCCTCGGAGTAGAATCCTCATGGTTGTCTGAGGACCGAAAGACGTTATTGGCATCAGGTTTCGAGAAAGAACCCTCATGGGTCGGATAAGGACAACCCAACAACCACATCCAGCAATCGTACGGATTCAAACCGCCGAGAGATTTGCCTCCAGCTTATAACATTTTAACCGAGCAACCATTGGGAGAGAGCCCTCTCACGGTGCGGCACATCCCTCTAAAGAACTGGCCATTAACAAGCTTTTCAGGATGTCTGTGCTATCCAGGCGATTAAGTTTCTTGTCTCGTATTTGCTCGTTATAACTTCAATTTGGAGCGTATGATCCTTGGAAAAGGATCGTATTGAACAAAATAGAAATTGTTTTGATGATCTATGAAGTTAAGCGTCGCATTATTTTCTAATGAATAAGTTCCAAAGAACTGACCTTTTTCGTTAAAGAAATCCAAGAATTTTTTTGATTTGAGTTTATCGTGGTCTGCTTTTTCAACTAACTGAAGTCTATTAATCAGGATTTTTCTTTGAAATATAAAACAAGGCCCTGAACTTTCAGAGAGACCTCCACTGACTGCTCTTCCTCCAAATTTTGTTTTTATATTGGGCGGTTTCATTATGATGTCTCTTCTGATTTTTCTCAGTAGATTGCCCTTTGAATCGTACTCTCTTATTTCATATTTATCAGGTAAGCTTAAGTACACTTTATCACCAATTAACTGGAAATAACCTCCTCCAATCGAAGCTTCCAGATTGGGAGAGATTTTTGGGCCATAACGATACTCATCGGGAAGTTTTTCCAATAATTCGCCCTCTGCAGAAAAACGTTCAGCAGCGATACCGGGTTGGCCTCTTACCGCGACATTAACAAACAACCGGCCATCTGGTTGAAATTGTATATTCATGATCCTTTCTCTCATCTTTAATGTCTTTTTTAAGACACCGTCTTTACTGAAAAAATGAATGAAGGGGCTATCACTAATGGCTATATCTTCAGAAGGTGTCAGTGTGATACTTCCAGGCTGATTAAATTCTCCCGGTCCCTGTCCTTTTCTGCCTGTCTTCCAGATAAAATTGCCTTCTTTGTCGAATTTTAAAAGCCTATTATTGAGAATATCCAGGATGTAGATATTCAACTCGGAATCGACGGCTACTCTGAGAGCCGAATGAAACAGGAGAAATTCTTCACCTTCCTCTTTTCCTATAGATAAATCTTCTGTGAAAGTGATTTTCTCGTCTGTTTTTCCTCTCCACAATCCTGAGCCTCTGTTTTCAACGATCGTCACTCGTCCTTCTTTATAGATTTTTCCTTTCCATTTTTCCTGAATGCCGAATGATAAAGATGAAATTATTATTACGAGGAAAAAAAAGAGTTTTTTTCTCATTTTTTTAAAGCCCCCCTAAAAATTTTTTCTCTTGTGCACGTGCCAAAAAAGCTCCGTCTTTCCTAAGTAGCCTGTTTGTCTCTTATTTCAAAAAAATATTTTTTTAAAAAAACCTGACGGTTAATTTCATTTTTCCTTTTTTATGGATAGATATAAGCAGACATTCTCTCACTACCTGAGTGTTATTCATGAGATTCGTTTTTAATTCTATTACGCCTGATCCTTAATAAGTGTTTATTGGTTTGAATTTTATTTATGGATCTATTTTTTAATGAAAAGTAGAGTTTTTATAAAGTCCAAATCTAAGAAGGGTCTTATATGGTTAAATTTTTCAGAGAGATCTATTTTCTAACGAGGAATTTTCGGACAAAAGAACGGGCAGAGGTTTTTTTCTCCAGAGCCTCGATTTCCAGTTCGTACTCACCCGGCTTCAGGTCTGGAAGCCTGATCTCCATCATCAAGATGTCTGTTTGTGCGCCTGTCTCCTGGACATCGACAATCTCCATGGCTATGTTTATCGGTTCACCTTTCGGTCTGGGATGGAGCCGAGCGCCGAACTCAACCTCGGGAGCCGGGCCTTCAACTGCGGTTATAGGCAAGACAGCAAGCAGACTCTTGATTCCGGATTCAAGGTCTCTGACAACCAGGCAGTGATCCTTGGGCAGGAATTTGTAGAAATCGCTGAGAGAATGATCTTTATCTTTTTCCTTTTGGTTCAATTTCTCGGAAAATCTTATTATTTTTGATTCCGGGCCTTTGGCAAAAAGGAGGGGGGATGACAGGACGATTTCTGATTCACTTTTTTCCGGGAGAGGAAAGACTATTTTTCCCACTACTGCCTGTCCTGTTTCCAGATCCCGGGCCACGATCCGACATTCGTACTCGCCGACAGGAAGGTTAGCCGTGAAGTAAGAAAAAAGAGATTGTTGGTCGAATGGAGAAAGGTCCATCTCTCCCTTTTTCTTCATCACTATCTTCCGGTCTTCATTGAACAGGAAANNGTGGAGGGTGGGATTCCCGTTTTCTCGCTGACTGGTATTTGGGCCAGCAGAGCGCAATTCATCTTCTCCCTTCCTGCGATAAAAAGAGGCTCAACGGGAATGTCAAACGGGTGAACAGTAACGGGTTTGTCGGCGAACACCAGGTCAGACAGATGAAGCTGCTTTTCGATGTCAGAAAACTCGGCAAAAGGCTTGGGATTGAAATAGCCGTGCTGAGCCAGAACCTGCAGGCCCGGCTTTTTGACTTCTACTTTAATCTGATGGTACTTACCGTCCCAGCTTTCATTGATATAATAGCCCAGAACATAGAAATTTCCTGTTAATGTCTGAACATCCTCGGAAATAGTCTCTATGTCCTTGATGTCAGCAAAATATTTCCCTCCAGAAGCAAGGGCCAAATCCTTCAGAGGATGATCCGTCCAGATATGTTTTTCCTTGATGAATGTCCTGACACCCTTCATGATCCAATTCTTGGTGTTGACTGTGTAGACGGGCGTGCTGGCATTGGCGAATTCTCTGCCCAGCTTGGCGGCCATGGGCCCGAGATTTCGGCTTGTGAAGAATATAAGGCTCTTGTTTCCCTCAATATATTTGAAGGCCTGAGCCAAGTCGAACATTTGAGGAGTGGCATCTCGACGTTGGAAATCGCTTGTTCCTCCGGTATAAGCTATGGGTTTTCCCGTATATCCGAAAAAGCTCATGACCTCACTCACGCCACTACTTTCTCCCGAACTCCCTCCTTCGGAAGATCCCCCTCTATCTCTGACTCGGATGTTATCACTCAATTCACCGCCTGAATAAGAGCCTCTGCTCGGCGGAAGCTCTTTCGTCCTCTCGATCGCCTTGCGGATCTTCTCACGGTCTGTCGTCAGATACTCCTTAATAAAGAAGCCCTTCATGTACGAAAATCCAAGGATGCCGACTTCATCCCCGGGCCGCAACTGTGTATCCACAAAATGGAGAGCGGCCTGCTTGGCATTCGCCAAGCCGTTGGCATCGCTACCCGGGATGTCGAGGAGAATAAAGAGACGCCGGTTCATACCTTTCACTGTCTTGGCCAGGCCGGTTGCTTGATCCGACGAGCGGACTTCCATCCCCACTTCGCTCAAGGTGTGCACTTCGAACTCTGTAATAATCTTCTCCTCACCGTTGTCATAGAGAATGAAATCTTCCTTCTTGAGGTTAGTCACCGGGCGGCCATCCTGGTCCAAGACGCGGACGGCCACGAGCTTTATGATTGCGGCGGCATCGTGCCGAGGAACTCTTTGTTGTGGAGGATTTTTTTTCGATTGGCCGAATAGGAAAGAAACGGATAAAACTCCTATAAAGACCAGCAGTTTGGAATGAATCCTCATGCTTTGTCTCATAGCCTTCCCCTTATCTTTGGCTTGATGTTTTCTGCTAACTCACCCCTATAAAATTTCTCTGCGAATAGACTCTTCATTTGTATATACGCGCAAAAATTGAAATTAGATACAAGAATTAAATAGAGAAAGGCGTTTCTTATTACGGTTAACAACAAATCCCACACATTTTTGAACAATTTCCACCCGCTGACCCTCTGAAATAAAAATATCACACCTGTAACAGAATGGTCAATTCACAAGAAGGAGAGACAATGCAGCAGTCATAAATTTTATGAATAATTCTGATTCCTTGTTTTTCTTTATCCTTAGGAGCAATATTATTTATAGTATAATATGTATGAAAACTCTCAGTGGGAAAAAAATGAGATCCAAGGTCATATTCATGTGTGCTTTCCTCGCTCTATCTTCTTTGTGCTTTCCTCAAGAGAGAACACGGCAGACGATTGACTGGAATTATAAGCTGCGCTTGGAGTCCGAACATTTCAAGCTGTATACCAGTTCTCCTGAATCTTTTGCCAGAACTATTCTGGAGCTAGCCGAAAATATCTATGAAAATTTCTCCACAGAGTTTAAAGACACAGGAATGGAGATTCCTGAGGGAATAAAAATATATCTATTCGAGGAGAAAAAGGAATACAAGGACTACATGATATCCAAAGGGATGGTCACGAGGGATGGCTCTGCGACTCTCCCGCATTACAGTTCATACTCTGGTGCAGCGTGTTTCTTCCGGCTGGGCCAGAGCAAAGAATTCCTCTACCAGAGCGTGGCACACGAAGTCACTCACAGCCTCTCCATTAGCCTTTTTAAATCCCTTTATGGAGGAGGCGTCTGGGCAATTGAAGGGATTGCGTACTATATGCAGATGTCCATGGACTGGAAGAAGAGGAAAATAGTCCTCGGGGAAATTCATCAGACAAAAAACTCACAGGTAGTGAACATCGTTAAGGCTATGCTGAGATTGAAAGAGATCATGCCATTAAAGAAGTTAATGAGTATGGGTGACTCTTTATTGAAAGATCCAACCGTACACATCCAGGCATTCAGTCTATTCCACTTCTTGCAGGAAGCGGAAAATGGCAAGTATAAAGCCGGATTGCACCATTACCTTGCCGAGATATGCGCAGGGAGAAGCGGAGGAATGGAGGCATTTGAAAAGAGCATCGGGAGGATTTCAGAGCTCGAACCTGAGTATCTGGAACATGTACGTAAACTAAAACCCAAGAGGAACCTCAGAATAAGATGAAAAATGAAAATCGTTATTCTGACTGCAGTGAATAAGATTAAAAAAAGTATTACTTCACTTTTCCCTAATTTTTGGTTAAAAAGGCATCTTGATCATAAAGAGGAACCTGTCCTTTTGTATTGACATTTGTCCGTTGAATTGGACAGAAAAGTTGACTAGAATGAGTGTGTTTGCCTGTTAATAATTGGCATGAAAGTTGCAAATGAGAGAATTGATGGGGTTCATTTGTTGAAAAAAATCATCTTCCTTCTCCTTTATTTCATATTCCTATTTTTTCCCGTGTTCGCTCAAGAAGTTGAGTTGGAAAACCTGGCTATAAAAGTAGATAGAACAATAACAATTGACGGTTTATTAAACGAATCCGTGTGGAATAGCGCTCCGGATGCGAGCGCTTTTCTTAAAATCCAATCCGACAGAACAGATCCTCAAAAAGTCAGAACAACGGTTAAAATCCTTTTCGATAATGAGTTTGTTTATTTTGGGTTTCTGTGTTACGACGAAGAGCCTGAGAAAATTGAGGCTGAAGCACTCAATATAGATATGGACTTAAGGGATACTGACTCGATATATATTGTAATAGACACCCCCAAAGAGGTTAACAACTTCCTTTATTTTGCGACGAACTACCTCGGAGTTAAATCCGATGGATTGCTGTCCAGAGATGGCGAGACAGCTAATTATAGGTGGGATGGAAGCTGGAAATCATTCAGCCAAAAGACAGATTTCGGGTGGAGCTCGGAGGTCGCCATTGAACTGAGTAGTATACTGGATAATCCATTGGAGTCTAAGACGTTTGAATTGGGCTTGTCCAGACTTGTTCCCCGGTTAGATAGTATTTTTCGAGCAGGCGGGCTTGACCCGGCTTTCAGGTCCGAACAACTTGAGCAGTTAAATGTACTCAATCTTGTTGAGCCGAAGTTGGGATTGAATATCACTCCTTATGCAATGACGAAGATAGAATCGGGAGAAACAACTGAACCATTCGCAGGAATTGATGGCCACTACAGGTTCTCCCCACGCATGTTAGGACGGTTAACGATTTATCCGGATTTTTCCACCGTCGAGCCAGATCAAGAACAGATCAATTTGACTCCTTATGAGCTCTATCTTCCGGAGAAAAGAAATTTTTTCCTTGAAGGTCCGGAGACTTTTCAGCGGCGAACCGATCTGTTTTACTCGAAAAGGATCGGGGATCTTTATGGCGGAGTAGAAATGAATGTGAAATTTGGAGCGTATGAGTTTTCCGGGATGAGCGTCCAGTCAAAAAAAGATGAATATCTCGATGAAGATTCCGCCAATTTTTCACTTTTTTCTCTGAAAAAACGAAGCATGGCGAATTCATCGGAGATAGGCTTTTTAGCAGCCAACAAATTAATAAATAAGCGAAATATCGGGACGGCTGGGATGTATGCTGATCTGCAACTCTCTAATAAATTTAAGCTGGAAGGTCAATTCGCTCTGGGTTATGAAGAGGATAGAAAAGGCAAAATTGCCTTTTTCCTCGGTCCAAGATACGACACAAGGACCTTTCATGTTCATCTTCATTATAAACACATAGATGACAATTTTAGTGATCAAGTCAATCATGTGGGTTTTATCCCGGATGACAACCGCCGGGAGCTGGATTCGGCCATTAATAAAGCTTTTCCATTTAAAGGAGGAATAATCGAACGGATTGGATACATATCCAATTACAATGTTTACTGGGGGATGGATGGAACTTTGCGGAGCTGGCAGATAGACCAGGGGTTCATTGTGAACACAAGAATGGATTTCATTGTATCTATCACTCATACCCAAGAGTATAAATATAATGAGTTTTTCCTGGAACCTACGTATTTTTTCGTTCCGGGTGAAGGAGAATGGAGAGGTTCAGGATGGTCCAGGGTTTGGGTTGGAGAGGAAGGAATTTGGACAGAGAGATACATAAGAGATTTCCGGAATACTCGGATAAGAGTAAATAGTCAGTACTACGCGGGAGAATGGAGATCATTCGGATTAGCACTCACCGCTGGCAAAAATTATGGATCGAGTTTTATGATGCTTGAAGTCTTTAAAAAGTTCAGACTATCGAAAAAATTTTTCTCAGAATATTACCTGCAGCTCTTAGAACATGACACGGAAGTTTTTTTTAATGACGTAACTATTCATATGATCAGGCTGACGAGTTATGTGACAAAAAATCTTTCTTTGAAATTATTTTTTCAATCAAGGTCAGATATCAATAAAGTCAATATTCATCTAGAGTGCCTCTACAACATCCAACCTGTTGGTTCCATTCATCTTGTCTATCAGAGGGGGACAGCCAGGTTTGGAGAAAAAGGAACTCAAGGTAATACCATATTTTTTAAATTTAGCCATGAATTTTAGTTTAAAAGCGATGGTTCTGACGGTTAATTTTAATGAAAGGCATCAGTCTTCTTTTCAGATTGTGTTTTCCTTCACCATCCAGAATTGCCTTTGTTATATGCGGTGAATAGAATGAGAAGAAATATTCCAGCCATAATCGTCCTTCTCTATTTCACTTCCTTTCTTTCCCTCAACGCCCAATGGGCAAAAACCTACGGAGGAAGCGAGAATGACTTTGCCTATTCCATCCAGCAGACAACTGATGGAGGGTATATCGTCGCAGGAACGGCGAAATCTTTTAATGATGCATATTATGAAGATGGAGACATTTGGATTTTAAAGCTTACGTCAGTTGGGACTGTCGAATGGCAGAAAACATATGGAATGGTGGATCAGTATTACGAAGATGAAGTTTATTCCATTCAGCAGACAACTGATGGAGGATTTATTGTTGGCGGCTATTATTCACGTTCGAATGACATTTGGATTTTCAAGCTCTCCTCCAGTGGAGATATTGAATGGCAAAAAGCATACGAGAGTAGAGGTAGAGAAATTCAGTCCATTCAGCAGACCAGTGATGGAGGATATATAGTTGCCTGTGGAGAGGTTAGTTATTACTATGTGGGATCTAATTATGATATTAATGTTTTAAAACTCGCATCAGATGGAACTATCGAGTGGCAGAAGGGATACGGGGATGTTTACTCAGAAAGAGCTCGTTCTATGCAGCTGACCAGTGATGGAGGTTATGTTGTTGCGGGCAGAACTGAATCTTTCGGAGCTGGCAATGGTGATGTCTGGGTGTTAAAGCTGGCTTCAGATGGCAGTGTGGAGTGGCAGAAGACATATGGGGGAAGTCGCAGGGAAGAGGCGTTGTCCATTCAGCAGACAGCAGATGGAGGATACATCGTTGCGGGCGAATCTCAATCTCTTGGAGCTGGAGATGATGATGTCTGGGTATTCAAGCTTGCCGTAGATGGCAGTGTAGAGTGGCAAAAAACATATGGGGGAAGTCAAGATGAAGAAGCGTATTCCATTCAGCAGACAGCAGATGGAGGATACATCGTTGCGGGCCAAACAGAGTCTTTTGGTGTAGAGGATACAGACATCTGGGTATTCAAGCTGGCCTCGGATGGCAGTGTAGAATGGCAGAAGACATATGGGGGAAGTCAAGATGAAGAAGCGTATTCCATTCAGCAGACAGCAGATGGAGGGTATATCGTTGCGGGCTCCACAGAAACATATGGCGCGGGAAAGCATGATATCTTAATCCTCAAGCTTTCTCCAAATGGAGATGTTGAACCCAACTGTTATTTAGCAAATGAATCAAATGCCGCGGTTACAGACACAAATATTAGCCTTATGGATACAGATGTTGTCCCTGAGGATGCAGCGTTCACTTTTCAAGATACGGATGCCATACCTCAAGATAGCGAGGCATTTGTCTACAGTTTATGCTTTGGGCTGCGCACTCTGAACCTATCTGCGACTTCCGGGGGGACGACCGATCCTCCGCCAGGAACTTATGTTTATGAACAAGCCACGAGAATTGCCTTGCAAGCCTTTCCTGACGACGGATTCAATTTGGAGGAGTGGAACGGTGATGCAACAGGGAGATACAATCCGATTACCGTAACCATGGATTCAGATAAATCTATACAGGCCAGTTTTTCCCCTTACCCGGTTGAATGGGAAACAGTAAAGAAGACTCCCTGCTTCATAGCCACAGCAGCCTATGAGTCTCCCTTCCATCCTCATGTCAGAATTCTTCAGGATTTCAGGGACAAATACCTCATGACCAATACGTTCGGCCTTGAGCTGGTTAACGCCTATTACAGATATTCCCCATTCGTGGCGAATTTAATCGAGACAAACAAAGGACTGAAACTTGTTGTTCGTGTCTACCTTCTGCCTGTTGTGGCGGTTTGTTTTTCGATAGTGAATTTTGGCCCGGCAATGACTGGGATCATGCTTTTTTTTCTTTTTGCCTTTCCGGTTTTATTTGTTTGGCGTTTCCGGAGAAAAGCGAGCCGAAAAAGGTCTCAAAGCGATAATAAAAACTAAAAATATAAAAACCAGTTTCGGTTCAAATGGATTCAGAAAAAGAGGGATTAGATAGCTTCTGCTCAGAAATATCAACCAATTATGATATTATGGTATAATAACAAAAAATTGCACAGGGAGAGAATGAGTCCCCTGGAAAGCATGCGAAACTAAGGGGAATACCAATGAAAAAACACATTCTCATGTTTGGAATCCTTGTTTTGGGTTTAACTCTCTTCGCTCAGCAAGTCACCCATGAGACATTAGTTGTCAACATAGAAGTTCCTGTCCGGGTATTCAAGGGGAATCAGTTTATCGATAACCTGACCATTGATGATTTTGAAGTGTACGAGAATGGCAAACTCCAGAAACTAGAGGCTGTCTACCTGATCAAGAAAAAAGACATAGAGCGAAAGGAGGAGAAGAAGGAATTCGCTCCGGATACGAACAGGACTTTTTATCTCTTTTTCGAAATCACCGAATACTCTCCCCGAATAAGAGATGCCATGGATTATTTCATGCAGAATGTCTTGGGACCCGAAGATAACCTTATTGTTGTTTCCCCGATGAAGACGTATGAGATGAGCTCAAAAGCCTTGAAATTCAAGTCGAAGGAAGCGATCGTGGATGATTTGATCGCGCTATTGAGAAAAGACGCCATGGTTGGCAGCATGGAATACAGGAGCGCCTTCACCGATTTGACGAGAATCACCCGGTCTTTAGCCGGAGCCATGGCCGTAGGTGCGGAGGGGCAAGATGAGGCCTTTGACTTCTCCGAATACGCAGATATGGATCCTAGTGTGAAGCTAGAAATGTTGTTAAATATGTATAGAGATGTATTGGCAAGACTGCAGCAATTGAGATATATCGACGAGGCCAAATTATTGGATTTTGCGAAGACTTTGAAAAATAAAGAAGGGCAAAAGTGCGTTTTTCTCTTTTACCAGAGAGAATTTGTTCCCCAGATTGAGCCGAAGATTTTGGCTCAAACTATGGGTGAGTATCAGGAGAGTCAGAGTATCTCGCAAGACCTCGATAATCTCTTCTATTCGTACAGAAGAGAAATCGGGTTTGATGTGACTCGAGTGAAGCAGGCGTATTCTGATTCTTCGGCTTCTATCCATTTTATGTTTTTTTCAAAACCGGCAGATCGTATCCCCGGAATCGTCTTTCAAGAACACTCTGAAGATATCTTCACGGCCTTCACGCAGATGGCCACAGCGACCGGAGGGATGACTGAAAGCTCTTCAAGTCCCTATGTTCTATTCCAAAGAGCCGCGGACTCTTTTGAAAACTACTATCTGCTTTATTACACACCGCAAAATTACAGGAGAGACGGGCAGTTTAAGAACATTAAAGTCAGAGTGAAAGACACGACATACAACGTCATTCATCGAGCCGGATATTTTTCCAATTAATATCCAGGGATAATGGCGTTTCACTTCCCAAGGAATCCTGTTTCCTTATAATGCATATGAACTATTGCATATGAAAGTCAGGGTTCAGAACTCTCCGAGCATGGAAGATTTGTCAATCTGTTTTTAGCTGAAATTCCAGCATGACTGGACGGGCAGTGAATGGGAGGATAAGTACGTGTTCAGTAATAAGGTAAATATTTTGGTTATAATATTGAATGATAAAGTGTCATTGCAAGCGAAGCGCGGCAATCTCGTATGAAAAGAGTTGCCTTTCTTTCCATTCTAACTTCATTTCTTTCTATGAGATTGCCGCGTCACTTCGTTCCTCGCAATGACACCACTATGAGGTA
>JABAOF010028580.1_pt1 | contig 11682 bp, 10 predicted proteins | sample 7062171 | NCBI WGS metagenome assembly JABAOF01 (sample SAMN14538628, study PRJNA623070) | marine sediment metagenome | biome: marine biome [ENVO:00000428]; feature: marine pelagic biome [ENVO:01000023]; material: deep marine sediment [ENVO:00002113] | place: India: Gulf of Khambhat ... | reverse complement strand
CCAGATTGAATCCCAATTGTCGAGTATACCTTCGAGCTCTTTGCGCTTTTTCTCCCAGCTCATATATTTCTGATGAAACTCCTTCTCTATCCCCTCAGAAAAACTCCCAAATTTCTTCTCAATAAAATGGTTTATCATTTTTTCCGATGGATATACTTCCCTGAGCTTATCTATACGCACCCTTTTCTTTACGGGATAGTTACGAATAAAGTCATAGAAAACAAGGATGATGAGAGTCGCCACGCCGACCTGTACCCCGTGCAGCTCTTTTTCCCGTCCCTCCATGAGGGCAAGGAGATCCCAGTAATGTGAAACTAAATGCTCTGCACCGGAAGAGGGTGTTGACGTGCCGATTATTGTCATTGACACACCGGAGCGCATTATTCCATCGGTCAGTATGCTGATTCCCTCTTCACTTCTCTCTCCGATTTCTTCAGCTGCTTGGAGGTAGAGCGGTTCTGATTTATCGGTGATTCTGAAAGGAACAGGACAAAAATAGGTATTTTTTATCCGTTGTGACAATTTCCAGTCAGCGTTGCATACAGACTTTGACACAATATCGCCCAGACCTGCCCTGATCATAGGAAGAGGGGCATTCTGCAGCACCCCGATATCTGCAAAGATGGCCGATGCTGGTTTTATAAGGAGTGTTCCTTTTATTCCTCTATCGGTAAGCGCAGCCATAGAAGAGGTATACCCATTCATCGACGGTGCTGTAGCGATAAGATGGTAGGGAAGCTCCAGGATATGGGCAGCGTACTTCGTAAGATCGCTTATAACTCCAGAGCCAACAGAGACAAGATAATCTGCCTTTCCTCGCACCTGCTCCCCAACCTTCTCTGCATTTCCTATTTCGGGTGGGATATTTTCCCTTCCGTCACCGTAAGGGAACAGGCCTATCTTTAAACCCTGATCCCCGATTATTTGTGCAATATTTTTAACAACAGTATCCTCTATTTTCCTATCATAGATGAGCGCTCCTCTTCCGGTAATACCAAGTTTATCCGTTATAAATCCAACCTGACCAATGGCTCCCTTCTCGCTGACAAGATATTTCATCGGAATCGTATGGGTTCTGCCACATACACATAAAAAAGAAGTNNGATCGATCGTTCTTCTTTCGATTATCTCCTGAACAGTCCCCTCGTTATTTTTCATCAAAACAGAAATCCTCCGGATACCCTCATTGCTTGCGTATCTTTTAAGATATAGTATGCCCCCTTTTAATCAAAGAAAATTGTAATTGAATATAATTGACAGATAAATGCTGTGTTCCTTACATTTGGGCAGGTAAAAGAGAGCCGTGAAATTGTGCACAACAGCAAGATTCGGGTCGCTTTTCATAAAACCTGTTTTATGTTTCAATATGCTTGGAATTTTGATGTAATGAGAGGTGGAACATGTCAACAATAATCTATGACCAGCAACGGAGAGATTACGAGCTTGTGGAAAAAGCGATCCGGTTCATCGACCGCAACTTCAGAGAGCAGCCTGAGCTGGAGGATATTGCCGATTGGGCACATGTCAGTAAATACCATTTCCAGCGTATATTTACCCGGTGGGCTGGTATTAGCCCAAAAAGATTCTTACAGTATATAACGATTGCGCGTACCAAAGAGCTTCTCGACCAGTCGAAAAGTGTTCTCGATGTTACCTATGAAGTCGGGCTTTCATCTCCCAGTCGTCTTTATGATCTGTTTGTCACCTTTGAAGCCCTCACTCCGGGTGAGTACAAATTAAAAGGAAAGAATTTAAGTATCAACTACGGCTATCACTCATCCCCATTCGGCGAATGTCTACTCGCCACCACAAACAGGGGGATATGCTGGCTCAGTTTTATTCAGGAGGATGGGCGCGAGAGTGCGCTCACCGAAATGAAACACTTTTGGAAACTGGCAACACTCGTCAAAAACAACAGGGATATCTCACCAATATTGGAAAAAATTTTTAATCCTTTCAATCAAACGAGACAGGACCCAGTGAGACTGTTACTGAAAGGAACGAATTTTCAAATCAAGGTCTGGGAAGCACTGCTGAAGATTCCATTTGGGTCGGTCGTTTCTTATTCCGACATTGCAAAAAAACTCGGTATGCCTACCGCATCGAGAGCAGTCGGAAATGCCGTAGGAAGAAATCCAGTTTCATTCATTATTCCCTGCCACAGGGTAATTCGCGATACGGGGATTATAAATTTTTACAGGTGGGGTAGTACACGAAAAAGATTAATGCTGGGATGGGAAGCAGCAAAAAAAGAGTCCGGTTCAGAATGAAACGTGCAATCATTTTGATGAGCGGTCTAGCACTGAGCAGAAAAACCTCTTACAGCCGACAGCTGAGTCTTCTCGGCGAATTCTTGAAAAAATCGGATATAGATACAATCGTGACCGATTTTCGGGCGCACATTGAGAGCATACTGCAGAAAAAAACAATTCATGCTGCAATTCTACTGGGATATCCTGATCAGTTTCCCTTTCTCACGTCGCTTAATAAGATTAACATCCCCGTTTTTCTCTGGGCACAATTTTCACACTCCCCAAACCCGGATATTTTCGGAAACGCTCATTTGGTTCCTTTAACACTTAAAACGAAAGATCTTCTTCTCGCTTCCGGTATAACCCCAGTCTGTCCAGTTATTCCGCATGGTGTTGATACATCTATTTATTATCCGATAACCGGTGAGGAACGGAACAAGGGTAAGCGAGATCTTGGCCTGAACACTCGATTCGTGATCGGCACGCTGGGAGCCAATACACCTCGAAAGAAATTTGATAAAATAATGGAAACATTTGCATTGTTTATGCAAAAAAACTCAGATGCTTTTCTCGTAATTAAAACTGACCGGGCTGTCTCGATCGATGGGATTGATCTGCACATGATCGCGAGAAATCTGAGAGTATCTTCCAGTGTAAAAATCATAACCGCAGAACTGAGCGATCATGAACTGCGCCTGCTATACGGCTGCATGGACGTTTATATTAACCTCTCCGAATGGGAGGGTTTTTGTATACCTATTATTGAAGCAATGGCATGCGGAATTCCGGTTATCTCTCTTCCAATTCAGGGTCCGGGTGAAATACTTCCCTACATGGAATTAATGGTGCAGAATTACACTACCATTAAGGCCGGAAAAACGACTCTTTTAATCGCAGATCCAAAAAAAACCGAGCATGTACTAAACTATGCGAGGAGCAATCCTTCGCTTCTTGAGCGAGCAAAACGACTCGGAATACAGGCAGCACAGAATCGGTATGATATCCGCAGAGTTGCGAAATTGTGGTTCAGTCTCCTCGAAAAATCCACACTATAACCACTTAAAAAAATGTAAAAAGTCTGGTTTCGTTGTGTGCAGTGCGTTATGTTATTAGTAGGAATGACTTCAAACAATTTCTTTGTTTTTTCCTTTTCCAACTCTAGGTGGCCTACCCTTTACTAGACTCAGGGTAGGCTGTCTTTTAAATAACTGTGTCTCCAGATTTATCACTGTTACCTAATCTCTTTCACCGAACACACTACCTGAATAATGTTCAGTTTTTTATCAATCCTTTAAAATTTCTTGACAATCTAAAGAATTTAACATACATTCATGCATGTATGTTAAAACAGAGGTAACAATTCATGAGAAAAACAAAGGATGAAGCTGAGGTAACACGGCAGAAAATCATCGAAGCCGCCATCGAGGAATTCAAGAGTAAAGGGTATGAGACCACCCGCCTGGAGGATATCGCGGAAAAAACCGGCCTCACACGTGGAGCCATATACTGGCATTTCAATAACAAAATGGATATCCTCACTACCCTGTTAAATGAGATGCTCGCAAAATTTGAAGACATGGCAACAGTTTTCAATGAGCGAGAAGGTACAGCAGTGGAGAAACTTCGCCATCTGCTGGTTGAGATATTCGTCTGTCACGACTTAGATAAACGGCTTCGGGATACACTGTGGGTGTTGATTTCTGAGATGAAAGCCTTATTGTCTATAGAGGAGGTACACTGGGCAGGGGCTAAATTTCGAGAGAAATACGTACATTTGATACTCGGAATAGTTCAGGATGGAATCAGGGATGGAGAGATTCGCGATGATATCGATCCCAACGATATTATCTGGAGCATCTTTTTCCTCCTCAAAGGTGCAATTACTATCGATATTATGGACCAGCACCTTTATCCAATCACTGAAAAGGCAGAGACCCTGGTAGACATATTTCTAAAAGGTCTTGTTCAAAAATGAGTATCTAAATTTATGAGGAGGATATGTAGAGGAGAAAGAGATGAAAAAAACTTTGGTTTTGATACCTGTACTGCTCTTTTTGGGTATCGTATTAAGCCAATGCGGTGCCGATGCAGTATCTCAAAATAATATCGAACAAATATACAGAGATGAAGGGGTTCCAGTGAGAACAGAAAAGGTTGTCCAAAAGGAATTCACAACCTGGTTGATGTTTAATGCCTCACTTAATGGTGTAGAGGAGTCTTCAGCCTATGCAATGGTATCTGATAAAATTGAGAAGATACATATACAGGTAGGCGACTATGTTCGAAAAGATGACGTAATCATATCCTTTCCGACGAACAACCCCTACGCGAAATACCATCAGGCAAAGGTGGCTTATCAGAACGCGAAGACATCTTATGAGCGGATGGAAAACCTCTATGAGAGTGGAGTGATTTCACAGCAGGAACGTGACAATGCAAGAACAGCCTTCGATGTTGCTGCGGCTGACTGGGAATCCGTACAGCAGATGATCCAGGTACGAGCCCCAATCGAAGGATTTGTAACGAAGATAAATATCCGTGAATCCGATAACGTTGATCCAGGGGACATTTTCCATCTCCCAGATCCATAAAATGAAATCAAAAGTATGGGCCACTGAAAAAGAGATTGTGAGCATCAAAGAAGGGCTCCCTGCAACGGCCAGTTGGAACGGAGTGGAGATAAAAGGACAGGTGGTACAAGTGGATATGGCAGTTGACAAGGATAAGCAGGCCTTTGGTGTTGTCTGTGAATTCGACAATCCAGACAGGTTTCTGAAAATCGGTATTATCGCGGAAGTAAGGATAATAACGTACAGTAATCCAAAGGCCATCGTCCTGGAGAGAAAGAATGTCCTGAAAAATAAGGATCAGCACTATGTCTATATTGCCAGTGATGGAATGGCCATGGAGCGTGCTGTAATTCTCGGCAGATCTCAGGGACCGGACGTTGAAATAGCTGAGGGATTAGCTGCGGGAGAAGAGATCGTAATTGAGGGACATATGCTTCTCGAACAGGGCAAAAAAATCAGAACGGTTATGTGAGGTCTGTGTATGTTTCTTTCAAATATTTCTATAAAAAAACCCATTATGATCAGCATGCTGCTGATCGTATTTTTAATATTCGGTGTCTTGGCNNTGTGAGGTCTTTGTATGTTTCTTTCAAATATTTCTATAAAAAAACCCATTATGATCAGTATGCTGCTGATCGTGTTTTTATTATTCGGTATCTTAGCATATTTCAGTCTCCCCCTCGACCTCTTTCCGACGATTGATTTTGCATCCATTACCGTACAGACCATTTACCCTGGAGCAGGACCGCAAGAAGTGGAATCGCAGATAACAAAGAAGATCGAGGATGCGGTTGCGACCCTCAGTCGTATTGATACAATAGAGTCCTTCTCCATGGAAGGGGCAAGCATCATCATTATCCAATTTGAACTTGGAAAGGATGCCGATATCGCTGTCCAGGAGGTCAAGGACAAGGTCAATGCCATACTCAGCGCTTTTCCAAATGACGCCGAGCTTCCAGTTGTAGAAAAGTTTGATTTTCAGGCTTTCCCGATTCTCGACGTTCTCTTGAGTGGAAACATCGACAGCAGTGAACTGTTTGAGGTTGCTGATAAAAATTTAAAAGACCGACTCTCACAGATTGAGGGCGTTGGCAGGGTTAATGTGACAGGCGGCCAGGAGAGAGAAATACGGGTGGAGCTCGACAACAGGGTTGTTTTTCAGAACAAGATTTCACTCGAACAGTTGAGTCAGATACTGGCAATACAGAATATGGATATGCCTGGTGGCCAGTTCGAGCATCGATCGCAGGAGTACTCCGTCCGACTCAGGGGAGAATTCGACAGCATAAAAACAATCGAACAACTTGAAATTCCCACGCACTACGGTGTAAAGAAGCTCGGACAACTCGCAGATGTGAGAGATACTGGTGCTGATATTCGTGAACGAACCACTTTCTTCAATAATACCACTCAGGTTAAAAACAACAACGCGGTCCTCCTCAGTGTTATTAAAAGTTCCGACGGTAATACGGTTCAGGTCGCACGGGCGATTCAAAGAGCGCTACCCTCTATTGAAAGAGAACTTCCGGCTGGGCTGCAGCTCACCATAGTAAACGATAATTCAATATTCATCGAGAGTACGGTAAACGACACCTTTTTAAACATCATCCTCGGTATTCTTCTGACGGGAGGTGTTCTGCTGTTCTTCCTCCACGACCTTCGTTCAACTCTCATCGTGGCCCTTGCGATGCCCATGTCCATCGTTTCAACCTTCATGATCATGCAGCTCTCAGGCTTTACATTTAACCTGCTTACCCTCATGGGATTGTCTACCGCTGTAGGTATACTGGTGACCAACTCTGTGGTGGTACTTGAAAATATATTCAGGCACATAGGGATGGGGCATAATAGAATCGAGGCCGCCGGCAGAGGAACCTCTGAGATAGTTACCGCTGTACTGGCGTCTACTTTGACAAATGTTGTGGTATTCGTTCCTATTGCCACTATGTCCGGTATTGCCGGTGTATTTTTCAAAGAATTCGCCCTTACGGTGACCTATGCAACCCTGTTTTCTCTCCTCATATCCTTTACCTTGACACCCATGCTTGCTTCCCTCATTCTTCCCGAGCACGATACAAAAAAACACTCGCTGGGTAAACGGCTCGAAGGGATGTTCGGGTCATGGGAAAAAGGTTATAAAAATATTCTGCAGGGAATACTCTCGAGTAAAAAAATCAGTATTGTTCTAATTCTTTCATTGATCGTCATCTTCGCATTCAGCCTCTTCGTCGGAGGAAATATAGGTTTCGAATTCATGCCGGAATTCGATGAGGGCAACATTCACATCGATGTAGAACTTCCCCTGGGATACAACCTGAATGAAACTGCAAAACTGGTAAACAGCATTGAAGAACGAGTACAGAAGCACCCAGAGGTCGAAAGTATTTTAACGACGCTGGGCAGTTTGAGTGAACTCGATAAAGGAACAAATATGGCAAAGGTGCGTGTCAAACTGGTTGATGCAGATAAAAGAGAGTTGAATACCAAAGAGGTTGCAAGTCTGCTCATCAGAGACGTGTCGGATGTTCCGAATGCAAAGCTGAAAGTCTCAACCATCTCAGGTTCGGGAGATCCCGGTGCTTCTCCTATACAGTTCTACCTTGTCGGTCGGGACAATGAAACCCTTGAAACCTACAAGGATGAAATTGTACAGAGTATTCGAAGCGTCGATGGCCTGATCAATCTGGACACCAGCTCTAGAGCAGGTAAACCTGAAATTACCCTTATACCGGATAGAGACAAGGTGGCCCTGGCAGGATTAACGGTGTATGATCTGGCAATAACACTCAGGGGTGCAGTCGAGGGAATTATCGCAACTCAATATCGCGAGGCGGGGAACGAGTATGACATTCGTGTTATTTTAAGAGGTGATTCGGTCGACACCCCCGAGGAAGTGGGCAACATTCCGGTTGTTTCCTCTAATGGAACCTACCGTCTGGCTCATTTTGCGGACATTCAATTCTCCGATGGTTACAGTAAAATCCTACACAGAGACAAGTATAAAACGATCGTCATTTCCGGCTCGACATCTCCAGATTACCCCCTTGGTGACGTTGTGGCAGAGGTTCGAAAACATATTGCAGAGGTAGATCTTCCCCCGGGTTACTCGGTCAAATGGGGCGGCGAAACAGAGATGATGGAAGAAACCATGTTTGATATGGGCAAAGCACTTCTCATTGCGATTCTGTTGACCTATATGCTTTTGGCTGCAATTTTGGAAAACCTGTTTCAGCCGCTACTGATTCTGGGCACCTTTCCCCTCGCACTGATAGGCGTATTTCTTGCACTCTATATCACTGGACAGACGATGAACATCGCATCAATGATGGCTATCATCATGCTCCTTGGTATTGTGGTGAATAACGCGATTCTGCTGCTCGACTATACAAACCAATTACGAAAAAAGGGAAGGGACATAAAAAGCGCACTCGTCGAAGCATGTCCAACAAAACTAAAGCCAATTATTATGTCGAACATCGCCATAATTCTCGGCATGCTTCCCCTGGCTCTCGGAGTCGGGTCCTCAGGAAAGGAAATGCGCCAGCCGATGGGTATCGTTGTAATCGGTGGGCTCATTGTGTCTGCCATTCTGACACTGATAATTATTCCCACTGTTTATAACCTTGTGAGCAGGAAAAAGCATTCGTGAGCGTTATCCGGTAAACTGTCGACAGATGGCAACACTGTACTCTGTTGAATAAAAAACAAACCATCATAGTAGGTGCAAAAATGATAACTCAGCCGAAAAAACTTTTAGTCATGATACTCATAGCGGTCTTTTCATTCATTGTTGCAACAAATCTCAACGGTGAAACGTTCAGGCTCACCCTCGAGCAGGCAATTGGGCTTGGCCTCGAGAACAGTCCGACCATTCAGAGAAAGATGCTTTCCCTCGTCTCAGCCAGAGCTGATATTCAGAAGGCAAAATCCGCTTTCTACCCCAGTTTTTCGGCTGTTGCAACCTATTCGCATCTCTTTGATGAAACGAAAAGTCCTGATGTAACGGTTGATCTGGGTGCCGGTCCGATAACCATACCGGGAACATTCATTCTGGCTTCCGATCCAATAGTGCTTTCTGCGGATTTAAACCAGCCGATCTATACATTCGGAAGGATAAAAAACGGTGTAAGGCTGGCGGAGGAGGGACTTAGCCTATCACAGCTTGATTTTGAAGAGGCTAAGAGAAGTCTTATCGTAGATATAAAACGCGGGTTTTACGGTTATATTCTGGCAAAAGAGGTGCTCAAGGTGCAGGAGGAGACTCTTCAAAATAAAGAGGAGGCACTCGAAATTGCGCGAAAACGATTTGAGGCTGGAGTTGGTACCGAGCTCGAAGTATTGAGCGCTGAGTCGGATGTAGAAAACTTTATTCCTGAGGTCATCTCGGCGAGAAATAAAGTTGAATTTGCACTTCTGGCAGTTATCGATCTTCTTGGATATGAAGAAGAGGCTGAAGGTCTCACCATTGAACTTATCGGAGAACTCAGCCCGGAGTACCACCACCTCGATAGAAAAGAGTTGATAAATTTAGCAACGGAGCAGAAGTTCAGTATACGTCAGTTCGAAACAAACATTAGCGCAACAGAATATCAGAGAAATTTGATGGTACGTGAAAAACGACCCACCATTGCTGGTTTTGCCAATTACATGGTACAGAGTGGATTCGATACTGCCACTGGAAAAAATAAATACACCGGCAAAGATTCATGGGAGGACAATTTGACAGTTGGGCTATCATTTCAGATGCCCTTGTCGGCTTTGTTCCCCTGGAGTGGTGAAAACGCAGACGTAAGAAAGTTTGAAGCTGAACTGGAGAGTTTGAAGACAGGATTGAATTCGGAGCAAGGTGATATACGGCTGAATATAGACAATATTCTATTGCGGATTGAGGAGGAAGAAGCGAAAATCTCCTCTGGCAATAAGCGAGTTGAACTTGCTCAAAAGTTTCTTGAATCGTCCGAGAAAAGTTTTACAAATGGACTAATTTCCCCCACTGAATTAAAAGATGCACAGCTCAATCTCAATACGGCACAGCTCGGTTATCTGAGTGCAATATTCAATTATCAAATGGCCCTTTACGACCTCTATGATGCGGTTGGTGTTGACCAGTTGTAAAAACCGATGAATCTATAACAGACAAAAATTTATAACTATTGAATTTATTTCAATTTATCGTACAATGTAAAATATATTTGTGAAAAATCTATGGCTAACGGTGGTTGTAATTTTCCTCATATTAGGAGGGTGTATAGTCACTCGTAGTGAAGAGATGTGGGATTATCAATTCGAACATGATATTATAGTCAATGATTTACGAGAGGCATATTCATGGGTTATTTGCAATGTTTGTTACAAGGATGACGTGGAAGGAAATTACTGGCAATCACCTGAAGAGACCTATAAATGCAAAACAGGCGATTGTGAAGATCTATCGATCATGTTTATGTATCTTGCCCACTGTACGGGAATCAATCCGGAATTATGCCTGGTAAACACTTTCGATATGCTTGGGCATGCAATTGTAAGAATCGATAACTATTATTATGACCCCTCTTGTGAATTTGATGGTTGGGAGATTTCGCTTAACTTTGTTTGGTACTCAGAGCCGTACGCCGTACTTAATTATGGAGAAACAATGTGGAGGGCCTATACAAAGTCATATTAATGTATCTGGAACTAAAACGTTAAAAGATTTTTATAGAAATTACCTTTAGAAAAGAATTATTATTTGGTTTGCTCAATATCATTCGAATTTTTACTTATAGTTGAAATTTAAATGTGAATTTATTGATCACACTCCCTGCTGAATCGTAGACGGAGAGCTCAAGCGTTGCCACACCCTTCTCTCTTGGAACAGACTCAAACAAAAGTAAACCAGATTTGACTTGCGAAGAGGTGGCCTCAATCCGCCCTCAGAACCAAGGACTGTATTATGCATTCTGACTGGTGTATCGGCCCGAGATCGTATTCTTGTCTCGACGACGACTAGTGTACCTGTTGTATGGTTGACGAAGGGGTTATTCCGGTTGCCAAAACGACTAAAGAGTGCTTTCCGATCGAGGTATCGGAGAGATACGGTTACACCATTTTCAGAGAAGGTTGTAAAACCCGATCACCCTGTTCGTTTTGACCCGCTGCTTGTTGTACAGCCAAAGATAGGTATGAGAAGTAAAACGGACAGCACAAGACTTACCTTTATTTTTCTCCACTTCATAATCTCGTTCTTTTACACAAATTGCTTTTCATCATACAATAAAATATTCAAGAGCTCTGTCAATAGAGAACAGAATAAAACTTGACAAAAGTCATAGTAGTGAAAAAATCAAGACACGAACATGAATTAAGGTGCGTTCGCATGCGAGGGAGGTTTGCATTATGAAGGGAAAAATGAAAGCAATGATATTTTATGAACCGCTTCATATGAAATACGAGGAAATAGAGATTCCTCAATTAGGCCCTGATGAAGTATTGGTGAAGGTAAAGGCGTGTGGAATCTGCGGATCAGACATCGCATATTACTGGGGTTTGAGTCCTCTCATGACCGAAAATGGAAAGGGGCCTCTGATTCTCGGGCATGAGCTTTCCGGTGAGATTGTTGAACTTGGATACATACCCAAGCGCCTGGGGATTTTTGCTGTCGGGGACAGGGTTGCAGTTGATCCGCTCCAGTACTGCAATACATGTGAATTCTGCAAAAAGGGTAAGGTAAATCTTTGCGAGAATTTTACGGGACTTGGCGTTTCGGTAAACGGTGGCTTTGCAGAATATGTATCATCCAAGTATACTGGACTTTTCAAATTACCGGAAAATGTGACCTATGAGCAGGCTGCATTTTCAGAGCCCCTGGGAGACGCGATATA
>JABAOF010001997.1_pt3 | contig 11683 bp, 11 predicted proteins | sample 7062171 | NCBI WGS metagenome assembly JABAOF01 (sample SAMN14538628, study PRJNA623070) | marine sediment metagenome | biome: marine biome [ENVO:00000428]; feature: marine pelagic biome [ENVO:01000023]; material: deep marine sediment [ENVO:00002113] | place: India: Gulf of Khambhat ... | reverse complement strand
GCTCCGGACGAAATGATTTACGAGATGAGAGATATCAGAGACTCAGCAACGGGAGACGAATTCAAACAGGAAACCCTTGCAGGCAAAAAGACATTAATTGCACCTGAGCTGAGCATCGCCGGCAAAATTCTCCAGAGAAATATTCGTTACGACAGGGGCCGCCAGCAGGTCGAATATTATTTCCAGCTTATGATAACAGACTTAACGACCGGCCTGAGATTCTGGCAGAAAGAGTCTATTATCGGCAAACGAGGTAGTAACCGGTCCGTAGCGTGGTAAGAGCATAAATTTGGTTTATTGTCCAATATTAAAGTGGGATTAAAAATGAAAAAGAGATACATTCTCCTGCTTGTAGTGGCATTGGTCTGCCCCAAGGCGTTTTCCGCTCCTAAGACTATAGTTCGCCAAACCAAAGGGCAGGGCATAACCAGAGAGCAGGCAATCCAAAGAGCCCTGTATCAGGCCGTTGCTCAGGCCAAAGGTATTGCAGTCAGTTCGGGAAGATACGAATTCGGCTTTGAGTCCGCCGGGGTGGGTATTGATACACAAGACACGGGCAAAACTATCGAATTTGACTCCGTATCCGTCCAGGCGGGCGGTTCCACCCGGTTAACTGATATTGCAGGCTGGGTCAAATCTTACGAAATTATTGACGAACAAAAAATCGATGATAAAACCTACGAGGTTACAATTAAAGCCTGGGTTTACGACTACGAAGACCCCGAACAAACCAACAGGCTCAAGCTGGCGATAATGCCGATTCAAACCCTCTATGACTCCTATCAATTCGGCAGCTTTGTTCCTTCGGGGATTGAAATGTCTCTTAAGCTCTCCCAGCAACTGAGCATAGGCCTTTCAGGGACAAATAAATTCGCTGTTTTAGACAGAGAGTATATCGACGAATTTGCCCAAAACAGAAATATTCTTATCTCTGACGATTCACCCATTGAGGAGAAGGCCAGACTGGGCCAGGTCCTTGGCGCCGATTATATGATTGTCGGAACCATATCCAACGCGGGACTCCAGATTAAAGAGAAAACGTCCAGAGCTATCGGCCGTCCAATCAGAGAGTACGAGGTTGATTATGTTTTTGACTATCGCCTGATAGTTGCCCCTACAAGACAGGTCAAATTGGCCGACACCGTTAACATTGCCCTTGAAGAAGACCAGGTCAGAGTGCTCGTAAAAGAATGGGAGCCCGAAGACCTGGATTACAGGGAAATGGTTGACAACCTTACGAGCAAAGTTGCCAACCAGGTGGTTGAGACGATTATCGACAGACTCTATCCCGTCCGCATTGCAAGCAAAAATATAGAAGGGCAGGTTATTATCAACCAGGGCGGTAAGAGAATCTCAAAAGGTTCGGTTTTTGATGTAGTTATTCAGGGTCAAGAAATCTTTGACATCGACACAAAGGAATCATTGGGCCGAACGGAAAAGCTTATCGCCACAATCAAGATTGAAAAAGTAACGCCGACAATCTCATACGCCAGGCTTGTCAAAGGCGACTTCGAGAAAATTACCGAAGGCTTGATTTGCCGGTTAAGAAAGGTTGAATTCAAAGAGCCGGAAGGTGCCAAGAGCAGTATCAAGCGAACTCCTCAGGGTGGAGTAAAACTGCCCTTTGACTAATCCCCAGCCGCTGATAGAAAGGCCTCGATATTTTCTGTCGAGACATCGGGAGGCATACCCCCGCCGCAGGACAGGATAATGCGACTCTTGTCACTTACTGATTCGAGTGCAGCTTTGACGCTGTTCTGCACATCTTCCGGTGTACCTGCTGAAAGGACATCAATCGTTGGGATGTTTCCAAGCAAGGTAACTTCGTTGTTCGTTAGCTCCTTCATCTGGCCGAGGGTGTGCTGGAAACTGAAATTGAAGAGATTCACGCCGATTTGAGGAAGGTACGGAGCGCATATCAGCCCGGCGGCATCGTTATGAAAGAATTTAACCGCAACATCGAGCGACTGGAAAATGCGTTCCAGATATGGCAGCGCCGCTACTTTGAAATCTTCCTCCCCTAAGAAGCCTACGATGTCATCGAGGATGAATATACCATCAGTAGAGGGGAATGTCTCTGCTTGAAGCTTGAGCCAATCGATAATGAAGTCCGTCACAATCTCGAGCAACCTGCGTGTCTGGTCCGGATTGGTTCGTATGGCCATAAGGAATTCTGTGCTGCCGGTCAGGAATGAAGTCACGTTCAACGGTCCGCGAGAGACTGCGAATTTGATGTTATGCCCCGCCTGCTCGATTTGGCCTTGGTAATGTTTTAGGCGATTGAGGACTAACGGCAGCAGGCCGTCCGTTTTGGGGTTCGGCTTGTAGAGCGAATGGACATCCTGAATATCGGTGATAATTTTATCCGCATAGGGCAGCTCGTTTTCCTGCCAGGAGCATTTCGCCCCGAAAGCGGACGGCTCAGTGCACATCCCAAACTCGGCCCAGAATCCCGGCAAAAACATAATCTCCGGGAACTTTCTGACGGCCTTGAGGTTGGCCTCGAACCACATCTGTTCGCTGGAAAAATAATCGATTGATGAAATCCCGGCCCAGCCCGGAAGCCAGGGGCTATCGATGACGAATCCGACCGGCACCGGCTCAAACACTTCGCCGTTTATAACAGCGAGCAGCTTGTCCCATTGCTCGGGCCTCATGCTGGGGTTGCCTGTGCTTTGCCCTTGCGAATGAAGTGGACGACCAGGATAAGCCCGACGAAAACAACGATTACCGCGATGCTCCATCCACCCAGTCTTGACCACAGGCTCCATATACTGACCAACGTCGCTATGCCGGTGGCAATTACCATCAAGATATTCCAGAGGACACGCTTGCCGCCTTTCGGCATGTTGTCACCGAGCATGGCTTTCTGGTTCATCAGCAGAAAGAAGGCGAGATATGCAATCGGCAGCAGGATTATACAGAAAACCGAGGTCGGCATGGCCAGCCAGGGCGCCGGCTGTTTCCAGAAAATAGCCGACAGAGCTGGGGGCACAACGATTAGAGAACCGATGCGTTGGGTCCAGCCTTTCAAAGGTCTGTTGAGCAACTCACAGAGACATAGACCATTGATTGTCATAAGCATTGTCGCGGCGCTGATGCCCATTCCTAATACGCCAAGGCCGAATACAAACTGGGCCAGAAAATCGCCCGTCAGCGGCTCCAAGGCCAAGGCCAGGTTGAGGTTGTCACGCTTGACCAGCATCGCTGACATCCTTTTGTCCGCCCAGGGCAGGGCTTCCGACCGTTCCTGTACCTGTTCGGGCGTGAGCTTGGCGAATTCCTCGTCGCCGATTTCGAATTTGAGCCGGCTCGCAAGAAGACTTTTATAAGGACCAATAAGGTTTTGGGCCGGCTCAACCTTTACCGTGCCGCCCGGTTCATCCGGCACAAAACCCGGGGCCGGAGTTGTGTGGAACCGTGACGCCGAAGCGATTATCACAAAACCGGTAGCCAGGATAAACGGGATGAACAAGCCCGTCGAAAGGTCGAATATCGCCAGTCCCCGGAAGTCCTTGTCCCAGCCTTTGCGCAGCATCGAATATGGCAACAGAAACGTCATGTTGATACCTACCGCGGCGGCGGTGGCAGCGATCATGACGTCACGCTGCTGGGAGACAATGAGCTTTGTCCAGAACTGCTGGAATTGGGGGGCCACGGCCTCGATATGAGTTTTGACCGTCGCCGCCGGCTCCCACAACATGCGCAACCTTGGTATCAATCCGCTAAGAATCTGACCCCAGTCAATGGCACCCTCGATGCTTAACTTGATGACGACGCCCATGAAGGACAAAACGATCATGCTTACTATCGACTTTATGATGATTTCATATATTTTGACGCCGCGGCCTCCGGCACTGTAGAACATCGTCGCGGTAATACAAATTGCAAGAATAAAACTAACACAGATTATTCTGCCCCAGGGGTCCGGGATTGCTCCGAGAATGTTCGGCGAGAGGTTCTGCTGGAGGGCCCGGGTCCCAAGAACATACTGCGGCATAGACCATACGAGATTGGCCGCCGCTGATGCAAGCAGCCAGCTCCATCCGAGCACGGGGCTGACATGCTCATTGATGGCCTTGAGCGGACGTTCCCTGATGGAAAGCGTCACATAGGCAATCGCACCGAGCATAATGATACCTAATATCATAGCTAAGGGCTGAAGCCACATCATGCTAAAACCCACCAGTACGCCGAGATACAGACTCGATGAGAAAGATACCCCGCCGACGGTGATTCCGCTTTGGAGCCAACCCGGGCCCGATAACCTTAAAAAAGTCTTTACTATCGCTCCTGTGCCTTTCTGTCGCGCGGTCACTATCGATTGACGGTCTTTTTCGATGCGCGGGTTCATGTGCATCACTTGTTGCTCCTGACCCTGTGGAGGGCTTTGCTCTGTTTCGTTTGGCGACATATTTTTACTCTCCTGTATTACAACTTTCTACTGATGTTCTTAGACAAAATATATTCTTTTGTTTTTAAGACCATTTGCGGGTCCGTTTCAAAGGGCAGACATCCCGTCCCGATACAAACTTTTTCCCTATTGTTGGCCAGTTCCAATACTCTGTCAACTTCCTTTTCGACTTCACAGAGATTTTTTGATGTCATTGGTCTCGGGTCCATATTGATTCTGACCATGACTTCGGGGTGTACCCGCATTATTTCCATAAACTTTGGCTGGTCCGTTTTAGCCGGGCAGCAGACATAACCTGTCCCCGTCTGGAGAATATAATCAAGAATCGGCAGTGTATCGCCACCAATTATGCAGGTAACAGGACGGCCTGTAATTATCGATGTCTCTTGCATTACTTTTTTAAGAGGGCCAAGCTCGATGTCCCTGAAATTCTCCGGAGAGAGCAGCGGCGGAACCGCCCCGGATTCGAAAAACGCAATATCCAATCCCTGCCGGACGATTTCTTTGCAGAACTCCACCTGTCCGGCAGCAAGGTGAATCAGGGCATTGGTAACCAAATCCGGGCCGGTGTGAATTTCGCATAACAGGTTCTCAAATCCAACCAGATTCGTCGCTAATGAAAACGGCCCGCTCAAAGGTACTCTGACCTCGGCATCGGGACATTTATCGGCCACCCGCCCGGCGGCTTCTATAACCATCGGAATTCGACCATCGGTTTTAGGATTAAACGGCTCCAGACTAATCAGCTCTTTTACCGTTGAATACGGATGTCTTGAAATAGCGGGAACACCGGTACCGGAAGGCCTTTCAACTATTGCACCATACGCCTCGGCTTCCAGATTATAAATATCTATGCCGACCACGACGGGGCAGTGATTGTAGAGACGAAAGGCTTCAATATGAGCTTTCGACAGAAGCTCAGCATCTCGTGAGACTTCCCAGGGATTTTTGCCAATTACTCTGGCAGCGTGTTCATATACCGAAGGACAGAACTGCACGTGCACTGATTCCTTTACTGATTGGTTTAGTGTTTTATTCTGCGTTCAATCTCCCGAATAACGGCGGAGTTGTCCAAATCACCGTCACCGGCTTCGATTGCCTTTTTGAGGACATCTAGATGAACTTTTGAGAGCGGTAATTCCTGCTTAAGCCTTTCTGCGTATTTGAGGATAATGGAAACGTCCTTGTGGTGCTGGCGCAGTCTTGCCTGTGGTTGAAAATCGCCGTCTAACATTTTTTTGCCCTTGACGTCCATAGCGGCTGAGTAGGCGGGTGTAACCTTGAGCAGCTCAAGAAAGGCCCGCGAGTCAAGGCCTAATTTACTCGCAAAAACAAGTCCCTCGGCCAGTGCAAGACGGTTCAGTCCAAGAATCAAATTGCCGGCGAGCTTGGCCTTGGAGCCGCAGCCCGATTCACCTACATAAAATACCTTCTCGCCCAGCGCGTCGAAAATATCTTTGCACTCCTCGAACGGCTTCTGGTCGCCGCCCACCATAAAGATTATTTCTTTATCTCTGACCTGTTGGCTGGAGCCGGAAAAAGGGGCATCCAGGAAATAGATGCCTCGCTTGGCGAGGCGTTGTGCCAAGGCCGCCGTTTCTTCAGGGTCGCCGGTGGTCGTATCAATAATATATCTCGGAAGTATCCTTGATTCCAAAATACCCTTATGGCCTTCGACAACTTTCAGGACCACATCTGTATTTGGGAGCGAGAGTATTATACGGTCGGTTTGTTCGGCCAGTTGCGCAGGGCTATTAACGGCTTTTCCACCCAACTGTTCAAGATGCTCGCGCTTTGTTGAATCGATATCGAAGCCGACGACCTCGAACTGCTCGGCCAGCAGCCGCTCGGCCATAGCCGTACCGACAAGGCCAAGACCCACAAGTCCGATGTTAGAAGTCACTCTGCTGTCCTTTCGTTCTATTTAAGTATCAACAGCATTACCAGCACGCAGGCTAAGCAGATTCCTAATGTCACCACAAAGCCCACCCAGGATTGTCGCGAGGGCTTGACGAGAAAAAGTCCGCAGCCGGTGAGTAAACGTTTTTGTTGAGGAACGGCCTCATCGAGAGGCAAAGCAAGTTTGTCCTCCTGGCCGATAGGGACATAAATCTTCGTGAAGAACTTCTCTATCGTCTCACGGCCCGGCGGCTTTGTTACGAGGCTGCCTATTACGCCGGCGAGCAAGCCCACCAGAATCGGCACTCCGATTGTTATATCCCGGCCGCAGTTTAGGACATAACGGCTTACAAGAAATGTAGCCGACGCAAGGATTGTGCTGGAAAACATTCCTGTTGTGTTCATCCGCCGCCAGAGGATACCCATCGCCGTGGAAATACCCACCAGACTGAGGATGTTGAAATAATCGAGGATTGCCTTGACCAGATTGCTCCGCATCAGAATCGCTCCGCCGAGCGCCAAAAGGGCGATGACAACACCTATTATCCGGGTTACACGCACCAACTGATTCTCGTCGGCCTTGGGATTAAAATAAGCGCGATATATGTTTTGGGAGAAGAGCCCCGCGACTGTCACCTGTACCGCATCGCCGGAGGACATCGCCGCCGCCATAACGCATGCAAGCATCACGCCCTGAAGCTCGGGCCTCAGTAACTCACGGATTGCATCGCCGAAGGCGGCGTCCTTATTGATTTCCGAACCAGTGTTGAGCAGATACGCCAGCCAGCACAATCCCAGCACGCACCAGCCTATCGTACAGACGCGCTTGAGGATATTGCCATAGGTAAAGCCGACCCGCCCCTCCCATTCAGTCTTGCCCGCCGCACAGACGCTCATTAAGTGCGGAAAAGCCAGTGCCGTTAGCGGAGCGTTGATAGATAGTAAAAGCACAGTGAGCAAACTAAATTCGTTCGGGTCAAATAAGCTCATGTAATTAGGGCCTTGGGTGCCGAAAGTCTCTCGCATTCCGGTCATGCCGTCCACGCGGCCGAGGGCGACAGGTATGGCGATGAACGACAAAGCGATAATCATCAAACCCTGAATCATATCGGTGCGGATTGCTGCTATTATTCCGCCCCAGTAGCTGTAGATTATGAACACGGCCGTTGTGACGAATAAAATACCAAAGAACCACACCTCGCTTTCCTGAACCAAGGCTTTGCCCATGACACCCTGGACGGTGCGGGTTGTGGCAAGCATCACGCCGGCCAGAAAGACAATCATCCCCATCGCCGCGACGATGATGTAGAGTACACTGGCCGAGCTGCCGAAGCGCTCCCTGAAGAAATCCGCCATCGTCAGGCACCGCATCCGCCGGATATCGGCGCGATAATCCAGTAGAAGGGCGTTCCGAACAGCCACATCCACGAGACCCAGATACCGGAAGCCCCGCTTACAACACCCTGGCTCATTACCCCGGCCACGTTGCCCGGATGAGTGCCGGCGCCGAAGGCGTGCATCACCATCATCGGCCAGCCGAACTGCCGATTGCCCAACAGGTAGCCTTCCTGGTTCCGGATACTCCGCTTGCTCCACCAGCCCATCAGGAGCATCCCGGCAAAGTATAATATGAGCACAATCCAGATTGCGTAGTGTAAACCGAGGAACTCCATAGTTACTCCTTATGGTTGGCGATTTAAGGATTAAAACGTTTTAACGGAGACTTCGGTCCCGGTTTTTTCAGCTGAGACGTAGGCACTGTAAATTGTTGAGATGGCATCGGCAGCCAGGTTGCTGGTGCTTTCCAACGTATCGGCATAAGCGATGTTTCTGTAGAATGCTTCCATTTCCTGGGGGTAACCGGTGAACCAGTCCTCATCAGGTGATGGATTCGACCAGCCCTGTTTTGTGCCGGTCTTTTCCACTACATAAATATCTTCGAAATATGCATCCACGGGGTTGTAAGTTTTCATTGCCGTGTTAGGGTTGATATTACAGATAGTCCGGTGGTTGTTCGCTGAGACTTCGAGCCAGTTGTGGATGCCGCCTAAAACAATATCAGAGGCGAAGATGTCGGCGATAGTACCGTCTTCAAAGACAACGTGCATCAAGGAAAAGTCATCGATATCGTGGTAGTCTGCGCGGATATGGCCTTTGTCCTCGAAGTTTTTCAGTCGGGTAAGGGCGGCTGTGCGGGCCGATACCGCTTTCGGGCGAATCGGTTTGCCGTTTCGGGCATTTCCTTCCACCCGCTTCAGATACAGCGCCGCCGTCAGCGGGTGACATCCCTTGCCAATCATTACGCCGCCGCCGGAGAACTTCCAATAGGCATAGGTCGCAGCGTGCGAGCCGGAGTGTGCCTCTTCGCCGTGGAGCCAGAGTATCTGGGCGCCGGTTTTTTCTATAATTTCGCGCTCCTTCTGAATCGAAGGTGCATAAATCCAGTTCTCAGCGTACAGTATCCGGCCTTTGCTTTTCTTTTCCGCCTCGAGCATCCGCTCGATACTCGCAATGGAATGGTCAAGCGCATCCTGCTTAGGGAAGCTGTCGCCGTTGAAATCCTCCGAGCCGTCACCGAAGTAGCCGGTGAGTGGTTTTTCCACGATGGCGAACTTGTCCCGCTCAAGGGCTGCCACCGCAATAGGTTCATGAGCCACCGGCGGGGTGCAGACGTGGATGACATCTACCTTATCGATTAGCTCTTCCAGGCTATCATAATTTCGGATCCCCCGCTTCTTGGTGTACGAAGCCGCCTGTTCGGCGTCTATTGCGAATACGCCTTCGACCTCAACGTTGGTGTCGTGGACTTTTTTCAGGCATTCAAAATGGAACGTCGCGGCGAAACCAGCGCCGATGATTCCTGTCCGTACGTTTTTCTTTTTCATAAAAAAAGAGTCCTTTCCTGTTTAAAATAAAGATGCGATTGCATATAGCCGCAATAATCACAAAGCAACAGTTACCTTTATGGTTATACAATTATTTACTGCTGGCTTGACAGGTCAAAAGGTGAAATATAATCACCATATTTATCACGCGCTTCGATAAGACGTTTGCGCGTAGCCTCCAGTGTATCGTACACAATCTGCGGGCTACCAGGTACGTTTTCCTTATGATATTTCTCAACACGTTCAATCTTCGCCAGATTCTCAGGTACGCGGATAGTGAACTGCTTGACATAATCATCTTTGGTATATTTCTTGTCAAGAACCTGTTTGAACAGCTTGACCAGGTCATAATAAAAGGGAATCTGCCCGGTCGGACACCTAACAGTATCGGCGTCACCATGAATGCGCAATTCCATCCATTTCACCCAGACATGCTTGTCGCGCACTCCATTGACGAATTTGCCCTCCTTATCTCTAAGGAAGTAGTTAACGCCAAATACCAGAGGCGGTTTTTTAATACCCTTTGCAAAGTCTATATTATTCTGGATATATTTGCCCAGAGGAATTGCCAGAAAGTCCTGAATACTCATCAGGTTGATTTCCATCACGCCTTCTTTGCCGATAATTGCAAAGGTGGTCTCAGTTTCAAGCGAGGCCCCATATAAAACTATGCCATGGGCCCAGTCAAAGCTCTGCTGGACAGGCACGGACGCTTTGCTGTCGCGGCCTCCGTACATTAGCCCCCCCAGAACGACACCTTCCGGATTATCCAGCTCAGGGTCACAATTGGCCAGTGCCTTTAAGGCAACCGTATATCTCGCGTTCTTATGAGCCAGCGGTATCTCATTACCTTTAGCATCTGTTTTTCCTTTGAACCATTCACCTGAAAAATTGACACCCTTATCCGGTGTTTCCTCGCCCATGCCCAACCAGTAAGGCTTTTTATCCGCAACCAGAACGTTCCCAATAATGACCTCTCCGGGCTTGTGCAGGACATCCCATATTGAAGGGTCATCCTTGGCATTAACGTTTTGGATAATGCCAAAGATTCCCGCTTCGGCGTTTACCGCCCGAAACTCGCCGTTAATGTTCCTGAAATAAGCAATATCATCAGCCATTATGGTCTCGCCCGGCAGCATTGCCGTCGAGGTTTTGCCGCAGGCGCTGGGAAAAGCTCCGGCCAGATAGGTCTTGCGTCCTCCTGGGCCGTAAACACCTGATATGAACATGTGCTCGGCCAGCCAGCCCTCCTGGTCGGCCTGGCGAATCGTTAGCCTCAAAGCCAGCTTCTTAAGCCCCATGGTGTTGCCGCCATATTGAGTATTGACGCTGTAAATCGTGTCCTTTATGTAATCCATATAGACACGCTTATGTTCGACATCAACGCTTATCATATTTTCATTCATTTGGCCGGCTGAATGCAAAAAGCAAAAAACATTGTCGTCTTTTCCAATTTTGCAGAACTGCTCATACGCAATTCGATAAAGCAAATCCTCGCTGTGCGCTACATACCACGAATCCGTGGCCTGTACGCAGGGGATACTAAATACCGAACCGGCCGGCCCCAACGACAGGAACCGAAGAATCATAGTCCTGCCCTTCATGGAATCTTTAAGTAAACCGCGTACCTCGGCAAGACCTTCCTCCCGTTCTATCTGATTCAGCGCCTTGCTCAGTTTTTCCGTTTTCGGCACTAAATATTTGGTCACTCTCCTATCGCGGCCCTGGTCATAGTATCCATCGAAATGATAGGTATGGCCCGGAGTTTCAAGGGGACTTTCTTCCCCGCTTTTAACCACCATATCGCGAACATATTTGATATCCTGCTCGGAATCGGTACAGACAAAAACCCTCTCGGGGCTGGTAAGCTCGACTGCATCGGCTACAAATTCGTGTATCTTCACATTATTAACCGCCATGAGCCTGTCATAACTTTCGGTTGTCAGCTTTTCTTTCAATAATTCTTTAGCATTACTCATATGCGCATACTACCTCCATAATCATTATTTTAGTTCAAAAAAAACCGGGCGATTCTAACGAAAAGGCAAGCCAACGTCAACCCCGTTAGAGATTTTTTTTCTCACCATGCTAAAGAGTGTTTCATTTGTGACTCAAGGATGCCAGGGTCTCTAACGGGGCTAACTCGTTTTTTAGAAATGAGGATTTTTGTATAGCCCTGCCTTATAATAGTAAAAACACCCGTGAAGAAGCGCATAATAGAGGCCGAGCCCAAAAAGCTCGGCCTTGGTTAGCTTGAGACTGGATAAGCTACCGTCTCAGTTGATGATCCAGACTGTCATCGAATAATCAGTAGGTGAAAATCTCTACCGTTTCCTGGAATTGGTCAAAATCCAGCTCGTCTCTGACGAAGTCGTCCACATCTGATTTTTTCGCGCGTATAGTCAAGATTGTGGCCGAGGAAAAGCCCATTCCACCGTAGCCGCCTATGCCGAAACCGCCCATGCCGCCTCCGTAGCCGCCCATG
>JABAOF010005377.1_pt1 | contig 11692 bp, 12 predicted proteins | sample 7062171 | NCBI WGS metagenome assembly JABAOF01 (sample SAMN14538628, study PRJNA623070) | marine sediment metagenome | biome: marine biome [ENVO:00000428]; feature: marine pelagic biome [ENVO:01000023]; material: deep marine sediment [ENVO:00002113] | place: India: Gulf of Khambhat ... | reverse complement strand
GGTCCGCCCATTGAAGTGCGTAGGGCGCGTCGGTATTTCCCCGGTTCAGATTATTGACCTCACGCATGTTCGAAAGCCACTTGGGATTGAGCTGCACATCGAAGAAGGAGGGTCCTGCAAATGCATAAGGCTGAAGGACGCGAAATGTGAGCAGGGATACCATCGCAGCTACTACGAGTAGGGCAAAAGTTCTATATAGCTCCCTTTGTCTTGAATCTTGATCTGCCTTCCAAATCCGGAACAAACCAGCTAAGGCGACGACACCAGCTAATGGAGCAGTGTTGATCTTAGACGCCACAGCCATGCCCAGGGTAAGACCGAAGAGGAGAAAATCTACCGGACGACCCTTATCCAACACCAGCAAGGCGAAATAGAAACCAGCAAGGACAAATGTGTTGGCGATTGAATCGACGACAAAGAAATGTGCATGCTGGATAAGCAATACGGAAAGTCCGGTGAAAAGGGCTGCGATCAAGCCTACCCTACGACGATAGAGGCGTTTCCCTATGATGTAAATCAAGAGAATCGAGATCAGATCAAAGATTGCTGAAACCGCACGACCTACGATACGGATATCGCTATTTCCTATGCCCCCAATCCATTCCACCACATAACGTACGATAAAGATTGGGAATGTCCCATAGACGAAAAATCCATGTCCAACGTTATGCGGGTTTAATTTAGAAACCTCGGTGTTGAAGTACTCTCCCAGCGAGGAGGGCAATTGAAGTGCACCCTCGACCATCAATAAGAAACGCTCATCCGGGTGTAACTGTGTCCCCTCATCCCAATTAATCCCTGCAAACCGGAGGTAGGCGGCCAGAATAAGGACCACAACTAAAGCCAATTCTGGCAAGCGATTTCGTATGCCATTCAAGGCGGGTACAAGGGAGGTCACCGTTTTGGACGAAATTTCATCAGTTGAGGTCGACATCACTTCCCCGGCTCGGTGTTCAGATTGTGGTCTGTACCAATTTCAGGAGGCACAAAATACATCAAAAAATCCTTCCCTTCAAGGTGGGAGAACCAGCGCGATTCCTTTCCCGACGGGAAGAGTTCTTTGAGTTTTTCGAGTGCCTCTACATCGTTTACATTCAGAATGAATAATTGTGCTCTCTGCTCATCGAGGACATCCTCGAAGTTCTCTGGCCATAATGCATAGTCTTTGGTGGGTTTCCCTGCCGCCATCCCAACCAAACGCGTGTCCATCCAATGGGGATAGGGGACAACGTGAGCCGTTTCATACGATCCAATCGACTCGGCAAACCCCCGAATGACATGTCCTACATCGGAGGTGTTCCATGTTCCGTTCCGATGCATTGTCGAGAATTCCTTAAACACGAGGCGATAATTCATATCCGCTGAGATGAGGAACATTCCAACAACGACAAGCAAGCTTAACGCATACGCTCGTCGATCCTCCCAATGCTTGCGAATCCAGCTTGGGATCATGGCAAGCGGAATCGCGGCCAATGTAAATACGGGGACCATAACCCCAGCGGCTCGATTGGGCGCTGGGTTTTCGTCCGGAAAAGCAATGGATAGAGTCGAGGGCAACATAAGGAGGGGGATACTCACCAAGAGAAAGAGGTCCATCCAGTTCCTCTGCTTGATGTATCGAACAGCAACCAGCGCAAACCCAACATGAAACAGAGCGGCTGTTATCCAATCGAGCGCGGGTCGATTTGGAATCGAGATCACCCAAATTTTCCCATTATCCCAGCCGAACATGGTCATCCCGCGCCAGATGTTTTCAAGTAGTATCCTCCATGGGGAACCAGGGATGGGCTGCTCAGCTCCAGTCATACGTGTAACAGTACGCAGTAGGAACAAATCCGGTTGTTCTATCGCAATCCTGATGAGTGGCATAAAGACGACCAAACTTATCAATCCTGCTGCGATCAACCAGGTAAGAATTCTTTTTCGTTGACGTCGTGCTTCGCTGTGAAGTGCATAGATCACAACCCCTACCGCAAAAACCACGGGGACAACCCGCGTAGGAGAATACCCATGGAGGCCTATTCCAGCGAAAAGTCCAGCCAATAACAGCTGGTTACGTTTTTTAAGCCGTATCCCGCGGGCTAAATGATAAAGGACTGGCGCGACAAAAACCGGATAGAGAGGAAATCGGAGGCCAAGTCGGCTGATGGTGTTCGGCCAATATGCGACTCCAGCCAGCAGGAAAGCCGCCAATCCAACCTCACGCCCTCCTACCTCACGAGCGAAAAGGTAAATGTAGGGGAGCGTGATTAACCCAATAAGCACCGTACCGATCTTCAGGGTTAGAAATGATATCCCCGTCCCTAGTACTTTAACTGTAGCTGCAGCGAGATAAAATTGGATCGCTTCCCGACCTGTGTTGCGCGGAAAATAGATAGAGTGCTTCCCGTTGAGAACATCGGTCACATCCAGGAGTTTCTCAGCTTGATCGCTCCACATCTCATAGGGTACGCTATTAAGATCTGTAACTCGGAAATATGCGACCAATAAGAATGACAGCAGGATTAGAAGGTGCCAACCATCGAACTTAATATTCACTTTGGGGGTCGAAAACCAGCTATAAATCTTATCCCAGAGTCGACGTGGTTGGATCTCTCCTTCCCAAACTGAAAATGTGATGCAAAAGATCGACCCGATCCAGACGACCAACGTCATCATGTCGAACTGGTTATCGCCAGACACAAGAAAGGTCAGTGCGGACAATAGCAAACCGGTGAGTAAAAAGGGCACCCTCACATTGACTGTCCTGAACCTCTTTCTTGATTTCAGCTTGCTTGTTTCTGGGACATCCCCGTTCCAAAACGCCCACCCTATCAACCCTGCCGCGATCACATAAAGGACAATGAAAGTAGTAACGTTTCCAGAGCGCTTTTCCAACCCGAACTGAGCTATCAAGGCAAGAAATAGAGCGATCGGAATTCTTAACTGAGCGGCCGTTATACGGATCGTTGGCCGTTCTTTCACCACAGGTGTAACAGGAGCAGGTGGTTTCACTACCGGTGTGACTTCGGGGACGACCTTTTCTGGAATAGGAATGGGTCGCAACCGAAAGAGGGATTTGAACCAATCAAGTACAGTTGGCTCCTGATTTTCATTCTCTCGACTTTGGTTCTCTTCCATCAAGGTTTCCCTATTACGAATTTGCTCATTAATTCTGATCGTATTGCTCGAGGGTTGTTCAATAAAGGTTGAATCGATATGAGCTGAGCGAGATTTTTAAAGGAATCCCACCCTTCAGTTTCTCATTGCCGAACTGCGACATAGAAAGTGTATGTCCCTTCATTGCTATAGGGTTCATCATAATAAGTCCTTATCAGTCGATCTGTTAACCATAGATTCCAGCGAGTGGGTACCAGGATCCATCTCCCAATAAACCATCGCGGTAAGTAACAGGGTACACCAAAATAGTGACCCCACTCTAGTGTACGGAGCCGAGCGCCGCAGGTGAAAAATACCTCTGGCTTCGTTCAACTCTAAATCCAACTCGCTCGAGGAGATTTTTCCATTCTCCTTCATCGAACAGTGTTTTTGTTCTTGAAACCCTCATAAACCATTCTTCATATGCGACAGCCAACCTCTCCAACGCGAGGCCCCGCAAGAAACGAGGGATGCTCAACTGCGATCGGTAACCAGGATTGGGCACCGTGAACACCAAGAGGGCTCCAGGTTGCAGCACTCGTCTGATATCAGAAAGTACTTCTTCCAAGCGATCAACATGCTCAAGCACTGAGTTACTCACCGCACTGGCGAAGCTACCGTTCGCACAAGGAAGCCTTTCGCCCTCTGCTACAACTAAGAACTTGTAGGCTCCTCTCCTTTTTGCTTCATAGGTAGGATTAAACGCTGAATCAAGACCTAAATCGATTTTGTTACGAAAAGCAATAGAGGCGAAGTGCCCATCACCGCTGCCAATATCCAAAACCGGCGCAGGCAAAGTAACCTCCTGCATCAAACGCGATTCGACCGCTCGCAGAAGAGCACGAAAGTATGGCAAATCACGCAAATGTGGCCAGAGGAAATCTCCCATAAAGCGTAATCACTTTAACTCCCGCCGAGTAAATCCAGGAAGAGGTGCTCATACCCCTCCGCAGTAACCGAAGGAGAGTAATGCTGAGCGATTTCTTCTGATTCGCCCTGGAAGACGTCGGGGCTTCCAATCACTTCGAGTATGGCCTCGGCTAAGGCAGAGGAATCCCTTATGGGGATGACTTTCCCCATTCCAGTCCTTCTGACTGGTTGACGGACGCCAGGTAAATTTGAGGCAACGACAGGAGTCCCACAGATCATCGACTCGATCTGGACAAGACCAAAACTCTCCGTGCTATTTACGCTTGGAAGCACGATCACATCGCATGTCTTGAAGAATGCCGACATTAATCTCGGCTCCAGCACACCGAGAAAGCTCCAATGATCTTTGAAACGCTCTAACATCGGCGCCAATTGATGGGCGTAAACCTCCTCACCGAGGACATCTTGATATTGCCCGGCGAAGAGCACCTCAGTTTGGGGGTAATGTTTCAGGATCTCTTCCATTGCGCCTAGAAGATACTCCACTCCCTTCTCAGTTGCCAAGCGTGCGGCCATTCCTATTGCTGGACCTTGGGTTTTGCGGTGTTTCTGAATGAAATCAGCCACCTCCTTACCCTTAATCGGATGTACCACAACCGGTGGAGTGATCACATGCAACTTCTCTAAATATCGTGAAAGGAAAGGAGAATGCTGTGCGAAGTCCTCAGTATAAGCGATTACGGCATCGGAAAAAAAAGCCGCGAGGCGGTTCGCAACCTTTACCACCTGGTCAGCCAAAGCATTGATCCCACCTTTGGGCAAAGTAAGGTCACAATGATATGTCAATGTAACGGGTCTGCCGAAGAGACGGCCTCGTAATGCGATTCCTGCAGCGTCTAATTGAGGTAAATGCAAGCTGATCACATCGTGGTTCAGCACCTGTCGTGTGGCTTCGAAACCGATCGTAGGCATCACAACACCCTTACTAACGCGGAATGCCACGGGGACCCTCAAAACATTGACGCCATCCAATCGTTCATGACCGGGCAATCGCCTTTCGTACTGAGAAGTTAATACCGTGACTTGATGACCACGTTCCACAAGCGCGTGCGCCAATCGTTCCACATAAATCGTCAAACCGGAAACGTGGGGACGATAATAGGTCAATACAAATAAGATTCGCATGTCTTCAAATCGCCGATCTCTCTTAATCCCTGTATTCAATCAGATCATTTCTTCTTCAAAGGTCATTCAAAGTATGGTTGCAAGGCTCAGACCTTCCAAGAGTCGTCGAATAACGTAAATGCATCACGACGTTATGTGACGAGCCTAGTTGAATTATCCTCCCTTGTTGGCCTCATTATCTCCTCACTCTTTCGCATCACCCACCATTCTCCACGACCCTCTGATGAAACTCAGCTAGGTATTTGTAACTATCTTGATCGTATGGATTTCACCTCGCCCCCTGATACAGGGAAAGAAATCTTAGCATGGCAATTAGATAAGTACCCGGATTTCGTCAACATGATTCGAATGGATGTATGTCACCCCGAACAGAGCTTCGATTTCACGCTGGGCAAACTCCGCGACAAGGAATCTCGTTGTTCGGACATACATGCCTGCCGATTAGGAAAACGAGAACATCCAATTCGCGCAGGATGACATATCAACAGGATTACCGTGATGAAATACCTGAAGGTTCGCCCAATCGCGATTCATATAAATGATCGAACATCCTCAGGAATTCGTTGTATTTAACGAAAATCGGGGGAATTATAGCATCGGGGGTATCTATGACCAGTCACCTGAAACCATTACTTCATTAATCGACTATGTGAACAGCTCACGATTTTCCTGCACCCATCGAACTAGGCGCTCCACACCTTCCCTTGGTGATATACTCGGTTCCCAACCGAAATCTCTATGTGCTTTAGTAATGTCAGAGATGTAGATTTTCTGATCTCCCGGTCTCCAAGCCCCGTATTCGGCGCTAATCTCTCGCCCTAGCATCTCACTTAACAACGGTCCAAATTCGCGCCAGACCGATAAGCTGAAATGCATTCCCCCGCCGATATTGTAAATCTCACCTTGCGTGATATTTGGACTCTCCACAGAAGTCATCATGGCATCGATCAGATCGTCAATATAAAGCACATCCCGAACTTGTTTCCCATCGCCATATATCGTTATCGGACGCCGGAGAACGGCTGCGATCACAAACCAAGCTAACCATCCTTGATCCTCAACACCAAATTGGCGCGGTCCGTAGATACATGAGTTGCGGAATACGATCGTTCGAAGCCCGTACATTCGATGATAATCCCTCACATATTGATCTGCGGCCCCCTTGGAGCACCCATAAGGTGAGTAAAAATCGAGCGTCGTATTTTCTGAAATCCCTCGGTCTAGGTCTGCATAGCGGTATCTATTATCTTCTTCCGCAACCCCAACTGTCGACAAAGCACCATAGACTTTATTGGTCGATGTGTAGAGCACCACGGGATCTAACCCAAGCTCACGAATGGCTTCAAGTACATTAAGCGTTCCGAGCGCGTTGGTTTCGAAATCCATTCGTGGTGAGCTCACTGAAGTTGTAACTGCGACTTGAGCTGCGAAATGAAACAACGTATCAAAGGGCTGATGTTTTCCGAAGGCTTTCTTCAACCCTTCATATTCGCGAATATCTTGAGGCTCGAATGGGACACCAGGATGTCGTCCACTGAGCCACGTCAAATTGGACTCACTTCCGTGCCTAGAGAGATTGTCCACGATCACGACCTCATGCCCTTCGCGTAATAAGAAGTCGGCCGTGTTAATTCCGATAAAACCAGCGCCACCAGTTATTAGAACCTTCATAGGTATTCTCCACACAGGGTTGGTCTAGTAACCTGTCATCGCTTTCAGTACAAAAGCTCCTGTTTACCAATTGGATCATCTCGACGATAAAACCGGAGTCGATGGGTTGAAGTATACAGGAGTCAACAATGAATGGATATATGACATTATTTAAAATCCAACCATCTTGAAAGGAAAAAAAGCAACAATTGCTAACTCGTCCATGTATGGATCAGGATCCGGTTTTTAAATTGGGGGAAAAGTTCTTCATAAGGATACTATCTGGAGTCCCTAAGCTCCACATAAGTTTCCTTCAGGAAGATAAATCACGAGGTTTTTCGTATATGACAGATTTCCAACCGCGCACCCTTCGATCTTTCGACATGCTCACTTCGGCAAGTTTAGGATCGGCAGGATAATACTGACGCAGGGTTCCTTCCGGTCTATATAAAAGATGGTCATCCGGAGTTTGTCGAAGGATGACTTCTTCGTTTTGAACGCACGCTTCAACCCTTTAGCGATCCTTGTGGTTAGTTCGTCGAAGCCGCAGGATTAGCAAAACTTGGCTTAGAACAATGTAGAAGCAGAGCTTCTGGAGTCCAGAGTTTACCAAAACCAAGTTGTTTCACGTCGAAATTGGCAAACCGAAATGTTTGGTCTCACGAAAAGGAATAAACAGAGAAACTATTCGATTCACCGAGTATCCAACTTGTAAACTAACTAGGTGGATTTCAATCTAGGGGTCAAATTAATTCAAGACTCTCAATCAAGGTCTGCGTTTCGACCGACTTATTACTTTTACGACACCACAATAGGAATTCCCGATTACCCTTTGGTCCTCGTAGTGGAGAGATCATGACGGCTTGCGGACCAAGGTTAACTTCCATCGCACCATCTATCACTTCTCTCAAAACCTGCTTATGTACCAAGGGATCACGAATCACGCCCCCCTTACCTACGGCCTCCCGTCCTGCTTCGAATTGAGGTTTGACCAGTGCGATGATTTCACCGTCGCTATCAAGCCATCGAACAACACTGGGAAGGAGTATTTTAAGGGAAATAAATGAGGCGTCGATCGTCACCAACTGGATTGGCTCTGGAAGGGATTCCATTTCACGCGCATTGACACCCTCCATGACCACGACCTTAGGATGATTACGCAAGCGCCAATGGAGGACACCACGCCCAACATCTATTGCGTAGACACGCTCCGCCCCCGCTTGCAACAAACAATCTGTGAACCCCCCTGTGGAAGCACCCACATCCGCGCAGATCTTACCCTCAATGACAATAGGAAAGGCTTCTAAAGCAGCAGCTAATTTTTCGCCACCCCGGGAGACAAAACGTGGCGCGCTTGCCAGGGTAATTTGCGCGTTAAATGCAAACTTGCGAGAGGGGACGTTCACAACTTGATCGTTCACCCGGACTTGTCCGGCCATAATCAAGCGTTGGGCTTGCGATCGGCTCTCTGCCAATCCCCGTTCGACTAAGAGAAGATCGATGCGTGTTTTTCTCGTCATGCCTAAATTCTACTTGAAGGGAGTAAAATCGGCATTCTCAAATCTATCAATCGTATCCATAATGCTATGCATATGAAAACCTGTCCACCTGCTTCATGCCATTTATCCAAAGACTAAACAAGCCCAAGTTATTTTTCGGATCGTATCAAGAGAATCAGCGCGTGGATTCAGGCTCGTCAGTTAGAATGGGAGACTGACTGGATTCGTGCTGAGTTAGTCGAAGACTCGTCCTGCTGATGGAATGATCGACTTGACTTATGCAATCAATTCCGAAGGTCGTGTTGTCGAAGCGCCGCGATCCTTCATTGCCCGTTGTGGGTTGAACGATTACAAATCATTTAACTACTGATGGGCACTATTGGTACTACCGTACATCTATTTATTTGCTTGCTTATCAAAAATCTTCCTGCTATCATCCTTAATATGCTAAAGGCCCTCATCAAGGCTATGCGACCGCGGCAATGGATCAAGAATTTCCTCATCTTTGCCGCTCTCGTCTTCGATCAACAGCTGACTCACATTGATCCCCTATTACGCACTGTTATGGGGTTCATTTTATTGTGTCTTGGATCGAGCACGGTCTATTTGATTAATGATCTCGCAGACTTGGACCAGGACCGAAACCATCCTATCAAAAGCCAACGTCCGATCGCCTCGGGAGAATTGTCCGTACCAGTAGCCAGGATAGCGGCAGCGATATTTCTTATAACATCCGTTGGCGCAGGTTTTGCGCTAAGACCGACCTATGGAGTCGTTCTTCTCGGCTATATGCTGCTCAATCTGCTTTACTCCTTCTGGTTGAAACACATACCGATCATCGATGTGCTAGTTATCGCTACAGGGTTCGTCCTTCGTGTAGTAGCCGGTGTGGTTTTGATCACAGTACAGAGATTCTCCCCTTGGCTGTATATGTGCACAACCCTGCTTGCCCTTTTCATCGGATTTGGAAAACGAAGAGCCGAAATGGTCCTCCTTGCCGACGATGCAAACTCACATCGGCGTGTACTTGATGGCTACACCATACCCTTTCTTGATCAATTGATGATCATTGTGTCTGGGACTACCATTGTCGCATATTCGCTCTATACTTTCTCAGCCAAAAACCTTCCGGATAATCATCTGATGATGCTGACCATCCCATTCGTTTTATATGGCATCTTTAGATATCTGCACTTGGTCAATGTTGAAAATGCCGGAGGTGCCCCAGAAGAGATCATATTGACCGATTGGCCATTATTGGTTACCTTCATCTTATGGGGATTCACAGCCGTAGCCATCCTCTACTTCGGCACATGACCACTGCCAGTGCTCCTGGCAAGATCATCCTTTTTGGCGAACATGCAGTAGTATATGGACGCCCTGCGATCGCAGTACCGATCCACCAAGTATCAGCCACAGTTGAAGTCACTTCAATCTCTGCTTCTCCTCCGGGGGTAATTCATGTTGAAGCACCCGACATCGGACTCGATTCTTGGCTACACGATATGAGCCCGGATCATCCCCTTGCGCGAATCATCCAACTCACACTAAGTGAGATCGGGGTTCACGATCCTCCTGCGATGGAAATCCGAATCTCATCTTCGATACCTATCGCTTCGGGGCTTGGTTCGGGTACCGCCGTATCGGTAGCGATCCTATGTTCATTAAGCAATCACCTCGATCATGGCCTTCCACTTAAACGCCAATCTGAGCTTGTATATGAAGTGGAAAAGATCCATCATGGAACGCCCTCCGGAATCGACAACAATGTTGTGACATACGCTAAACCTATTTACTTCGAGAGAGGTCACAATCCAGAGATCATCCAAATCGGCGCTCCGTTCACACTCATCATTGGTGATACGGGCATACAATCACCGACGGCTGTCGCCGTTGAACAAGTGAGAAAAAGGTGGCAGGAGGATCCCAATACATACGAGTCAATTTTCGACGAGATAGGCAGACTTGTCCTGCAGGCGCGAGACAGCATGGAACGTGGCCAAGTGAACGAACTAGGACCGCTGATGGATCAGAATCAGCTGTTACTCGAGGATATTGGTGTAAATTCACCTCCTCTTCAAANNCCGGTGCGCATGGTGCAAAACTTTCGGGAGCAGGTCTTGGGGGTAACATGATCGCCCTCGTCAATCCCGTCAATGCCTGTTATGTTGACGAAGCTTTGATACAAGCCGGTGCCGTAAGCACATTGACGACTGAGGTGACTAAATGATCTTTCTCAAACTAGGCGGGTCGCTGATCACCGACAAATCAAGGCCAGAGACACCTAGACACGAGGTGATCGCGCGAATAACGGGCGAAATCGCCCATGCCTTAGATCAACGCCCTGACATGCGATTGGTATTGGGCCACGGCTCGGGGTCATTTGGACATCCAGCTGCATCTCGCCACAAGACCCACCTTGGCGCTGCCAGTCATGCTGAATGGCTAGGTTTCGCTGAAGTATGGTCAGCAGCCCAACGACTCAACCGAATGGTGATCGATAGTTTGATCGATTGCGGAGTGCCAGCGATCGCCTTTCCACCCTCCTCCTCAACGATAGCTAAAGACCATGTGATCCTCGACATGGCGCTTGAACCGATCGAGCTAGCTTTGGAGGCTGGATTGCTGCCAGTTGTGTACGGCGATGTGGCGTTCGACCTCTCAAGAGGGGGGACCATCGTTTCAACTGAGAAGGTTTTCGCTTACATGGCGGGTCATCTTCGCCCAGATCGAATTCTGCTAGCTGGGCTTGATCCTGGTATTTATATCAATTTCCCGGAGTCTGAAGAGATCTTTACCAAAGTTACTGAAGAGGATGTACCTAGGATACAGTTTACGAAAGCCGAAGTACCTGACGTTACGGGGGGAATGTGGTCGAAGGTTCAGGAGGCATTAGCTATTGCACGGGAATATCCAGAGCTTGAGGTGCGGATCTTTTCAGGCGAGGAGCCAGATGCAATAGCCAATGCGCTTCTAGGTGGAAAACCGGGCACCTTGATCACCATGTAATCAACAGGGATGCACCAATCCATTTGTACTTCATTCACAAGTAAGCGCCTGCATTTCTTGCCATAATTGTTAAGTAGAATAATTACTTAAGTTGCATCCTTTGAGCTTCGCTATGATACACAGGTTATAGCTTGCGACGATTACTGATGTAGCTTTATCTCATCCTTTGAAACACGATGTTTGCGGAGGGATAACATGGCAGAACGCAAAAAGATCACCCTACGAACTTTATTTCAGAAAGTCTCTGATGGACTGCCAATTACATTTCTTACCTGTTACGACTACCCAACTGCCTTTTTCCAGGAGCAAGCTGGTGTAGATATGATCCTTGTCGGAGACAG
>JABAOF010006417.1_pt1 | contig 11694 bp, 12 predicted proteins | sample 7062171 | NCBI WGS metagenome assembly JABAOF01 (sample SAMN14538628, study PRJNA623070) | marine sediment metagenome | biome: marine biome [ENVO:00000428]; feature: marine pelagic biome [ENVO:01000023]; material: deep marine sediment [ENVO:00002113] | place: India: Gulf of Khambhat ... | reverse complement strand
TAGATAGGTAGCTAACCTAATATTTGGAGGTGGCTAGATGACCAATGTGTTGAAAGAGACAATGATCAAAGCCACTCCTAAGACAATATGGACTTTATTGATTCAACATCTCAAGTATCCCGAAAAGGAGGCTGAACGTGGACCTGAATGGGATAATCTTGTTATAAAGGACATAAAAGGTGTTGCCCTAACTTCGGTAAGAATTGGAATCGGTGTTAAAACTAGATGGTACTACAAGTTCTATTTCTACACTTTCAAATGGGATGATGAAGTTGTAGAATGGGAAGAATTGAAAAAAATAACTTGGAAATCTATCACCACTTGGGATATGATTGATAGTTTCGCAATAGTTCCTGAGAATAGTGACACACGTTTGACCTACGAAATGGATTACACACCACCATATGGAATCTTGGGCAAAATATGGTACCACTTGTTCGTACATAAACATCTGGAAAAGCATTTGGAATACACACTTCTTCAGATGAAGAGAGGTGCTGAAGCAATCGAAAAGTACAAGGGATTACAAAAGAACAGAAACACGCCGCTTAAACGGTGAACCTATGAGATACAAGGAAGTTTTTCGATCCTTCCACGCGCGGAGCGCGTATGATTGCAAACGTTAAGACATAGCCTTTGTGGAGGTACATTCTGATGCAGAGAAATGTGCTTCGGGCCTTTTTCAAACTTGTAAGGCTAGAATATTCCTTGTTCGGCGCGCTGGGAGTTTTTCTATCGGGTTTCTTGGCAGCAGACCTACATGGTTTTCAGTTGGAGTATTTAGTTGCTTTCTTGATCGTCTTGTTTTCTGGGGTAGGATCCTTTGCATTCAATGATTATTATGACTTTGATGTTGACACAAGAAACAATAGGCTTGATCGCCCCCTCGTTGTGGGGTTGTTGTCCAGAAAATCAGCGTTGATCGCTGGGTCGATAGCGTTTTTCTGGGCGGTTTTGCTTTCGTTGTTCTTGAACTCGTTTGCCATGTTCTTAGTGCTAATCAGTCTTCCTCTCTTCTTTCTTTACAGTGTAGGGTTAAAGAGAATCTTTTTGGTAAAGAATGCTCTGATTGCCTACGCCTTTGTAGCAACGATTCTTTTCGGCTCGCTGGTTTCTAACGTTGTTCTTGAACCACTAATCGTTTATTTTGCGATTATGGGATTCATTGTCGGGATTGCCTATGAGATAATGCTGGACATGGGTGACGTGGAAGGTGATAGAACGCTTGGAATAAACACGATCTCAACAAAGTTTAGCTTGAAAATGGCTGGGTGGGTGTCTATTGTTCTTTACATTTTCATTATCGTATTAGACCCGTTACCGTTTTTTGTCATGATTGATTCCCGGCTTCATATGGATTATGTTTTTCTCTTTCTTATCCTCGTCCCAGTAGTTTCGTATCTTTTCGCCTCAAAATCGTTGATTCAGGATCAATCGAAGAAGAACATCTTCAAGTTAAAAAAGCAAGTCTTTCTAACTATGCAGATAGGATCAATTGCCTATCTGATAGGGGTCTTGCTTTAGGGACGAACACGTCTCCCAAATGGATAACAACCACATTTTTCCTCAAGAGGAAATAGGTCCATTAAAAATGGACCGGGTTTGTCTGTGGTGGGCCGGGAGAGATTTGAACTCTCGACCTTTCGGTTATCAGCCGAACGCTCTAGCCAAGCTGAGCTACCGGCCCACAATGCACAACCTGTAAAAATAGAAATAAGCCAAGCCAATTATAAGCATTGTTAAGAAAACTGGACACTCGACGATTTGTTGACGTTGGCAGGCAGTTTTTCCACAATAGAGTCAGAGCGCGCGCGCATCAGAAACTCTTTAATCATTTACGCGCTATCCTTTCTGTGGGTCCGTAGCCCAGTCCGGATTAAGGCGCCGGCCTTCGGAGCCGGAGACCGGGGGTTCAAATCCCCTCGGACCCGTGAGACGCAAGTTAAAATACGCTCACATCCCCTTTCTACAGGGAGGCAACACACATCAGAAAGGTTTACGTAGACTACGCAGCTTCGACCCCAGTCGACCCTCGCGTTGTTGTGGCCATGCAGCCGTACTTCACAAGATTCTATGGCAACGCATCATCACTCAGCTCTTTCGGTGTCGAGGCCAAACAAGCCTTGGAACAAGCTCGAGAAACAATAGCGAGACTCATGGGTGCCAAAGCAACCGAGTTGGTTTTCACGGGAAGCGCCACCGAAGCTAACAACCTCGCCTTGAAAGGCCACGCTTTTAGAGAAGGCAAATCGAAGTGCCACATCGCGATATCTGAGATTGAACATAGTAGCATTCTTAACACAGCGCGTTGGCTGGAAACGCAAGGAGTCAGAGTCACTTTCTTACCTGTAGACAAATATGGCTTGTTGAAAATCGCCCAACTCGAAGAAGCTTTAAAAAAACAGGTCACACTCGTATCAGTTGTTCATGGAAACAATGAAATTGGCAGCGTCCAACCGATTGAGATAATCACGAAAATATGCCACAAACATGGTGCCCTCTTTCACACCGACGCCGTTCAAAGCTTCGGTAAACTTCCTATTGATGTCAACCAAATGAACATTGATCTTATGACCATAAACGCTCACAAAATGTATGGGCCAAAAGGCGTAGGCGCCCTATACTTGAATCGAGACAACGCAGAGCTTGATCCATTAATCCATGGCGGTGGACATGAGTTTGGTCTCCGAGCAGGAACCGAGAATGTGCCAGGAATCGTAGGCTTTGGCAAGGCAGTAGAACTTCGCAGGAATGAGATGCAGGACGAAGAGCACGTACTTACAAAGCTTCGGGATGCATTGATAAAAGGTGTTTTAGAACTTAAAGACACCTACCTGAATGGGCATCCTTCGAAGAGACTGCCTAATAACGCCAATTTTCGCTTCTCCTACATTGAGGGTGAAGCACTAGTTTTGGATCTTGATGGGGCGGGAATTGCCACCTCTTCGGGATCTGCATGTTCCTCAATGGCCAAGGAGGCGAGTCACGTACTTCTTGCGATTGGACTAAAACAGGAGGAAGCCCGCGGCAGTTTACGGTTCTCGCTTGGAAAATACAACAATGAAGAGGACATCGACTACATACTTCAAGTTCTCCCTGAAATTGTGAAACGACTTAGATCGATGTCACCACTGCAACCTAAAGCAGAGACACCGCAAACCTCAGCAAAGGTGGAGGGAAGGTGATGGATGTACAGGTGGTTAGCATTCAAGTTCCGGACGGGTGCAACGTCATTCTAGGCATGGCGCATTTCATCAAAACGGTGGAAGACCTTTACGAAGTGTTAGCAGAGTCTGCTCCAGGCATAAGATTTGGAATAGGATTCTGTGAAAGCTCAGGCCCCTGTCTAGTAAGATGTGAAGGCAACGGCGAGGAGCTGAAGCAGCAGGCAGCCCAACAAGCATTCACACTCGGCTGTGGCCATAGTTTTATCATTTTTCTCAGGGATGCGTATCCAATCAATGTCTTAAACAAGATCAAAAATGTGTCGGAAGCCTGCACGATTTTCGCAGCTACGGCCAACCCGCTGCAGGTCATTGTCTGCGAAACCGATCAAGGAAGGGGCATATTAGGCGTAGTGGACGGTTCGAGAAGCAAAGGAATAGAAACAGACAGAGACGTCAAAGACAGAAAAAAATTTCTGAGAGACATCGGCTACAAACTTTAGCGCAGCCGCGCAAGGCTACGACCAGCGTGAAGTCAGGATTGTCTTAGCGTTTCTCCATTGATCTCGAATAATCTCAAGGTTGCCCAAAACATTTGCATGCAGCGAATAGAACATGTAGCAGAGGTAGGAGCATTTCTTGCATTCACTATAAGTTCGTCTCAGATTCTTCAGCTTCGGCGAGTCCCACACATCCAACAAATCGAAGACGGTGCCAACCGGTTCCTGAAGATGACAACCAGCGACGTTTCCTCGAGGGTCAATCATAAAGAAGGATTGCAGCGCTTTGCACTCCCAAGTTCGCTGTCCACTTAAGTACAGACGCTTCAATGTGCCTAACACTTTCTTGGTTATGAGAATACCCCGGTGGTCTTCTTTCTTGGCAATCAGCGCGTCACAAATCCTTGCTAAAGACACCTTATCAATGATTTCCAGTTCTTCGTCTTGCTTACCAATATTAAACATGGGCTGCGTCAAAGTGTCATGTTGGTATAGACAATACAGAACCGGGATTTCCCGTTCGATAAAATGCTCAGTTAAATCTAAAACCTCATACATGTTGAGTTGTGAAATCGTTGGGGACACGCCCACAGTAATTCCCTGTCCATGCAAAGTCTGAATTGCGGTCACTGCGTTTTTCCAGGCGCCATGAGTTCCTTTTAAGTAGTCATACTTTTCTTCATCTAGCGTGTCAAGTGAAATGGCGACGAAGTCAACTTTGCGGAGTGCGTCGATTCTCCTCACAGCCTGACTGCCGTTGTCATACACTGTTGTAATGAAGTATCGAGAGGCATAATCAATGAGTTCGCCAATGTCTTCCCGCAAAAGAGGGTTTCCACCAGAAAACACGATCTCCACCACTCCCATCTTGCGAAGAATAGTCAGCCCGGTTTTCACCTCTTCTGTCGAAAGCTCTGCCCTCGGCTTCGGTTCTCGCCAAACATCGCAGCTTCTGCAACGGTAATTGCAGCGGTTGGTAAGCATCCACTGCACATGATGAGGCTTATCAAACGCGAGAGAACGCTTTAACAAGCTAAGAATTTTGCCAGCCGAGAGCCTCAATTGGTATACACCCTATTTTGCTGTTAAGCTGGGTGGTCGCTTATTTAAGCTTGTAGGGCCTGTATAAACTTCGGTGATTGCACGCTCATGTTTCAAGGCGCGGTCACCATTGAAGATTTCAATGGTGTCCTCCTCTCCATTCCGTCTCGCCTTTCAACTACGCCATTAAATAAACATCTACGCTTGCTGTGACGGCGTCAAATCCTACATTGCCAATTTCTATCCTAATTTGGTGATTCATGACATCGTATGTTTTAACCCAGCTGTTGGAAGTGGGATAGAGAGTCTCTACTAGCCAATGATACCCGCCATAATTGCATGCGTATATGAATATTTGGCAGTTTGAAGGATCTGACAACCAAATTAGCACCGTTACTTTTGCGTAGCCATCCGTCGATAGCGGACCTGAAGTCCAAGAGCCAGGCGGAATTGGAAGAAGTGCTGCTGGACGGTGAAGCTCTGTAACATGCTTAGCCACTGTGACATTCTTTCCTGGATCACCTGAAGATCCAAAGGCTCTTGCTGTATAAGCTACATCGTAGATGTCAATTTTGCCATCCTCATTAATGTCCGCCCACGGGTCATACTGACTGGTTGTTAGACCCACAATAAATGGCGAAACCAACAGAACAACGGCAATCACCAGATTCGCAAATTTCAACGATAAAACGTTCATCTCGACAACTCACCTCCTTCTCCCCGCATGACTATCTAAAAATACGTATAACCAAGGCATTTAGCATTTATGGAAGATCTCACCATCCGTCCTAACTTGATATGTGTGCATGCCACGCGCATAAAATAAGTAGAAACACTGTGTGTTGTTCTTCCCCGAAGGAAAATATTTTATCTACGAACATCAACGATTTCACGTGTGTCCCCTATGAAGGTGGATGTAGTCGTCTTAACAAAGAACAGCGGGGAAACATTGGAGAAGTGTTTAGATGCGGTCTACAAGAATGTCCCAGTCAGTCGGCTGATCGTAGTAGATGGCTATTCCACCGACCAGACAGTGGAGATAATTCGAAGGTTCAATAGGAAACACCACAATGTTGTTCTCATCAGCGAACGAGGAACAAGAGGGAAAGCCAGGCAGACGGCTATAGGAGCAGTTGACACTGAATGGTTCATGTTTGTTGACAGTGACGTCATCCTATGTGATCAATGGTTTGCGAAAGCAGAGAAGCTAATAACAAATGAAGTTGGAGCAGTGTGGGGAATCGAGTTGTGGTCAGTTATTCACAATCCCATTGTTCTGAAGTTGTTCAAGCAGGTTACGATGAAAATTTTTGAGACCAGAGGAGGAACACATGACTTGCTTGTTCGCCACAGCGCTGTGAAAGACATCAAGATCCCAGGCGATTTGCATGTCTTCGAAGATACGTTTATCAAGAAATGGGTCACCCAAAAAGGGTACAAAGTTATTTCTACCTATGACCCCTACTGCATTCACCGACGGCCACTGCACGTCTGGACCCCTAACACCGCCGTCAGCATCGCCACCGAAGAAATAAAACATGGATTGTTCTACAAATATCCGAAGCTAATCCCATCCTACACCTTCTATGTGGCCTATTTTTTTTATCAACTTTTGAGAAGTGTGACTAAAAACCTGAGCAGGTTGAAATGACCAAATTTGATGCAGACTATTTCAAGGGGAAAACTTCACCGATCAACTATGACTCCATCTCTTACAAGATGACTAGTTGGCTTCGCTTCAAAACGCTCGTAGGTCTAATGAGAGAGTTGAATCGGCCCAAAGGCGTCTTAATTGATATTGGATGCGCCTTCGGAGATTTGGTCAGCAGGCTATCGAGAGAAGGTTACGAAACACTAGGCTGCGACGTCTCCAAGTGGGCAGCGGTTAGGGCCAAGAAGTTGCATCCAGAGATTTGCGTCGTTAGGGCAGACGCAAATTCTCTTCCTTTCATAGACAAGGCCTTCAGCATAGTCACTATGCTGGAAACTTTGGAGCATTGTCCTCAGCTTTCAAAGGTCTTAGATGAAACCCACAGAGTCGCTGCTTCAAGAGGACTTGTGATTTTTTCAGTCCCAACAACCGATTTGAATGACACGCGTGCAGATGCAAGTCATGTTTGGCATCTGTCTCTCGAAGATTGGCTAGGATGTTTTCAGAAGAAGTTTCACTTGGTGAAGGTCAAATATTTCCTCAAGCACCTGAGGTTCCTCAACAGGAAAATAAGCAACACCTTCATTGCCCTAGAAGCTTATTAGTAACGAAAACTCAGAACACGATTAGAAAATCGTGTGCAAGCCCGCGTAGTTCTACCGTTTTTGCAGAGCTAGCCAAAGATGGTCAGATGCTGGTCTGGCCAGTTTTTCCTCACGGCCATCCTTGCGGATTAGGAGCTGTTTCTTTGAATCAGAGAGGATCTCCCCTATAACAGACGCTGCAACTTCATTCTTCTCTAAGAGTTTCACAATCTCGTCTGCGTGGTCTCTTTCAGCAGCGATTAGCAAGCTTCCAGACGCAATAAGTTGCAGAGGATCAATCTGGAAAAACTCACATATCTTGAACGTTTCCTCCGCAATTTGGATTTCTTCTTCATAAATTCGAAAGCCTACTTTTGACGCGCCAGCTAATTCATGCACCCCACCAGCCACTCCACCTTCTGTGGGGTCATGCATTGCAGTCACGTGTCCTGTTTTGAAAGCTACAAGAGCTTCCTTTACTATGCTTATTTGGTCAAAATAGTCCGCAGCCTTCTCTAAGGTTGATTTAGAAATTTCACGTGAAAGCTGAGCACGCCGATCTGTGGCTAGGATTGCTGTGCCCTCTATTCCCACAGATTTTGTCAGCAAAAGCTTGTTGCCTGCTTTGGCGCCTTGCGCTGTCACATAATTCCTCCCATCAGTCGCGCCGATACAATAGCCAACAACTATAGGGAAGGGCAACTTGGGAGTGGTTTCTGAGTGCCCCCCTATCACAGCCACGCCAAGCTTTTTGGCGGCCCAGTCTATTTGCTTACAAATGATCTCAACAGTGTCTTCTGTTGCAGTTCCAGGCAACAAAAGACACGAAGCGAAGAATTTTGGCTGCACTCCAAAGGTGGCTACGTCGTTCGCGTTAACATTGACGGCCAGCCAGCCTATCCTTTCCAAGGCCCCCGTAATGGGATCCATAGAAGTAACAAGGGACTTGCTTCCAATTTCAATCACCGCCCCGTCCAAGCCATACGATGGCCCCACAACTACTTCACTACGCTTTGCACCTAGATAATTAAGAATCACGTCTTTCAAGATCTCTGGTGGAACTTTGCCAGCCGGAAGTTTCATGAAAGTTCGCCTTGTACCTTAACTAGAACAATCTGGCTTAATGTTTTTCGGGAATATCATTGCAGCTCAACATAAACGATACACGGACTGCCAAATATGCGCGTGTACACTAATATAGTGTAAGTTAGTAGTAGTGACCGGAATGACTCAAGAAAAAGTGATGTCTCCTTTCAATTTAGGGGTTACAGCAGTGTTTACTGCACTCGTCTGTGTCGCAACCATAGTTTTTTCAATATACGTTCCCGCAACGGAGGGCTTCTTCAACATTGGCGAGTCCATGGTTTTTCTCTCAGCCATCTTGTTTGGACCTTTAGTCGGGGCTTTCGCCGGAGGAGTGGGCTCTATGTTAGCTGATTTGATTCTGGGATTTCCGCACTACGCACCCGCTACACTTATTGTAAAAGCCTGTGAAGGAGCCGTTGTAGGTTTCCTCAAAAAGAGAAGCCCGAAATTCAGCTCTACGTATTATTGGAGGGGTTTCACACTTGTCCTAGGCGTAGTTATCGGATCTCTATTGGGTTGGATTGGCACGACCTACTATAGCGGTGAAGTGGAACTCACGTTTGGCGTAGACATATTCACACTTCATATTCCTTCAGAGTTTTGGTTGTTTTTAGGCATCATAACAGCTGTCGCCATTATCTCGTTGGGGCTTCTTGCTAATCCCGAGTTTGGCTGGACAATATTCTCCGTCATCACCGGAGGACTGGTCATGGTATTGGGCTACTTTCTTTACCAAACATTTCTTCTCTTCCCCCTTTTCAACATAGAAGTGGTGGCTATCGTGGAAGTGCCAGTAAACATCGGACAGATGATAATAGGCGCAGTTGTGGCTCTGCCAATAGCTAAGATTGTTTGGCGTGCGCTTCCTTATTTAGGTGAGCGGTGAGAAACGCGAGGAAAATCAGGGATTGGGTTGTGTCACACTGCTGGCGGTGACTTCGTTTGAGCACCTTCAATTCACTCTTCTCGTTTTGCGGGTTCATGGACCAGCGCTAGGACCAAAATGAAGGGGGGAATCACGCACAAAATGGCTATGAAGAAAGGCAGCTGGGGAGAAACATGTTCGTACAAGAAGCCGCCCAACAGATTGCCGAATGCCATTAGCACGAAGTTTGCGAAATTCGTGAAGCCATTTACTTTTCCTCGTTGTGCTTGAGGAGTTAAATCAGCCTGCAAAGCGCTGAACGCCGAGTTGATCATGACTTGTCCCACTCCTATTAAAGCAAGAGAGGCAAAGAGTCGCACCAAGTCTCCATTGATGAAAAGCCATATCGAAGCTCCGAATATTGCGTAAGCTGCCAAGAGGGGCAGCTTTCTATTGAATTTGTCGATGATTTTCCCCATGGGAACAGCTAGAGCTATCATTGTAACGAACAATGCTGTAAGAATTAGTGGCCACAAAGCTTCGTCAATCAAGAGCTCTTCTACAGCGTAGATTACAAGGTAAAGCTGGACCATTGCAAATCCGAAAGCAACGATTATTCCAGAAAGGAAAAGGTAAAACATCGAGGAAGGAACTTTTTTCCACACTTCAAAGCTCTCTTTCAAAGCGACGGGGTAGCTCCTGAAGAGCTCACTTAAGCTGGGTTTTCTGGCATCTGTCACCGTTTCTTGCAGCCTTAACGTTCTAAGAATCGCCGCAGCTAAGAAGAGTGCCACTACGATGCCATAGCTTATTCTCATTCCCTGGACTAAGCCAAACTGGTTGTACAATAAGCCGGCCACAAATGGGCCAGGCGTGGTCGATGCACTCGTTATGAGCATGATAAGGCCGAACCCCATGCCTCTTCTTTCTGAAGGAACAGAATCGGAGATCATTGCCATCAGAGCCGGCTGATAAGTGGAGTTAAACAGGCTCATGATAATTGTGCCGATCAAGATGAAGTGCCACGAAGGGGCGATAGCATACAGAACGAAGCTCAGCCCCACACCGAAAGTCATGGATGCAATGAGCCATTTTCTGCCAAACTTGTCAGCCAAATAGCCGCCTGGAAACTGCATGGATGCCAAAGCAAGAAAGGAGAACAGCCCGATCATTCCGATTATCGTTTCTGTAGCGCCGAGTTTGAGAACGTAGAGTGAGTAGTAAGTTGCTGGAAGTTCCATGGCAAAGTCTATTAGGATCCAGCTTGCCACGAGGACAGCGTAATTGCCCTTAATGAAGGCGAACTCCTTCTTCAACCTGTCAGCAAGCGTCATTTGCCCTCAAGCTCGTTTCCATCATGTTTTGCGTTGGACAGTAAAGTTATGGTTTTTGGGTAAAAGTGGTCAGAAAGTGGTCACGTGCTTCACCAGTTTCATGAAAGGCTCTGAGTAGTTTCAGGAGCTAGCGGTAGCTTGTCGACTTTCCGAGGCGTTTCTGCAAACCTTATGTCGTGTTCTGTTTCCAAGCTTTCCGTGTATTGGACCTCACCGTACACTTGGCAGCCTGATTCGATTTGAATTCTCTTGCCATACAGGTTTTCAGCCTTCGCGCCTCTTTCCAGGGTGAGTGTGTCGGCATGAACGTCTTCGACGTGGGCACGCCTTCCAATGGTTGCGTCATTCGCCGTTATAGGTCCGCTTACTCTACCTCTTCGCCCAATAGTCACATTAGTTGCGTGAACTCCTTCAATTGTCTCCATTGAGTTTCTGACAGCAACTTTTGAAATGGCAGTTGCCTTTCGCGCACATAATCGTCCTCCAACATCGATGTTTCGGGCTGACAATTCTTTTTCGATTTCGACAGTTCCGGCAACATCTAGGTTTTCAGCAAGAGTTAAGTCGCCATACACTTTCACCTTTCCGCCTACATCTAATGCTGTGCCGTCTGCTGAGCCAGAAATTGTAATTACTCCACCCACATCAATCTCGTCGAATTTTAGGTTGCCCTTGACCTTGCAGGATCCTCCTACAGTTATGTCACCGCCAACGTTTTCCCCAGTAAGTGTTACAGCTCCACCGACATCGATTTTTTTGAACTCTAAGGCTTTCGTTGAGATGAAACTTCCACCAACATCAACTCTGTTAGCTTTGCCACCTCCAATCTCCACCTTCCCGCCTACTTCGATGTCTTCCACTTCAACGTTTGCGTCGACTTCAACTGATCCGCCCACTTCGATGCGCTCCGCGTTCACCGCACTTCGAGCCCTAAAAGCGCCGCCTACGTATATCTTTCGAGCTTTTGTCGTCCCATCGACCTTTAGGCTACCTCCAATGTCGACTTCATCAACCTCGAAGTTTTTTCTCACTTCAACGCTGCGATCCACATTAACTTGCCTAGCCGACATGTTGCCAGAAACCTTTAAGCGCCCGTCCTCTATGTTGACGCGATTTGCAATCTCGAGGTCCCCTTCTACATTGATGTCGTCTTCCCCATCCATGTTTTCTGCGGACAGACTGCATTCGAAGACAGAGTCGCCTTCAACATACACAGTTCCAGAAACCATGATTTTTGCGGGGCTCCCCTTTCCCTTTAGAGTTGTATGTTCTTTAACTTCTAAATCGCCCTCAACACGGTCTAGTTCAACAATGTTTCTCGACACTTCGTTCACCGTGTTCTGCATGGTTTCTTCCAAGTGCTCATCCATTTTTCTCCTTCCTCAATGCCACAAATACCCTTCTGATGTTATAAAAGGCAACGCACACATAGAGTACACGTTTTGTAGTCACAAATTGTTACTATAAAC
>JABAOF010001427.1_pt5 | contig 11698 bp, 9 predicted proteins | sample 7062171 | NCBI WGS metagenome assembly JABAOF01 (sample SAMN14538628, study PRJNA623070) | marine sediment metagenome | biome: marine biome [ENVO:00000428]; feature: marine pelagic biome [ENVO:01000023]; material: deep marine sediment [ENVO:00002113] | place: India: Gulf of Khambhat ... | reverse complement strand
TATTGGCGTCAGGTGAGAAATGGGATGTGGGTCCGGGTAGCCCTCATTGCCATGATTTTCCTGGTAGACCGGGAGATCATGGGCTATTGAATCCTCCCTCCCTGCCCTCCTCATGCATTGCCGATTTTCCTGGGATTTTCTGATTTCTCGAAGAACTCCGCCCTCCCCAGGTACTCATATGGGGAAAACTCAGGCCGTAGAAACGGCTTGATTTTATCTTGAGCAGGTGGTATAAGTAATTAGTTTTATGATCTTCACGAACTCAATTTTTCCGCTTACTTAAATAGAAGGAGGACCAAATGCAGTGGGACAATCGAAATAGAGGTGGCTGGGACCGAGGCGGCCCCCCGGATCTCATGGACCTTGTCTCGAAAGCCAAGAAGCGCTTCGAGGGGGTCGGGAAGGGAGGCAGGTTTCCCCTGCTCATTGTGATCGTGTTAATACTCGGGATCGTTTTACTCTGGACGACAGTCTTTACCGTTCCAACTGGCCATCAGGGGATTATCCTCCAATTTGGCAAGTATTCTCGAATGGTCGGGGAGGGTCTTCACTTCAAGATTCCCTTCGGAGTCGAAACGGTTTACAAGGTTTTCACTGCACAGGTGGTCACGGAGAGCTTCGGTTTCAGAACCGTTCGCGCCGGCATCCGGACGCAGTATGAGAAGACCCGTGCGATGGAGCGAGAATCCCTTGTACTCACTGGGGATCTGAACGTCATCGATGTTGAGTGGATCGTGCAGTTCCGACGGGAGGAACCTCGAAAGTTCCTCTTCAACGTAGAGGAACCGGTCAAGGCAATCCGGGATATCAGCGAATCCGTAATTCGACGCATCGTCGGTAATTGGAGCTTTGACTATGTCCTCCAAAACCGTGAAGAGGTGAACAAACTTGCCCAGGAGGAACTTCAGGAGGTCCTCGATGACTACAAGAGTGGAATTCGCGTCGTCAACGTAAGACTCCAGAACGTACTCCCTCCTGACCCGGTAAAAGGCGCCTTCAATGAGGTGAACGAGGCTGAACAGGAAAAGGAGAGACTCATCAACCAGGCCCAGGAAACATACAACAGGGAGATTCCAAAGGCCAGGGGAACTGCGGAAAGAACCATCAATGGGGCCCGGGGATACGCATTAGAGCGAGTGAACCGGGCAAAGGGTGATGTGGCCCGGTTCTCGGCTGTTCTCAAGGAATACCGAAACGCCAAAGAGGTCACCAAACGGCGCCTCTATCTCGAGGCCTTTCAGACGATCCTGCCAAACGCCCAACAGATCTATATCATCGATAGTGAACAGCAAGGCGTTCTGCCACTTCTTCAACTTAATCAACAGTCCAGGAAGGGAGGTGAGGCCCAATGAAACGAATAGGAGCTTTCATTGTTGTTGTGATCGTTATCTTTCTGATTCTAGTGATCTCGGGTGCCTTCTATACGGTCCGCGAGTGGGACCAGGTGGTGATCACCCAGTTTGGGAAGGTTATCGGGGAGCCAAAGACCGAATCGGGCCTCTATTTTAAGATCCCCTTCATTCAGGAGATCAATCGTTATGAGAAGCGGATCCTGAGGTGGGATGGGGACCCAGAGGAAATCCCCACCCGGGACAAACGGTTTATTTACGTCGATACAACGGCCCGGTGGCGAATCGTGGATGCACGAAAATTCCGTCGGGTACTCGTCAGTTACGCTCAGGCATACGCCAAACTGGATGACATCATCGACGCCGTCGTTCGTGATTACGTCTCTGCAAATCCCTTGGTGGAGCTCGTCCGGAGTACTGATTGGATGCCGACGCTTAAGGAAGGAGAAAAGAAGGTCGTCTCCCCATTTGCAGAAAAAGCCGCCCGGGAAACCATCGTCCTGGGCAGGGAGAAGATCACCCGGGCCATTCTGGCCGAGGCATCCAAGGCCATGCCCGCCTTTGGTATGGAATTGGTCGATGTTCGCATCAAGCGCATTAACTATGTGGAAAGGGTTCAGAAGAAGGTCTACGAACGCATGGTATCGGAGAGAAAACGCCAGGCCGCCCAGTTTCGATCGGAGGGCGAGGGCAAAAAAGCAGAGGTTCTCGGACGGATGGAAAAGGACCTGAAATCCATCGTCTCAGGAGCCTACCGGACGGCCGAGGAGATCCGGGGAAAGGCGGACGCAGAGGCCACGAAAATCTATGGAGAGACGTATAACCAGGATCCGGAGTTCTACGCCTTCTTCAAGACCCTGGAAACTTACAAGGAGGCAGCATACAAGAACTCCTTCGTTATCCTCGGAACCGATTCAGACTATTACCGGTTCCTGAAGAACATCCCGAAGTGAGCTTCGCTCGCTTCGTTCACTGAAGGGACAAAGGAAAACGCTCTCACGAGCGAGATGACGAGTACGGCTAACTTCCAATACGCTACTGGTCGCTCCACTTCCCGTATCGTTCCCGTAAAACCCGGTGCAGGATTTTTCCGGTTCCCGTCCTCGGCATCTCCTCTTCCCTGATGAAGTCAACCGATTTCGGGATTTTGTATCCCGCTATCTTCCCCCTGCAGTGCTGCATGATCTCCTTTTCCAATTCCCCCGATGCGGTGTGACCCTCGTGGAGGATAACCACCGCCTTGATCGCCTCCCCCCACTTTTCGTGGGGCACCCCAATGACGGCTACATCCTTTACCGCTAGATGGCTCCCGAGGATGTTCTCAACCTCAGATGGGTAGACGTTCTCCCCACCCGTGATGATCATATTGGCCTTCCTGTCCACTAGATAGTAGTAGCCGTCCTCATCTCGCTTCCCCATATCCCCAGCCGTGGACCACTCGCCCTCGAAAACTTCCCTCGTCTTCTCCGGATCTTTCCAATATTCCTTGAAGACGATAGGGGTTCTGACATAGATTTCTCCTACTTCCCCAGGCGGGAGCTCCTTTCGGTTCTCGTCCAGAATCTTAATTCGGTCTATGCCGAAGATCTCCTTTCCAATGGAGCCCAGTTTCTCCATCTGAACTTCTGGCCGCAAGAGAGTCATCAAGCCCTGTTCCGTCGACCCGTAAGCCTCCCAGAGCTCGGCATTCTTGAAGTATTTCATAATTTCAATTTTGGTATCTTTCCTGGCCGGAGCCGAGGAGATGAGGAGCTGGCGGATCGAACTCACATCATACTTACGCTTTACCTCTTCAGGGAGGGCCAACATCATGATGTAGTGGGTGGGGACCAATGAGGTAAAGGTTACCTTCTCCCGGTCGATGGTCCTGAGAAGATCCTCGGGGTCGAAGCTGATCATATTATAGACGAAGCAACTTCCTCCCACGTAGGTGTACGCGAAAGAGTAGAAGATGGAGTTGATATGACACATGGGCATGACCAACATTACCTTATCATCGGGCCGAACACCGATATTGATATCGTTCAGCACATACTGCGCGATATTACTCTCGTGGGTTCTCACCACCCCCTTTGGCCGTCCCGTGGTCCCCGACGTATACATAATATTCCAGATATCCGCGGAATCAACCACCACATCAGGCTCGCTTGGCGCCCCGTTTTTCATGAGATCCTCATAATGGAGATACCCCTCGGGCGTCTTGCCGCTTCCCATATAGATGTATTTCTCTTGGGGAATGGGGAGCTTATCCCGCATGCCCGCTACCATTTCCACGAACTGCTCTGCTACCATGAAGGCCTTGCTCTCGGAATGGTTGATGATGTACTCGATTTCAGGGGGTGAAAGGCGGAACATAATGGGAACGGTAATCTGGCCCCCCTTGGCAGCGGCGGCATAGATCTCCATCCATTCGATGCAATTGTAAGCTAGAATTGCAAAGCGGTCGCCCTTCATCACCCCTAGATCGCATAGGGCGTTGGCCAAACGATTCGCTCTCTCGTCCCACTCCTTGAAGGTGGACTGCCTGAGTGTATCCTTGATGGCGACCTTGTGCGGGATGTTTATGGCGTGCATCTTAACCACATCTCCTGCGTGTAGCCACTTGCTCTTCAATACCATCTTTCCTTCCCCCGTAATCTTGTGATTTTTTTTGCATTCTAATACCTGGGCTAACCCTTGTCAATCCTTGTTGGCGACTTCATATAAGGACTGCTCCTTCCACCAGGTTGGAATCCGGATACCTGGGGAAACATTCCTGGCAGATTCGGACCCGGGGCCACGAATTTTCCAGATAGTCAAAACCAACAATGTAAAATTTGAGCCATCTAATCGACCGTAGTTTCAGAATATTGTGACATATTTCTTTAGACACTTTCTTCGGATAATCTCCCCATTATCTCCAGCAAAGAAGCACCGATGGAAAGAGAGAAGCATAGGGGGAAACGGAAAGTGGCAATACCATGGGGTCCAATATGTCAAAGATTGAGCTCTGAAGTCGACACCAGGTTGTTCTATCCCCTCCGATCAAAGGACCACACAGCACGCGCATGAACTGGAGGAACAAGGGAAAGCGGAGTTCTCAACATATTCAGGAATCCCGACAGATCCACTACCTTGAAAAGAACCCCGTGATCCGCTATCATGCATCTAGTAGTCCTCGCACGTTGCCTCGGAGGTGGACATGGAAATACCTATGGAGCCCAAAACCTTTGCCCTTCTGGTTGCCACTCTATTTTTCCTCATATCCCTGCTCATAAACTTACTGCAACACCATTATTATAGAAGGCGCACCGATCGCTTCCTCAACAAGGAAGAGTCGCTCTTCCATTCCCTTACAGGACTCCACAATTCCTTGGGTAAGTTAGAGACCGCATGTGCCTTGGAAATGGAGCTGACGACTTCACTGAAAGACATCGGGAAATCAATTCATATTGCCCGAGCTCATCTCAGCTCCTCCATAGCGGATATCCAGGGAAACCTGCTTTCCCTCAGAGAGTACCGGGCGAGGGAAAAAGCGCGGCAAAAACATAGACGGGGAATAGAAAGGGTACGAGAGAAAAAATCGTCCAAATGAACAGTATTATGAAACCAGGGATCGATCAAGGGGCGAGTTTTATGGAGCGAGTCGAAAATCCGCAAGAATCCCCTTGTATTTTCCAAGGGATTCAGCTATATAACTCCTGGCCTTCAGAAAAGGGGAGGGATTGCCATGGAAGTAGAGGGATATAGCTTTCCTGATGATCTCTATTACGACAAGGAGCACTGTTGGTGTCGTGTGGAGGGAAATGTGGTGGTAACCGGAACGACGGATTTTGCCCAGAAAATGGCCGGTGAGATCGTCTACGTCCAACTTCCGTTGATTGGTAAATCGGTTACCCAGGGTAAACCGTGCGCCGCCCTTGAATCGGGGAAATGGGTAGGTCGTATTTACGCGGTTGTATCGGGAAAAGTCGTAGAGGTGAATGAGGAGCTTGAGGATAACCCTAAGTTGATCAACGATGGCCCCTATGACCAGGGATGGATATTCAAGATTGAACCCAGCGATCTGGAAGGAGAACTGAAAAACCTGATGCAAGGCGATGATGTTGTCCAGTTCGTCAAATCAGAGATCATTCGAGTAGCAGCAGAGAGGTAACCCGAGCATTGGGTTTTACTCCTGTAACCCTCCCGAAGGCATTTCCCATTTCCAAGAGAAGAGACCTTAACAATATCCCTCCCCAAAATTCACTCTCCACCATTGCCGATCCTGTTGTACCCAGCTATTACGCCTGATTCAAACCGGTTAGAATTCCATCTCCATCGATGAAGAAACGGTAATCGTTCCTCCGTGAAAAAATGAACACCAATCGAAAACAGAAATTGCTCTTCTTTTGCTTCGCCAGGAATACTTAGCAAGAATTCTTTAGTGCCCGCTCCAGGAAATTTCCCGTTTGGGCAACAGCCCACCGACGGCCGCTCCCCTTTCCCTTTTCTTGTTACGTTATTTTGATTCAAGGGCTTTCACGAGTGCCCTGAGTGTTTTGTTGTACGGTGTATCCACGCCTGCCCGCTCTCCGTAATCAATGATCTTGCCATTGATATAGTCGACTTCGGTCCGCCGTTTCTTCTCGATATCGATAAGCATCGAAGGCTTGTGATCGCCTGCTCTATTCATGTATTCCAGGCAGTAAGGATAAAAGTCCCAACCCAGAGAGATCTCGTTAGCCCTGGCCACACTCACTCCTTCTTTGATCAAGGCTTCAACGATATGGAAAATGATGGGATCTTTGATGGCCTCCGCCATGGTCATGCCTGTTACAGCGCAGATAGGATTCATACAGGCATTCATGATGGACTTTCGCCAGACCATGCTGATAATTTGATCTGTATGTTCCGTAATGAGTCCACTCTTTGTCAACGAATCCGCCACAGCAACTGCAGCGGATCTCGACTCCCGATCAAGCTCCTGGATATAGTGCGGAAAATGGTGGAATTTGATATCCACATGCCCCGGTTCCACGAGAGTACACCCATAATTCACGACCGCGCGCATAACAACCCTTCTCCCCAAGGTCCGGGCAAGGACTAATTCGGTGTCGATGCCGTTTTGCCAGCTCACTACATACAGCCCGTCCCTATAAAAGCTTTCGATCGCCGAAGCGATAAGGGGAAGCGCATTGGCTTTGACCGTGAGAAATATCACATCCGGAGGATCAGACGCCAGATCATCCACGCTGTTGGTGGTCTTGGAAACAGCCACCCGAAATTTTTCGGTTCCTTCGATAATGATTCCCGGGCTCCGGGCTGGTTTGGTAAGCTCTGGCAACACATCGCACAGATTTACATCGTATCCACCCTTTGCGAGGAAGGCCGCAACGATGTTTCCCACTGGACCAGCGCCTACCACCGCAAATTTACGAGGGATAAAGTTGGTTTTTTCTTTCATCTGAATGCCTTCCTCGCTGTTGAATTGCCCCCTCCTTGTGAGGCATTCTCAAGCATTCCAAAGACTTTGGCGTCAAGCAACCTGATTCCGTTTTTCCGCAAGATCTCAATTGCCTTATCGTTGTCGCTGAACCGAAAAACCATCACTGCCTTCTCCGATGTAAACCCTGTAAACGCGTACATGTAATCGATTTTTGCTTTGGCATCCAACAGCGGCTTGAGCAGACTCCCGAGGGTACCAGGTCTATCCTCGATTTCAACGGCAACCACATCGTCGATTCGGGCGGGCAAATGTTTTTCCATCATGATCCTTCGCGCTGTTGCCACGTCGGAGACAATAAGTCGAAGCACTCCAAAATCAGCCGTGTCCACCAGGCTGGTTGCTCTTATGTTGATACCAGCTTCTCCCAGGGCATGAGTCACTTCGTACAACCGACCTAACGAATTCTCGATAAATATCGATATCTGTTTTATCTTCATAGAATCCTCCTTTCTTGAGATTCAAGGGTTATAAGAGAAGGCTGTTTTCGTGCGAGGAGGCAACTAGTGTTGTCATTCTATTAGTTTCCCTTCGTGGTTTGTGACACAAACGAACATTACCATGCCAGCGCAGAAGGGAAAAAGGAGGCACCGTTTAACTGGCGGTTGCACAGGTAACACTGGCGAATTCTCTATACTCCTACTACATTAAATTTGAGTTTTCAGTTGAGTTTTGCAGACGCAATCCAAAGAAACGAGTCCCCAGATGCATTATACCAGTAGAACCGGACTAAAGAAACACAAAAAAGGTGGCAAGTTCCCAGCGAAGTGCGAAGAGCTTTATTTCCTGGCTATCTTCATCAATCGTCCTTTCTAAGAAAGAGGGGACGCGAGACGAAAAGGAAAAAAAGAGCCAGGGGCTCCCTCGGTCAACATCTAACATTGACATATGTTAATTGATACAATATTAGTCGTTCACTATTTTAAATTCAGCTTTGTACAACAGCCCCTCAAGGCCTGAGCATAGAGCGCTTCATGGAAAACGCACTGCGGTAATACTAAGGAGCCACGATACGTCGTTGAGCATTAACGTGCTTTTCACTTCCAGGTTCATTTTTCACGCAGGGGGTACCATGGATTACATCGAAAAAATCGAAGGAATTGTGGGAGGGGAAAACGTTCGAAGAGATGAGATCGAGAGGCTCTGTTACTCCAGGGATCTATCGGTCCACGAGGCAATTCCCGATGTGATCGTCTTCGCCAAGACCTCGGAGGAAGTTTCCAAAATTCTTGCCTTAGCCAATGAGGAGAAGATCCCCGTGACACCCAGGGGTTCTGGCACGAGCGCCGTGGGGGGAGCTCTCGCCGCAAAAGGGGGAATCCTGTTGGATCTCAGTCGAATGAACCACATCCTGGAGATCAACAGGCAGGATGGATATGTCATAGCCGAACCGGGAGTAATTTGCAATAACCTGACCATGGCGCTGGCACCAACCCATTTCTTCCCCCCCGACCCCGCAAGCGCCACTCTCGCTTCCCTCGGGGGTATGGTCGCAACCAATGCAAGTGGCAATCGTGCATTGAAATACGGGACAACGAAACAGTATGTACTGGGGCTGGAAGTCGTTCTGGCCGATGGCAGGATTATCACCACGGGTTCAACCCTTGCCAAGTCATCCGCAGGATATGACCTAACACACCTCTTCACTCAATCAGAGGGTACTCTGGGCATCATCACAAAGGTCATCCTGAGGATTCTACCCATGCCTGAATACATTGCCTTTGCCGAGGCGCGGTTTCCCACTCTCATTGATGCGGGAAAGGCGGCCGAGGAGATCCTCACTGCCGGTATTGCCCTATCCTCTTGTGAGATATTGGATAAGACCTCCATCGATGTGGTCAACAAGGCTATGGGGCTTAACATCCCTGATACTGTTGAAGCCATGCTGTTTATCGAAATCGATGGCAAGAAACAAGCCATCAAAGCCGACATCCGGAAGATCAATAAAATCTGCGAGGCCAGCAACGGCATCGAAAATAAGTGGGATGATGACCCCGCTAAACGGCTCAAGATGTGGACGGCACGTCAGGGCATTATCGCTTCCTTATCCAAGGTAAAGAGGGGCTCAAGGCTTCAATCAATAGTAGAGGATTTCGGTGTCCCCATTACCAAGATCCCGCAAACGATCCAGGAGATTCAGGAAATCAGCGAAAAACACGACTTCCCCATCGCAACCTTTGGTCATATCGGAGACGGCAACCTCCATGCCGTCATCATGTCCGATCCGAGAAATAAAGCCGAATGGGATATCGTGAGGAAAGTCGCTGATGATTTCATAGACCTCACCTTACGGCTCAACGGGACCCTAACTGCTGAACATGGAATCGGGATGGCCAAATCCCCCTACATTGGCTTGGAATTGGGCGAAAGCCACAACATCATGAAGGAAATAAAGGGAACCTTGGATCCCAATAATATCCTCAATCCGGGCAAAATGGGCTTCGATGATTCCATCAGGGATATGTATGACTGTTTCGCCTTCCAAGGGGCTACGGAGCAATTGCGGAGCTTCGGAGCGGCTGTAGATGACGAGATTTTTGCCTGCATCATGTGTGGCTTCTGCCGAGCGGGGTGCCCCGTATATAAGGAGACATCCCTTGAATCCAAGAATGCCCGCGGACGGGTCATCTTGGCTTACAACATGCTTAAGGGGAGGCTCGAACCCTCAAAAGAACTGGCGGACAGGTTCTATCAGTGTACTATGTGCCTGCATTGCGAGGCGACCTGCCCAGCAGGGGTTCACGTAGCCGATGTGGTTGAATCCGCTCGAAAAAGGCTTGTCGCGGCGGGGTACCTCCCTGACGTCCACAAGGGCCTCTTGCAAAGTATCTCAAAATATGGGAACCCGCTCACTGAGCCCTCGAAAAAGAGGACGGATGTCTATCTATCCACCTATGTCCATAAAGCCGCTGACACCTTGTTGTTTTTCGGATGTGTCAGCAGCTATCAGGATATCCAGATCGTCCCAAATACCATGGAGATTATGGATAAAGCGCGCGTCGATTACGCCACCATGGGCAACGAGGAACACTGTTGCGGGTACCTTGCTTACCTCGTGGGCGCGCCTCATTTCAAAGACTCCATGGAGACTAACCTGAAGCGGCTTTCAAAATTCAACCCCAAGACTATTGTGACCACATGCGCCGGCTGTTACAGGACTTTCAAAGGGATTTACCCTCGACATTCTGATTTCAACATCGAGGTCCTCCATGCCGTTGAATACTTCGAGAGGCTGATCAGTGAGGGAAGACTCCATTTCAAGGACGGATTTGTCGGGAAAGTGGCCTATCATGATCCCTGTCATATCGGGAGGCATATGGAGATCTATGAACCCCCCAGAAATATCCTGAAGCATATCCCTGGTCTGGAGCTCATGGAGTTTAAACAGAACCGCAATCTAGCCGACTGCTGTGGTGGTGGGGGCGGAATGAAGAGGTACGACAACGTTTTGAGCGCGGCCCTTGCGTACAGGAGAATCACCGAAGCCGCAGATATCGGGGCCGATATGGTCATCTCCGCCTGCCCGGCCTGCAAGAGCAACCTCCACGTTGCTGCCGCGAGGCTGCGAAAGGAAAACAAGGTCAAGATCAAGGTGATGGATATCACCGAGGTCGTGGCCCAGGCCCTTGCGTAATAATAACCCTGGCCATCGGGTTTATCGGATCTCATCCCCTAAGACGTAACGCTTGATTTTCCCGGTGGATGTCTTGGGAAATGGGTCGCCCCGAATGCGAAATCTCTTCACCCGTTTATATTCGGCCAGGTTTTTCTCGTACTTCTTGATTTCGGATTTGATGAGCCGCTCGATAGCCGCCACGGTCATGGGCTCGATGCCCTGCTCCCTGGCGTAGAGATCGATGGAATTCTGATTGCAATAGACGATGGCGTGGACCTCCTCGACAAATGAGGAAACCTTCTGTCCATAAACCATAATCTCCTCGATGTAAGGGCTTTTCAGGAGTTGCTGCTCCACTTCTTCAGGGTATACATTCTTTCCTTTTGCCGTGACGATGAGATTCCTTATCCTGCCCTTGACATAGAGAAACCCCTCATCATCTATTGATCCCAAATCGCCGGTGCGATACCACCCATCCACCAATAGCTCCTCGGTGGCCTCGCGATTGTTGAAATACCCCTTCATCACATGGGGTCCCTTAACCCATATTTCCCCTACCCCTTCTTCGTTGGGATCGTGAATCCTGACCTCTGTTCCAGGTATTGGCTTCCCCACCGAGCCTTCCTTGGTCATCCCTTCATATTCAAAGGAGATGACCGGCGACGTCTCCGTAATTCCATATCCTTGAAAGATCCTAATTCCCCACTGCCTTATCCCCTTCGCGATTTCCGGGTCCAAGGGCGCTCCTCCGCTTATGAAATGGACATCCTTCCCCAATCCCCTCTGAATTCGTCCCGTTAGAATCCCCCTGAGAAGCTTTGTGCGGAACAGGGTTCTACTGAAGAAATTGGAATTGACTCTTCTCATGATACGGCTGTACATTTTATCGTAGAGGGCAGGAACCCCCATGACGAAATTGGGCTTCACCTCCTGAATATTGAGGGCGACCTTTTTGAGGCTCTCGCAAAATGAGATGGTGCCACCCATATAAATGGGGGCTAATATACCGCATGTAGCTTCGTAGACATGGTTGATGGGCAGAATGGATAAGGTATGGATCTCCTTATCGATCCCAGCATGTTCCACGAAAGATTGAATATTAGAGACGATATTTCCGTTTGTTAATACCACCCCTTTTGATCTTCCTGTGGTACCCGATGTGTAGACAATTGCCACGACGTCATCGTACTCCATTGTGTGATGGATGAAGGCAGTGTTATTTCTTATGCCGTCGATTTCAATGAGCTCCAACTCGCCCATATCCGGGAG
>JABAOF010002207.1_pt7 | contig 11701 bp, 9 predicted proteins | sample 7062171 | NCBI WGS metagenome assembly JABAOF01 (sample SAMN14538628, study PRJNA623070) | marine sediment metagenome | biome: marine biome [ENVO:00000428]; feature: marine pelagic biome [ENVO:01000023]; material: deep marine sediment [ENVO:00002113] | place: India: Gulf of Khambhat ... | reverse complement strand
ATCGTTCTTCTAGGCCTCATTGGCGTTTCCTCAGGATACTTTTACACGACCCAACTAGCCCCCCGAGGGATCGGCGAGCTCGTTGTAGGGCTCAATTGCGGACCACTTGCGGTTATCGGAAGCTACTACGTACAAACTCAAACCGTCACACTGGAACCAATTGTGGCTTCCATTCCTATAGGCATACTGATTCTCGCAGTGTTGTGGATAAACGAAATCCCAGACTACAACGCAGATGCTAGAGCTGGAAAAATGACGCTGGTAACCAGAATCGGAAAAAAGAAGGCTGTAGACGTTTATGGTGTGCTTATGATTCTCACCTATGCCGTGATATTGATGGCAGTCGTTTTTTCAGTGATGCCGAGGCTCACGTTACTTTCATTCTTGACGTCCCCCATGGCCATGAAAGCGGTGTATGTTGCCAGAGGAAAATATGAAGATCCACGCAAGCTTATTCCGGCGAATGCAGGTACAGTTCTCGTGCATCTTCTGACAGGCCTGTTGTTGTGCCTAGCATATGTTGTTAGTGGATATTTTGCTCTCGTTTGATGAATAGGAGCCTGTGTTTGCAGGCCTTCCATAAGAAGGCGTGCGGAGACATCTCAGCCTGACTACGTGGAAGATGTTTTGGTAATATGAAATCATAGTCGAATGCAAAAATAATGTTATTGTTTTGATAACAATCATAAGTATTTTATGCCAGAAAACTGATTGTACTTCACTTGGGCATTGTTCAGGAGCTGTGGCTGGCTTGAGCGGGATTATCAAACGGCGAAGCAGAAACGAGATACTACTCAAGCGAAGTCTTCTGACAAGAGAATATCTCCTTCGTCTAAACAGAAACCTGTGCGACGGATGCGGTGTATGTATGGAGAATTGTCCTAAGGAAGCCATCAAATGGAATCCGCCGCTGGTAGTTGACGGACGTCTGGCGAGAAAACCCAGCGTTGATTTTGATGTAGATTCCTGTATCTTCTGCGGTGAATGTGCGACCATATGTCCCTTGGATGCCCTGAGAATGGAAATTGATGGCGAAGAAATAGCCACGATCGTGAAGAACGAGGCTTTTCCTGTTTTGCTGAAAGAGATCAAAGTCGCAAGAGACAAGTGCAGGCCCGAGTGCCAACTCACATGTCGAGATGAGTGCCCTACTGGGGCAATCAGTGTTCTGACCGAGGACCCAAAAGACAAAGACCGTCGGACTATCGATGTCCAGATCAACGAATCGCTTTGCATATACTGCAAGCGATGTGAGTGGACTTGCCCATTTAATGCCATAGCGGTAAAGAAACCTTTTCTGGGCACAGTTCAGCTGGATGCAGATCTGTGCTCCGAGGGGTGTAGTGTCTGCGTGGACATATGCCCTACTCATGCCGCTCAACGGGATGAGAATGGCAAGCTCAACGTTTCGCTTGGTTTTTGCGTTTATTGTTTTGCATGTCAGAAAGTCTGTCCTCAGAAAGCAATTAAGGTCAAAAGGGAATGGATCTTCCATAGCGATGTGAGGTCAGCGGTTTGGCTGACGGCGTTGAAGAAATTGACGTCTGTTGAGACTGTGTCCAAAGAGGTAGCTCGTGATTCAGGTAGAAGAAGACTTTCGCTTGTTCGCGCCCGCGAGCTTGGTGCTCGAGATGAGTCTGCCAAGAAGCGAGAAGCGACTACGACAAACAGCTGATCCTTTAACAAAGTACTCGAGTTCACGTTTTCCGAAGATTGTCCATTAAAGGCAGGGCGATGTCGCGTGCATTCCGCGCGCTTTGTCTAATTCTCGTCAAGTCACCTCTAATTCTATGTCGTCAAAGTTATACGCGCGCGCCCGTTGTTCATCATTACGCGTATCGTAGCCAGCCCCTCCCAAGGTGCACCCCGTTGCGGAGTCGCCCAAGGACGAGTGTTCCTGCTTCGGATGGCTCCTGAGGCACGAGGTTCTTCAAGGTTCGGCTGCGACTCCGCCGCGGTTTTCTCCGACAAGGCAGATAAGCGCGGCTCCGTGGGGCGAGTGCGAGGTGTCCTCCGGCGTCAATCTACTAGGTTCGCGCCCGTGGTTTGGTGGCCAAGAATAGACCTACATGCACAACGTTTCTTTGTTCAACTTCTTTGAAGAAGCTGCTCAGTCTTCGAAGGATTTCATCATAGGTCATTCTGCTGCGTTCTGTGGCTTGATGTTCAATTCTCTCTATATAGTCTCCAATCGTCAAAGGGTCTTTGCTTTTGTGTGTCAGAACATGTGGTGCAAGTATCGCAAGCGTTCCGTTTTTCTTGCTCACTCTGTGAGATTCCTGTAGCATGGCTTGCATTCGTTCTCGTTCTGGAAGACCTACGACTAACAAGAGGTCGAAGTAGTTGTCCTTCATGGGAATGTTGTCGTGGGAACCCTTTAGCAATAGAAGGCCGTCTAGATTCAAATCTACTTGAATCGAGCTTGGTCTAATCAAGTGAATCGTTCCCTGAGGCACTCTGATCTGGAGCTCACGAATCATTCTCTCATGCATTCCAGAGTGCTTGGGTGCTACATAGGCGATATTCGCTTGCCCTTTCAGTTTCTCTGTGAGCAAACTGCACATCCTACTCAAAGGGTTTACTTCAGAAGGAAGCCCGGTCAAGTATTTTCCATAGAAACTATGTATCGTCCCGATGGCTTCCAAGAGCATCACGTCGAGTTTCTCCTTTCCTTTACTGCCAAGTGAGTAGACTTTCTTTCTGGGCCCTACAGGGCTCCGCTCCCATCCACCGTCCAGCAGTTTCTCCTTCATCATTTCATTGAGAACCCTATAAAGGCGGCTAATCTCAATCTTCATGTTTTCAGAAGCGAGTTTCTTGTGAACCTCATATCCGTAGAACTTCTTGTGTCCGAACATTTTCAGTATGCTGTTCTTGAGATCCTCTGTTCTCATAGACTCCGAGCCTCGCTATATGCAATTCACTACTATAGCCAATATTACTTAATCACTTATTAGATTTACATCGCATACTTGAGCCAAAATTCAACAGTGAAAAAAAATGAACCCATTACCAAACAGAAAAGCGCTGGCGACAATTCTTCTCACAGGACTATTTGCTGTTTCTGTCTTGGCAACACTCACGCACACACCGATAAAAGCTTCTCCAGCTGCAGAAATCGTTGCAAAAAAAGTGACAGAATCCATTATGATCGACGGAATAAGCTACGAGAGCTTCTGGCAAAACATTTCATGGAATGAGTTTCCACTAACATCCACAGGCGCTGGCGGAGGAAATGTTCCGTCAATCAAAGTCAAGATGGCTCACAACGGCGAATATATATTCGTACTTTTTCAATGGCCTGATCCGACAAACAGCAACGACAAGCTTTTGGGGTCTGAAGATAGACTTGCCATGATGATTTCCATTGGAATCCCTGAAATGGCTAGTCCCTGCATGCAGCCGGGGACGAATGGAGCGACTCTGGCTGGCGAGGCTGATCAATGGCATTGGAAGGCAGCACGAACAGACAGTGATGGCAAAAACTTCACATACGTCTCAAGGAAGGGTGTCACGTACGGTCCTATGCCCCATCCCTATTCCTTCGCTATGGACGAATACATCAACACTACTGCGCGGTGGCGAGAAGGACTGAGCGAATACACCGAAATGAACGCGACAAAATATCCGTTCGAAGCTTCTCTTCAGCTATACGATGTTCAAGCAAAGGGAACCTGGATTGGAACAACAAAGGAAGCGCATTGGACGCTGGAGTTCGCAAGAAAATTCACCACCGATGATCCAGGTCGAGTTGATCACCAATTTGCGCTAGGCGAAGAATTCAGTTTCGCGCTTGCAGTTTATGACGGTGGCGAAGGCGAAGACGGGGAGATTAAGTCTATCACTTCATGGCATACAGCAGAATTGTCAAGTGAATTGTTGTCACCTGGACCTCAAGGAGAACCTGGACCCGAAGGACAGTCGACGGCTCAATGGACGAACTATGTATCAATAGGGGCACTAGCACTTGCTCTTGTTGGCATCATCGCAGGAGCCACCGTCTTCAGAAAACGCTAAGTGCTCTATCCCCACCCTTTTTTTCGTTGAGACAGAAGAAGTAAAGGTGCTTGACAGACTATGAACCGCGCTCGTCACTCTCTAATTTCAAGGTTGTTGGGTCTCGAATCCTTGAAAATCTACATTCAGGTATTCTTGCTCCTTGGTTTCTCGGAGTTAATAGTGGGGCGCGTATTTCTTCACGTCCCAGCACTTTCCAGCATTCTACTCTCACTTGTCTCAATCATAATGAACTTTGAAGCTTTGATAGAGTTCCCGATTCTAATGTCCCTAATATACTTCTTTTGGAAGAACAGAAATTCGTATCTAACATCAATTCTCTTCGGCTTATCTTCAGCTTTGCTCATCTTGGTTGTGCTACTTCAGCTTTTCTCCATACTTCTTCTTAGAGTGGAAATACTCTGGCTCGCCTTTGCTTCTGTCGCCTTTGCAACAATATTGTTCGCGTCTGCAAAGAGAATCTTTGCTGAGTTAAAAGAGAAAAAACCTTCAACCGTTGCTCTTGTAGCTTTTTTAGTGCTGGTGGATGCAACCTATTTCTGTTTCTACATTTACCTTGCTTCCTTCAACTTGTTCACCTATTGGAAAATTAAAATCCCTGAACCCTTGGCCTTATTCAGTTTGGCTCAAAACTTGATACTTTTCGATTCCCTGGCTCTCTTTTTCTATTCTCTGCTTGTTCCAAGCATAAAGTTCCTTTCTGACAGAAGGTTCCTGGTCAAAGTCGCCTTGATTCCATCCATAGTGGTCGCTTTACTTCTCGCTTTTTTGGTCGCGATGCCAACTGGATCGCGGTTTGACATGGCGGAAATTATCGCTCTGGTGCTGATTATGTGGGGATTCACGGTCGCGAAATCTCAGATCCCAATATACATCGTCATGCTCTGGTTTTTCTTAGTAGCAGCGTTGCTCCTGAGAGAAAAGGGGCAAGCGACAAGAAATTTCATCAACGTGCAGGAATTCATTGCCGCATTTCTAATGTTTTTTGCTGGCTTCCTCAACACTTCACCATACCTATTAATGGGTGTAATTGCCGTCATTCTCTTTTCCGGCGAGATAACCTAAAATCTAAATTGTCAATCTTCCGCGGTTCTTTTGCTCCCTTCGTTCCAATTGATTTCGTCTATTCTTTCTAGTGCTATAGACGAGGTCTTTCACGGCCTCTTTAAGTGCAGACAAACGCTGGTGGTCGCCCATAGAAGAAGAGTGAAAGTACGCGCGCCATTGAGACATCTTCGTTGTCGAGTAGGGAATGGCAACGGAGCGGCGCGCGCACAAGTTTTAATCGTGTTTGAACCTTATATTGACATAAGGAATATTGACTATAGTACCAAAATTCAGATAGTAAAGGCTCATATTCATGAGAAAACGATTTGGCGCGTGCGCGAGGTTAGTATTCCTTTTGGTGATGATTCTAACCGATACACCGATATAAGATAAAACGCAGTTTTACTAGTTTCTTATGGTTTTTACGATGAAAAACATTAATATAGGTAATAGCACCTCGCATAGTCTTCTACGAAAGGTGGGAGTGGGGAATCGTATGGGCGATGGAGAAGTGACGACTGTAGATTTTGAGGATTTGGATCCGAACTTCAAATATGAAGTTTCCAAAGAAATCGGTGGTCAGAATATCAAGCTGTGCTTCAACTGCGGAATATGTACCGTTTCGTGTCCAGTTAGAAGAATCGACGACACGTACAACCCGAGAAGAATAATCCGGATGGTTCTCTACGGAATGAAAAAGGAGATCCTGTCAAGCGAGACCATATGGAAGTGTGCTCACTGCCTCACCTGTCTTGAACGCTGCCCACAGGATGTGAGATTCGCAGAAGTTATTGAAGCACTAAGAATCCTAGCTGTAAGAGAAGCAGAAAAAGGTAATTTGGAGATCAAGGGACCGCAATTCTCATTCGATTCGATCTTCAAGGACAGTATTGAGAGTTACGGCAGAGTATTCGAGGCTGGCTTGCTCTCTAAGTACATGCTCAAGAGGCGCGCTTTTGGATTGCTAATGTCGTTCTCAGTCCTTGGGTTGAAAATGCTTCGGAAGGGCAAGATAAACCTGACTCCCCATAAAATCAAAGCACTAGATGAACTTCAACGAACCTTTAAAGAGTCATAGCGGCGATAACCATGGAGTTCTCTTACTATCCCGGATGCTCTCTGGAGTCTTCAGCAAAAGAATATCAAATGTCTGCAGAAGTTGTGTGCGAAAAACTCGGCATCGAGCTGGTAGAAATAGAAGATTGGAATTGCTGCGGAGCCTTGGAAGTTTCATCCCTCAATTCGACACTTTCGATTGCTCTGCCGGCAAGAAATCTAAGAATTGCATCTGAGAAATCTGACAAGCTTGCGGTCGCTTGCAATGCCTGTCTCAATAACCTTCTGTCAGTTCAGAACCGACTATCTGAAAATGAGGAGTTGAAACAGAAGATAGGTAAAATGCTAAATTTTGAATTTCGTGAGATTGAAATCTTACATCTTCTAGATCTTATATGGAATGAAGTCGGGCTTGAGAAAATAGGGGAAAGCGTTGAAAAGCCGCTGAACGGGTTGAAGACAGTTTCCTACTATGGCTGTTTATCGGTCAGACCGTCCAAGGTCATGAGATCTGATGATCCAGACAACCCGACTCATATCGACGAAATCGTTGCTGTCTTGGGCGGGCAACCTCTCGAGTTCACCGGCAAGACAAAATGCTGTGGCGGCGGCCTGCTTATGACATATCGGAATGTCGCTTTAGAACTGACCGGGTTGATATTGACTGAAGCAAATCGCAGAGGGGCGCAGTGCATTCTGGTTACCTGCCCTCTTTGCCACATGACACTTGAAACTCTAACCAACAAAGTCAAGATAGATCGGGACAAGCGGAAAATTCCAATTCTCTACTTCACGCAGCTGATTGGGCTGTCTTTCGGGTTAGAACCCAAGAAACTTGGTCTTCACAAGAACCTTGTTTCTCCTGAAGAAGTAGTCAGTTCAATTGTGTAGAGTTCAGCCGTGAAGCTCTATGAATAGGACTGGTGCTGTAGCCGTCATTGGTGGCGGAGTTTCCGGGATTTACGCAGCACATGAGCTGGCTGAATCTGGCTTCAAGGTATATCTTATCGAAGAAGGACCAACAGTTGGAGGTCGAATGCTACTTCTCGATAAGACTTTTCCCACCAACGACTGTGCAATGTGCATACTATCACCAAAGATGGTTGAAGTTGCCAGGCATCAGAACATCGAGATACTAACACTCAGTGAGGTAGCAAGAGTTGAGGGACGAGTTGGAAGTTTTGAAATCACGTTGAGGCAGAAGCCCAGATACGTGACGGAAAAATGTAGTGCGTGTGGGAACTGCACGAACGCCTGCCCGGTCGAGGTGCCCAACGAATTTGAGAATGGTCTTACTTGGCGAAAGGCCATCCATATTCCTATTGCCCAAGCTATTCCCACACGTTACTTGATTGATAGAAAAAGCTGTCTCGGGGCTGATCCGAATACATGCGCAAGATGCAAGACGGCTTGCAGCTTGAAAGCAATAGACTACAATCAAAAGATGAAGACGGTTCAGCTCAAGGTCGGAAGCATCATTCTTGCTTGTGGTGCAGAAACCTACGATCCGACGCTTCAAACCTCATACAACTACCGTCACAAGAATGTTATCACCTCAATGGAATTTGAAAGAATTCTCAGCGCAAGTGGTCCGACGGGAGGAGAGATAGTGAAGCCTTCGGATAAAGAGAAACCGAAAAAAATGGCCTTTGTACAATGTGTTGGATCAAGAGACCCCAGTAGATTCAGAGAAATGTGCTCTGCCGTTTGTTGCATGTACGCAACCAAACAGGCTATCGTGGCGAAAGAACATGATCCCGAGCTTGACATCACCATCTTTTTCATTGATTTGCGTGCCCACGGAAAAGGTTTCGAAGAATTCACGAACAGAGCAAAGGAACTAGGAGTAAAATACGTCAGATGCAAAGATGTGGAAGTAAAAAGCAATCCTAGAAGCGATAATCTCACGTTGTTCTATGAGGATCCAGAGGACAACAAGTTCAAAGGTGCAGATCTCGATCTTGTTGTTCTTTCAGTTGGCTTGAAACCGTCGAACACTCTGCGTTCACTGAGCACTATAATGGGCTTAAAGACCAATAAATACGGTTATATTGAAACCAAACTTGAAAGGCCATTGGAGACAAGTATCAAGGGCATATATGTCTGCGGATGTGCCCAAGGTCCCAAAGATATTCCTGATTGCGTGGCCCAAGCTTGCGGTGCTGCCGCAAAGGCGAAGTCAACTCTGTGGTCTGCTAGAAATCAGTTGACTGTGGAGAAGAAATTTCCTCCTGAAATCAAAGTAGACGGAGAACCTAGAATAGGTGTCTTCGTATGCCGATGCGGCGTCAATATAGGGGCTATAGTTGACGTGCCTGAAGTTGTGAAACACGTAAGATCGTTGAAACACGTGATCTACTGCGAAGAGAACCTTCATACATGCTCAAAAGAATCACAAGAGATCATCAAAGAGACTATTCAAGAACATCAACTGAATCGGGTCGTCGTCGCCGCTTGCACTCCTCGAACTCACGAACCTTTGTTTCAGAACACATTGAAGGAGTCAGGGTTGAATCCGTACCTCTTCGAGTTCTGCAATATCCGCGAGCAATGCTCTTGGGTACACCGCAGAGAGAAAGAAAGAGCGACAGAAAAAGCCAAGACTCTCATAGAGATGGCTGTTGCCAAAACCAGGTTGTTGAAGCCCTTGCAAAGGCAACTGATCCCACTAAACCAGAAGGTGCTCGTCATTGGAGGCGGCGTGTCAGGCATGACTGCAAGCCTCGACATTGCATCTCAGGAACTCGAAGTCTATCTTGTTGAAAAAGGTCCCAGACTCGGTGGTTTTCTATGGGAAATCGACAGAATCCAAGATGGAACACACACAATTGACATTCTGGGAGACATGGTTCAACGTGTGGAAAAGAATCCGAGGATAACAGTTCTACTGGAGTCTGAGGTGGAAGAGGTAGAGGGGCATGCTGGAAACTTCAAAGCAGTGCTACGATGCAAGGAAGACAAGCTGGAACTAGAGTTTGGCGCAGTGGTCATCGCGGTAGGAGCGAAGCTGCTCGTCCCCAACGAGTACTATAACTATGGAAAGAACGAGAAGATAGTGACCCAGCGAGGTATGGAAAAGCTTCTACAAGAAGACTTCGAGGCCCAGAAAATCGTAATGATTCAATGTGTGGGTTCACGAGAAGAGAAACGGTCGTACTGTTCGAGAGTCTGTTGCACGGAAGCCATCAAGAACGCGATATACATCAAGAGAACGAAGCCAGAAACTGAGGTATTTATTCTTTACCGAGACATCCGAGCCTACGGCATCTGGGAGACCATGTATAACACTGCAAGAAGTCTCGGTGTCCTATTCATCCGTTACACAGATGAAAACCAGCCAATTGTGAACCCCGAAAACCTAGCCGTAGCCGTCCAAGAGCTCCTCATGAATGAAAGACTAACAATTCACCCAGATTTGCTTGTGTTAAGCAGTGCAATAGTTCCCAACGAAGATAACGAGAAGATCAGCAGACTCTTCAAAATACCTCTAGATCAGGACGGATTCTTCCAAGAGGCGCACGTGAAGCTTCGACCGGTAGACTTTGCTACTGACGGTGTCTTCGTCTGTGGAACCGCGCACTACCCCAAGATGATCTACGAAAGCATAGCACAGGCAAGCGCGGTGGCTTCAAGGGTTACAACTTTTCTATCCAAAGGACACGCGGCCAGCGAAGGAACTTCAAGTAAAGTAGACAGAGAAAAGTGCCTAGGTTGCGGGCTGTGTGAATCCCTCTGTCCATTCCATGCAATTAAGATAGGAGATGAAGGAATCGCTGAGGTAATAACAGCAACATGTAAAGGTTGCGGTGTCTGCGCCGCCTCATGTCCCGCCAAAGCGATTGAAACTCCGCATTTCACCGATCAGCAACTCGTTGCGCAAATTGATTCTGCAGTGGTGATTTGATGGAACAAGATAAGGCAGAAATAGAATATGAGCCCATAATTGTCGCCTTTTTATGCAATTGGTGCTCCTACGCCGGCGCAGACTTCGCAGGCGTATCAAGGTACCAGTATCCGACGAGTGTGAAAGTAATTAGAGTAATGTGTAGCGGCAGAATTGATCCATTCATGATCTTCAGAGCCTTTCACAAAGGCGCCGATGGCGTCCTTGTCGCAGGTTGCCACCCGGGAGATTGCCACTACATCTCCGGAAATCTACACGCGAAAGAAAGAATGGAGCAGGTTTCGCGAATCATTGAAAAAAGCAAGATTCCACCTCAGAGGTTCAAGCTTGCATGGATCTCAGCATCGGAAGGCAAGATTTTCGCCCAACTTGTCCGAGATTTCACAGAAGAGCTGAAGAAACTGGGACCACTCACCAAAGAGATCGTGGGCGGCGTTGCAACTATTAGCAAGGTAGCAGCTGCGGAAAACCTCTTCGTTGAATTCCCTGTTAGATGGCTCGCAGCCAGAGCAGAGATCCTGGCGAAGGAAAAGAACGTGTACGGAGAAAGACTAGATCCTGAGCAGCTCAAGAACGTTGCCGACCACTTCTTTGAGACAGAGCATCTCAAACATCTAATTCTGCAGCTTGTTAACAACAGACCAACTTCCCTCTTCACGCTCTCTGAAAGGCTTGACACCCCGAGCGAAACAATCTTTGATTGCCTGGTAGAGCTGAAAATGGAAGGTCTTGTCGACATCGTTGGATTTGAGAATGACTATCCCGTTTACCTCCATCGAGGTGGAGCCCCAGAATGAAAGGTTCGGTGATGGTATTAGGAGCGGGAATTTCAGGAATTCAAGCTTCGCTAGATCTCGCGGATTCTGGATTCAAGGTCTACCTAGTGGACAAACAACCCAGCATTGGAGGAACCATGCCTCAGTTGGATAAAACCTTCCCCACAAACGACTGCGCTATGTGCATATTGTCACCGAAACTTGTGGGCACAGGAGGGCACCCAAACATCGAGATTCTGGGCAATGCCGATGTGACTAGGTTCAGTGGAGTTCCAGGTGATTTCAAGATTACACTGCTCAAGAGGCCAAGGTATGTCGCCCCTGAGAAGTGCAACGGCTGCGGAGATTGTGCACGAGCTTGCCCAGTAAAAGCCGTCGATGTATTCAACAGAAATCTCAGTAAGAAAAGCAGTATCAGCGTCATGTATCCTCAGGCTGTTCCACTTGTTTATTCCATTGATCGTGAAACCTGCATAGGCTGCGGACTCTGTGCAAGAGTCTGCAAAAAGGGGGCAATCGATTATAGCCAGGAAACCGAACAGTTGGAATTGAATGTTGGCGCAGTCATCGTTGCCACAGGCGCAGGTCTTTACGATCCATCAACGACCAAGAAGTACCTGTATGACCATCCGAACGTGCTTACCAGTGCGGAATTCGAGAGAATTCTGAGCGCCAGCGGTCCCTACGGAGGCACGGTGCTCCGTCCATCAGACGGCAAACGACCGAAAAAGATCGGGTTCATACAGTGCGTAGGATCGAGAAATCCCAACATAGGCAAAGAACTGTGTTCCGCCGTCTGCTGTATGTACGCCACCAAAGAATCCATTGTTGCCAAGGAACACGACCCTGAACTTGACATCACGATTTTCTTCATCGACTTGCGCGCCTACGGAAAAGGATT
>JABAOF010010863.1_pt1 | contig 11702 bp, 10 predicted proteins | sample 7062171 | NCBI WGS metagenome assembly JABAOF01 (sample SAMN14538628, study PRJNA623070) | marine sediment metagenome | biome: marine biome [ENVO:00000428]; feature: marine pelagic biome [ENVO:01000023]; material: deep marine sediment [ENVO:00002113] | place: India: Gulf of Khambhat ... | reverse complement strand
AGAAATATTAGTCTTTCTGAGGCTACTGACTTTGAGTCCTTGACTGGAAAAGGTGTGACCGGTGTCATAGATGGAAACACAGTTGCAGTAGGAAATAGTAAGTTGTTTGATATGTCCCGAGGGGTCGTTGATAAATTGATAGAAACTAGCGAAGAGCTAAAACACAACGGTCAAAGTGTGATATACGTTGCCGTCAATGAACAGCCGGCAGGCCTTCTCGGTGTTGCTGATCCAATCAAGGAAACAACTCGGGAGGCTATCGAACAACTTCACAAGGAAGGATTGAATATTGTCATGCTTACTGGAGACAATCACATGACAGCAGAGGCCGTGGCACACCAACTGGGAATCATTGAGATTGAAGCTGATGTACTGCCTGATCAGAAAGGTGCTGTCATAAAATGTCTACAGAAGGAAGGCAGGAAGGTAGCTATGGCGGGAGATGGCATTAATGATGCACCTGCTTTGGCTCAGGCTAATGTTGGAATAGCCATGGGCACTGGTACCGATGTTGCCATGGAAAGTGCGGATATTACGCTCGTCAAAGGCGATTTGCGAGGCATAGTACGCGCCCGAGTTCTCAGTCGAGCAACTATGCGGAACATACGCCAAAATCTCTTCTTTGCTTTCATATACAATAGTCTTGGTGTTCCAATCGCCGCCGGCATTCTATATCCTGTATTTGGCTTGCTGCTCAGCCCAATGATCGCTGCCGCCGCTATGACTTTCAGTTCGTTGTCAGTAATTACAAACGCCCTCAGATTACGAACAGTACAACTTTAGTTGATATTGTCTCTGGGAGTCGAGATTTTGGGGATGCAATTCAATTAAACCACATCATTCACGTTGTGACATTTCCTTATGTTTGTAGTCTATGGCAGCGAGATTATTATTTCATCGATATCGATAGTGAACTGTTGGTCTTTTACCCTTTCCTTTTGGGGCTGTCCTGTTTTCTGGGAATCGATGTACTGTGACTGACTATGATGATATGGTGGGTAGAGCTGAGTTTCAGCTATCGGCAAGAACTAACTACTCTGGATACTCTTCAGCTAATATGGGGAGGTCGTATGTTCGAAACGCGCCCCCGCTATGAGCCCCTGGAGTCCACAATCCTAATATTCCGGGTCCTTGGGCACCTGACCATCGGTGATATCTTCAAAGCAGGGTTTAGGATTTCTCAGCTCGTCAGCATAGTCAGAAACTAAATACTATTGTAGCTTATCTCAATGAACACGGCTTCAGTCAAGATTGTGTTAATTTCAGGTTAGCTGATTTTACCGCTCTTGGCAAAACTATCTGGACTGCATTGGGTGGAGAAGAAGCTGCGGAGGTCTGGGAGCAGATATCACATCCGGGGAGATTGGGTCAACAAAAAATATCAAAGAAAGGACAAAACGGTAACAAAACGGTAACATTTGCGCCGCAAAATACTCCTGTAGAAAAGAAGATTTTTGTGTTAATTTATTTTTGAAAGGAGAAAAGAAATGAAACATCCGTTCTCGCTTCACAAAAAGATCCTCAAGTGGCTCTTAGTCTCGATGGTTGTGACATGCTCACAAGTTCGGACACTGGCCCAGAGCGAACACGTCTTAGGTTCTGCGATTGCCCTTACTGTCAAAACCTACGATGGGTTGGAGTTGCCTGCCCAGGTTCTGGGCTCTGCAAAAAGCGGACAAAAGCTCATAGTGTTCATCAGTGGCTCCACACCATACGACCACAAGGGCAATCAATGGGCTGGCTGGGACGGCAAGGGCAACATCGTATCACAAAAGCAGGACTTCTACGCCAGATTCCTGGATATAATGTCCTCTAAGGGCTACCGAATCGCTACCGGGGCAAAAAGAAGCTTCGTTCACTCTCAGAAAATCCCCCGTCCGAATTTGAGTGATTTAGCCCTTGACGTACGCTCTCTCATACTTGAATTGAAAAGCAGAGAATTGCTTCGAACCGCCGATGGCCTTGTTATTGTCGGTTACAGCGAAGGCAGTATCGTTGCAACAAAAGTGCTGGCCCTGCTAAAAGAACAACCGGCCGCATGCATTCTTCTCGGATCCGGCTCAGAAGCATACAACTTTAAGACGCAGTCCTGGCAAGATTGGCATCAAACGGATCTCTTGAGAAGAATGAAAGGTTGGTCTGACGAGCAGATTCAGACCGAATTCCGGCAATTTGGTAAACTAGCAACCACTCTTCTGGAGATCGACGAAGAATCATTTGAGGGTGAGTATAAAAAGAACGGCCCTTATGGCTTCGGCTTTGCCCCGTGGGAATCACTTTACATCGATAGAGAATGTCAGTTCTACGATCCCGTGCCAAACCTGCTGACTGCTAATATACCCGTCCTGATATGCATCGGCCAAAATGATACGGCCATGCCCATGGTCTTGGCCGAGAGAACATACAAAGACCTGCTGGAGCAAGGATTTAACAAAGCCACCTTCAGAGTTATTGAGGGCGAGGTCCACCAATACAAGAAATACGATGTGTTTGCAATAATGGATACCTGGATTGATTCAGGATACCGCTCTACAGAATTTGTGCTCGATGAACAAGACAAGCAAATAATCGCGAATTGGGAGGCTTCTATCGACCAAATCGCCCGCGCAATAAACGAGTTGCCCTGGCAGGGCGGAGCCCCGGAAAAGGCCCTGGAGTGCTTTCGAAAAGCCAAAGACGCCGACTATCAAGATCAAGACGCGTGGTTCAAGCTGGGTTTAGTTCTATTCGGTAGCGCTCACTACGAAGAATCTATGTACTCGTTCAAAAAAACGACAAAACCCGATTTTATAGCCTGTTTTGCATCAATGACTTGGATCGGCCATATAAATGATATTCTTAACCATAGACAAAAGGCAATCTCCTGGTATAAGAAAGCCCTCGCTCACGACCCGGGATTCCCCGTGCAGCACGACAACTGGGGCATAATCGTCGACAAGAAGTGGATCGAAGAAAGGTTGAAAACGCCGTTCACTGGGATAAAGTAAGAATAAGATACTATCATATGAAAAAAGCCTTCGGTGGATATCGGCGACTCCTTCACACCTTCAGGAATTGAGGATTACTGCCTGCTCAATCGCAATTTACTGCACGAGTCAATGGGCTATTTCTAAAGACCTACTTTGTTTTCCTTGTCAGCAAGGGTTCACCATCATCACATAGTCATAAAACACTGACATGGAAACAGGTCTTTGACTGTTTTGCTTTAGATGATTCACCACGTTTTATCTTGGAGAGTATTGAAGCCGCAACCAGAGGAACAACTTTAAGTCAAGTCGGAAAGAGCCATAATTTTTATCTATTAACCGTTTTTTTACTTTAAAATCTCTTTTCCGCGGTGCACAAGAGGGCATATATCTTTCGATCCGCGGATGAATAAATGTACCCTACGGGATTGCAATAGGACAGGCAGTTTAGATAAAATGAGATATTGTTGTGTGCAGGAGCACTGATTATGAAGTTAAATGGGAAATGTCAGGTTAGGAAGTTCCAGCGACTCACTGAAAACTATGAGATTGAATAGAAAGAGAAGAATCCTATGAGCATTGACAATATTGCGACACTCACGCGGCGTCGGTTTCTGACACGGGGGGTAATGGCGGCGAGTGCAATGACGCTGCCACACTATGTTCCGGTCTCGGCGCTGGGGCGTGGCAAAACTGTTACGCCCAGCGAACGCATCGTGATGGGTGGAATTGGAATCGGGGGCCGCGGTACTCATGATTTGGGCTGGATGTTGAATGAGCCGGATGTGCAGTGGGTCGCCGTCTGTGATGTCCTAAAAAGCCGGCGTCAAGCGGCAAAGAACATTGTGGACAAAAAATATGGCAATAAGGATTGTGCCATGTATGGAGATATACATCAGTTCCTCGTCGAGCGGACGGATGTGGATGCCGTGTTGATTGCCGCCGGCGACCGCTGGCACGCGCTTGCTTCGATCATGGCCATGCGGGCCGGCAAGGATATATATTGCGAGAAGCCCGCCTGCCTCACGATGGCGCAGGGAAAGGCGGTCGTGAATACCGCGCGCCGATATTGCAGGATCTATCAAACTGGCGCCCAGCGGCTCAGCGAGGCGAATCACGTGTTTGCCATAGAAATGGCCCGATCCGGCCGGTTGGGCCAGATTCATACCGCTTACGCCGACATTCGTTGGCGCGATGGGTTGCGCCACGACTGGTTGCCCGCAGAACCGGAACCGCCCAAGGATGAGCTGGACTGGGATGCCTGGATCGGACCGTGTCCTTGGCGCCCTTACAACCGCGCTTATGTGTCTGGAGGATGGTATCACTTTTATGATTTTGCCACCGATGTCGCGATGTGGGGGGCGCATACGGTTGCCCAGGTCCTGGCCGGACTTGACATGGAGGATGTCTTCTTCATCGAGTTCGAGTATGCCGGCCCGGATGAGACGATGGTGACACGCTTATCCAATGGGGTAAAGCTGGTGCTGTTCCGAGTCGCCGGCTCGGTATGGGAGCCATGCAAGTTCTGGCATGGTGCTTGTGGTGAGCGGTTCGATGGCCCCGAAGGATGGGTCGCAGCCGCCGACGGTTATGGGAGCCCTGATGTCTCATCGCCAGCACTGTTACGCGAATACAAGAAAGTGGTAGCCGACTACGCATGCCGGACAGGACGGCCAATGAACCACGTGCGGGATTTCTTCGACTGTGTCCGGTCACGCCGCCCCCCGGTGGCGAACCCGGATGTCATGTACAGGTCCATGAACATCTGCCTGGCTGCGGACATCTGCGAGCAATTGAAGCGGAACCTGAAATTCGATCTGCACAAGGTTGAGTTTGTCGGCGATCCCGAAGCCAACCGGATGCGGTCCCGCGCGATGCGTGCACCCTACACGATCTAAGGCGTTCTTTGGATTTTTTTACGGAACCATATGTTGTCGTAACCTTTTTTTGCAGGAGGCGGCGGGTTGGAACGGGCAGCAGCGAGGCCACACAGAAATCGTCGAACTGCTTAAGAAACACGGAGCCAAAGAATAACAATGAAAAGGGCCAATAATGAAACCAAGAAACCTGTTACGTCTAATTCTATTGTTGACGTTTATTCTTATTGGATGTGAAAGGAAGTTGACTAAAACCCCTGAGCCAGGCGAAGAGATCAAATCACTCCACCAGGCTGCAGCGGACGGCGATATCGAGCAAGTCAAATTCCCAATAACAGATACATTGGATATGCTCTTCAAGAGGATACCTGAAGGAAGCTTCATGAGGGGAAGCCCTGAGGATGAGAAAGACCGTGAAGAGGATGAAGGGCCGTTGCATAAGGTGACAATCGCAAAACCTTTCTATATGGGAATCTATGAGGTAACGCAAGATCAGTGGAACAAAGTCATGGAGATACCTGCTTATACAAATCCGTCAAAATTTGCAGGAAGGCCGGACAATCCAGTTGAACAAGTATCATGGGACCAGGTCCAGGAATTCTTTCAGAGGATCAATTCACGTGGAGAGGGAGTGTTCAGATTACCGACAGAAGCGGAATGGGAATACGCTTGCAGGGCTGGAACAACAACAAGGTTCTACTGGGGAGATGATCCAGACTATAAGAAGATGGATGAATATGTGTGGCATGCAGGGTATCCGGATGGGACCACCCATCCAGTCGGACAGAAAAAACCGAATCCGTGGGGACTATATGATATGGGTGGAAATGTGAGTGAATTTTGTCAGGACAGATATGGTCCATATGAAACAGGAGAACAGGTCGATCCAATAGTTACGGAAACAGGAAAAGGAGTGGTCAGCAGAGGAGGAGACTGGTTCCATTTCCATGGCTCCCGTTCCGCAGACAGAAGTCACATCTATGGGACCGGCGTATTGTTTTTCGTTGGATTCCGGGCTGTGAGGGAGATTAATTAGTCTAAGAAAAATTGTCATTATCATATCCTCAGCCAGCGATATGGAAAAAGGTAACGGTTGGTCATTTAGGTAGATGAGCCTTAGGAATTTTTAACCATATGCAAACGGTCATACGGATAATACAGTAATATGAGACAGTAGAGTATGAGGAGTGCTGCGGCACGAAGGTAGAGGGTGTTATGAAAAAACGAAGAGGATTTACGTTAATAGAACTGTTGGTGGTACTAGGAATAATAAATTGATGTTTTGTTTGCATTTTGCATTCCTTTGTGTTATTTTGTGTCTCTAAGGGCATGATGCATCCAGGAGCGAAAACAACGCGAGATACGAGATAAGCTTCCTTAGCCTGCCTTGAGCCATATCGAATGGACCGAAGGAAGATACGAGATGCGAAATCGGCGGGAATTACGGTTTTGGGTATTGTATAATGGGAGCAGGTACCTATTCATGACACTGTGCATACAGATAGAAATTAGCCACAGTCAAATACGGCTCTGTGAAATGTTATTTGAGAGTTTATTGCGTGGAGGGATTGCATAATGCCTGAAATATTTGAAAAAGTATCTTTGTTCTTCGATAGAATTAAGAGCGCAACGTTCTGGGATCGTGTTTTGCCCTGGCGTTGGAGAATTATCAGAACCTTGAGCTATGAGGCGTATTCCGAATATAAACAGTTGATGGAATCGCTCCATCGGAATGTTGGAGAGCTTGAACAAGGAAGAACCAGCATAGCTACTCTTCGGCAAGAAAATGAACAACTCAAGATCAACAGCGCAAAATTTTTCTGAGGCTTCCAAATTAGTTTGTGTGTCTTCAGCTACGGCGACATCATCAACGTAGAGCATTCTGTACGGGCCATCCCACACAAGACCGATACGGTGCCAGTTGTCATCGGTGATGATTGCTTTTGACAGGAGTACTATACGGCTAATCAGTTGAGAATGTTCCACCGCCAACGTCCTTTCTGACCTTTTACGGTATGTCTGGTGCAGGGTCAACGAAGGCAGGCCGCCCAACCTCCCTCTTGCTCCAGATCCGGTTCATGGCCCCGTTAATATGCCCGTTGTGGGAAATTCAACGCGGGCATCATCCGGCACATGATTGCTGAGAAGCGCCATCCGTCATCTCTTTGACTCTTGATGACTGCTGATTTCGGGCAATTCTTTTGAATCTGAGCACTACAGGCTTCCCATCAATCACGAGTGCTGAGCGGATGGTGAACCCGTCTGCCGACGCCTCGTATTTGAGAGGTCCGTCGCCGTAGGGATCGGCGGTTTTCTTCACGGCGTCGGGTCCGCATTGAAAGACGCTCGATGCCGCCAGCAATATCGTCCATTGCGCACGCAAGTTCCTCGATTGCAGATAAGCACCCGGAATGCCCGGACACTCGACGATGGCCATCTGGCTAAACGGATTCCCAGCGCCATCGAGCTTACGGAGGTATTGGCGTAACTTGGGGATGAACTGGTCAATCGGCAGGTCGAGCAGGTCACCCACTTCGGTATAGTGCACTTTCGTTTCGTCAAGCTGTTGCAAAATCCAGGGCGCACCCCGTCCCGCCAAAAGCTGGCCAAAGAACTGGTCGCGCCACTTCTGTTCTTCCGTGGTGAGATTAGAGACGGTGACGAGTCGGCGCGCCCAGGGCAGCAGTGTCTCCCGCTCAAGCAGCAGGCCTGCCTTTGGTAGATTCCCTTCGGGCTGGAGAGCGAGTCGGCATAGGTCGTCCAGCGACCGTGCCGACTCCGCATCAGTGGTCCACTGGCGGAGGACGTCGACGACGGTTTGTTCGATCTTATACCGTTCCGTCAGACCGACGAGTCCAGTTCTCCCTTCGTCTCCGACGTGGCGAGCCAAGACAATGACCGCCCGCATGTCTTCTATCGCTTGCTCTGGCTTGCCCGATTGCCAGTAGTAGCGAGCCCGAAAGATGGCTCGTCCGACAAGGTTCCGAGACTTCGCAAGATGTGGAAATGCTGCCGCAGCTCCTTTCCGATTCAGGTCGTTCTTCCAGTCGCATTCTTGCTTTGCCGTTGCCTCACGCAGGCACTTCAGAGCCGATCCTAGTCGGGAGACGATCTGTTCGCACTTGTCGTTGGGGGGGAGCGGTTCGTTGGGTCCGGGCAAGGCAGCGTCAGCATCCGGCAAGCGAGCGATTTCCTCGAAAGCTTGACGATAGTCATCAGCGGCATTGCCGGATTTCTGCGAGGATACCCAGCTCCACGCAGGAACACTTTGGGAAACACATAGAACGACCGCGGTAACAATTCCCCACGACATCTGACGCAAGCATCTCAATCCACTTAATCCCCTGTTGCAGGTCGGACGGATTCGAATACTGGAGGCTCTTGATATGTCTCCGAGTTGCTTGGCAGTTCGAGCAGGCCGACCTTGCTCTTGATGATTTTCTGATCTGTGGTCATCTGACACCCATTTCTTTTGGTTCGTCCTGATAAGCACAGCTCCACCTCGGCTAATGGTTCTCCTTAACGACAACTTTCTCACACTAATTTACGTCTAATTTTAAGAATCATTGTTTGCTTATGAGGCATCCAAGACTGGCAAACAATTTCGTACATTTCGCTTTATTGCCACTCATTACTGCCGTGGCTCTGATTTCTTACTTTTATTCTGATGAAATTTCCGTTCCGAGGTTGCATCCCGTTTTGAAACAGCAATGTAATGGAACAGAAATCAAAAGTTGACTGTTACGCTTTTGGCTTGCGACTATTCAACATCTGCTTCATTAACCGACCCATTTTGAATTTCACTACTTGCTTGGTTGGGATGTTGACTCGTTTCAGAGTTTTTGGATTCTGTGCCACCCTCGCTGCACGCGTGACAACCTCAAAGACTCCAAAGTCACGAAACTCGAACCGGTTACCTTTGGCAAGCTCAGAGATGACTTCTTCGAAGAAGGAATGAATCACAGGTTTAACGACCACCTGCTTAGTATTAAGGTTTTCGGCAATTCGGTCGATAAGTTCTTTCTTCGTGGTCGTTGACATGGCTCACCTCAGAATGGTTTATTATGACAGCTAAAACTACAACGAGTACTCAGAGTAGTCTAACAAACAAGGCCCTTCTAATCAAATATTTTGTCGTTTCCTCTATAGCAAAGTCTTTTTGTCTTTTGTAGCACTATTACCCCGATATGCCTGTGACCGTTGGCGATTCATATTCAGCGTGGCAACAAAAGTTAAAGAAACGTTCTGGGTTTTGGCGAAGAAAGCTTTAGAGAGCAATTTTCTACACATATTTTTCCTCCAAACGGCAGGTCTTTTTAGTGCCTGCCGTTCTATTTGGGACGGACGCTGTTAACCCTGGACCAAATCCAGACCCATTTTTTAGCTCAAAATCACAGTTTCGACCTTGGCAACAAGGATGCAGAGGAAGAAGAATGCCAAGGTCGTATGTTCGAAACGCGCCCCCGCTATGAACCCACGACCCCAAAATCCAGACCCATTTTTCAACTCAAAATCACGCTTTCGACCAGAAGTCTGGATTATAAACCGTCTATTTCTTCGGTGCTGGTGCTTCGCATGCTTCAGATTTCAAACTTCCAGCTCGTGGCTCCACCTAGACTCCAAAATATTAGGAGGGGTAACATGTTGACCGTGTCTTGGCGCGGAACCCCAAGTCAGCAATTTCCTCCTGAACTACTGCGTGCTTCTGGCCAAGACACAGTACTTATGAAGATCTTCATGCCCGGATGTAATTTACGGTATTGCCAGGAGCATTCGTTCACCGAAAATCCACTTGGTGCTCCAAGGATTGACTCTCCCAGTTCTCGCGTGAAGGAACGCACGGTAGGAAGGAAAGAGAAATCTTCCGTAGCTCCTCCATGCGAACAAGCTCTTAGGTTCTTACTTAACTTCAATGAGTCTGTTATAGAAGACTGATAAGGATACAAAACAGGCTAAATGCGAGCAATATCCTTGGGGCTAAAGACCCAGGCGGTTTTATCTCTATCTTTATCATCATCATAGCAGGCCATGTTACTGACCAGCGAGCCGTCGTTGTCATCGGCGTACATAATCCATGCGGTCAACAGGGTCTTCTCGTTGGAAAGGCAGGCTGAACTTGAAGCCAACCTCTTCGCGGCCTGGAGTGATGGCATCAATATGGCCATCAATATGGCAATGATGGCAATCACGACTAAGAGCTCAATTAGTGTAAAACCGTTTCGCTGAGTCATGTTTCACCTCCTTTGCCTACGGGCAAAATACGTCTTTCTTATATAAACGGCAACTCGCCATTAGTGCTCATGCTCTCATCATACCAGATCACCAGCAAGTCAACTACACAATGATATACCCATCAAGTTATAGAATCAATAGAAGAATCAGGCTCTGATCGTAATGGCCCCATTTTCATTCGCTGTAAAAAACGCCAGAATTCTTCAAAAAGTCACCTCTTTCAAAAGCTTGAAAACACCCTGATTTCCAGGTGACATTATGACTCCCATGATTACGTAGTGCAATAGTTTTTTACATTTTTGTTTCCGAAGGTCCCTTCATAAGAGTCTGAGGGACCGAGGAAGCAAAAATGCCCCTACACTCTATATATCCTTATCGATCAGTCTCCCATCCGGCGCAGTTAAAACTTCGCCATTATAGTATTGATCGTCGGCGACCTATTCTCCATTAAGAGCTCGGCCTTCAAAAGAAAGTCAGCTAGTCAGAACGTGAGGTCCGCCGAAATTGGATCCGATTTTAAGCCACATATCTGTATTCACGTTTTTCTTTCAAAACTTTGTAAATAATAGTTAATAATCTGCGGGCAGTACAAACTCTGGCACGGTTTGTCCCTTTTCGACAATAAAACTTCTGGAAGTAATTATACAGGCCTGTATCACTTCGAATGGCTGGCCAAATGGCCTCAATCATGGCCCAGCGGATATATTTGTTACCCGTTTTGATTAGTCTACCATGGAAGGTTCGACCGGCACTGCTGTGAGTGCTGGGGATCAAGCCAGCGTAAGCATGTAGTTTTTTGTCAGAGCGGAATCTTTCTATATCGTCAATCTCACTGACTAAAAGCAAAGCGATCGTCCGACCAATTCCCGGAATAGTTAATAACCGCTTGACCCGCTTATCTTTCCTACCAACATCGGTTAGCCATCGATTGGTCTCTTTAATCTGAGCTTTAAGATGTTCCAGAAGTGAAATCTCACTGTGTAAGATATATTGGTCGTATTTAGGTAGACGAATCTTCTTAAGCTCAGCAATGCCGACCTGAGAGAAGAATCTGTTAGCAGGTTTCTGTGGACGAAGAGGAGGGTGTCTGTCTAATAACACATGTATACGATTTTTGACCATAGTCTGAAGCCTAACAAGAAACATTCGATGACGAAGTAGGTTTTTAGTAATCCTGGCTTTTGGTGAACTGACATGGGCAGAAGGAACCAGGTCGCACCGCAGCAGATGAGCCAGGGTAGTTGAATCTATCTTGTCGGTTTTGATCTTGGCTTCAGCAATAGCCCTGACTTTTAATGGATGTGCCAGGGTTACGTCTTCTGTTAGTTCTTCCAGGATGTCGTGTACAACCATCCAGTTACGGGTAGCTTCCAGGACGGAACAACAGTCATTACCCGAGAAATCACCAAGGAACTTTTCGATACATTGCTTGTTATTGTTGAATCTTCCCTGCTTTAGTATTGTACCTTTTTCATTCATAATAGTTCCGTGACTGAACTTCTTGTGATAATCAACGCCGAAATAAGTTTTCATAATAGTGTACCTCCAGTTAAAAATTTTTCGTTTACCAGGTGATTATAAGCATCACCACGGAGGTGCACTACGTATTCATACTATCTCCATTTTG
>JABAOF010009774.1_pt2 | contig 11702 bp, 9 predicted proteins | sample 7062171 | NCBI WGS metagenome assembly JABAOF01 (sample SAMN14538628, study PRJNA623070) | marine sediment metagenome | biome: marine biome [ENVO:00000428]; feature: marine pelagic biome [ENVO:01000023]; material: deep marine sediment [ENVO:00002113] | place: India: Gulf of Khambhat ... | reverse complement strand
TGCCTTCATTTTCTCTATCAACAATTCCATGACCTCAATTTCATCCATAGGCTGCATAACCTTTCGTAACACCCAGAGTTTCTGGAGCTCGTTGTCAGACAGGAGCAGCTCCTCTTTTCTGGTTCCCGATTTCCACACATCGATTGCAGGAAAAGTTCTCCGCTCAACAAGTCGTCTATCAAGATGAATCTCCATATTACCTGTGCCTTTGAATTCCTCGAATATCACCTCATCCATCCGACTCCCCGTATCAATTAATGCAGTCGCCATAATAGTCAAACTACCACCTTCTTCGATATTTCTTGCAGCACCGAAAAACCGTTTTGGTTTATGAAGAGCATTGGAATCAACACCACCTGAGAGGATCTTTCCCGATGTCGGTACAACCTGGTTGTAAGCCCGTGCGAGTCGCGTTATGCTGTCGAGTAGAATAACCACATCCCTCTTGTGCTCAACAAGCCGTTTCGCTTTATCGATTACCATCTCTGCAACCTGTACGTGGCGTGTTGCCGGCTCATCGAAGGTTGAGCTGATTACCTCCCCATCGACATTCCTCTCCATGTCGGTTACTTCCTCTGGTCGCTCATCGATGAGAAGTACTATGAGGACGATTTCCGGATGGTTAGTGGTTATTGAATTAGCGATTTGTTGAATAAGGATTGTTTTTCCTGTTCTCGGAGGGGCAACAATGAGGCCTCGCTGACCCTTTCCAATCGGTGTAAATAGGTTTACAATCCTCATTGATATTTTATCTGAGGTAGCCTCAAGGTTGATGCGTTCGTCGGGATAGAGCGGAGTTAAATTATCAAAGAGAATTCTTCTCTGTGCGACCTCCGGATCCTCAAAATTTACAGCTTCAACACGCAATAGGGCAAAAAACCGTTCGTTTTCCTTGGGTGGTCGGACTTGTCCCGAGACAGTATCGCCTGTCTTTAAACTAAATAAACGTATCTGTGACGGTGATACGTATATATCATCAGGACCAGGAAGGTAATTATAACTGGGAGAACGAAGAAATCCATATCCATCCTGTAATATTTCCAGCGTTCCCGACGCAAATATAAGACCATGTTTCTCTGTTTGTGCCTGTAATATAGTAAATATAAGGTCCTGCTTCTTCATCCGACTCGTTCCTTCAATATTGAATTCACGTGCCAGGGATGACAGACCCGATATAGTCATGCTTGCCAGATCATTAATGTTGAGCTTTGCAAAATTTATCTTTTTCTTCTCATCCACTTTTCGCTTCATCTTTTTGACGACGGCAACTTTCCCACCTCCGTTTTCAATGACGGACTCAGTATCCACAGTGTAAATAGGATCTTCTAAGGTTTGTTCCTCGCCATTATTGCTTTTAGGTTTAGCTTTTTCCTCGATGTCATCATCTGTTTTCATCGAATTTTCAGTTTTTTCGTCTAAACTTTCATCTGTTTCCATGATAATTCTCTTGCTCCTTCTTTATGGTTTTTCTAGACTCATTCAAAATTTCCTGAGTATATAATAATCATCTTGATACGAGTATATAGAAACTCATTCTTGAGCTGGTAATAACACGCCAGTAAATTGTCGAATTGTCACCAAAGATTAATTAATTTATTTGGAAACTACTTAGAGAATTAAACTATCTGCGCAAGCAGCGGGATACTCTTTTACCATTTTCCTAATAATCGAACGTGTTTTATTAAAACTCGAAAATACTATTTTGAAATGACCCCTTTAACTATACAGTAAATACTTTTTTAAATCTAGATGATCTTATTTATTTCTTAAAACCCCGCTCCTGATTAACTAGTTCAAAATAGATTACCAATGTGGTTTGTAATTGAGGTTTTAATACAGCAGATCGAGGGTATGACTGTATATTCACAAATTATACCATTATTAAACAGGTGTCAATATAAAAATACACCCTTTATTGAATAAATAATCCTATTTCACAGAGTAGTTTAACTATCTCTTGAAAAAGCGGTTTCAGTTCATACTCCAACATATCACCAACAGAAACTAAATCACCATTTTTAAATGATTTTTCAACTTCTTTTAGCCAATGTGATATTTTGTTGAATAATGGTTCAATACCGATGCCCGATTTTGAGAGCAGATCTCCATCCATGTCATAGGCCGATATAAAAAACTGAAGGACATATATAATTTCATCTAACAGTTCTGCTACAAAGCAGAGATCTTCCAATGCTTCACGATCCTTCCCAATTTGCAGATTTTCTGCGATACTTTCAAACCTGTTCATCGCCTTTTTCGAAATGTTCTCCAGGTCTTTGAAGATCGTCCTTAGAAAACTCCCCTCAACACTGTTTCTCTCGTTATCCCTAAGACTGCTTTTCATGATTGCCCACCCAACCACTTTCGGCAATATGCGTAATAGCTCTTGTAGTAAATCCTTGAGCTTCGCAGCTCCATCGTAATCGATATATTTATCTTCATATGTTGCGGTTACAGTACGTAAATCCGAAAGAATATCTCGCAATGTCCGTCCATTTTCATTAACGATTACCAGATCACGTAAATATAAAGCCTGAAGTGAACGGTTCACACCTTCACAAACAAGTTGAATTCCATCTAATGTATTCTCATACTGTTCCACATCTCTGGAATCTATGTATTCGCCTATTATTTTGGATATATATTCACCAGTCATCTTAATTGTATCAACTGCATATTCAAACTTAGGTGATGTTTTGATCTTCAGTCTATTCACCGAAGATATACTCTTTACCTTGTATTCGAGTGGACATTCGAGTGGAATATCTGTCTCATCAACGGATATACAATTAATAATACCACCATTTTTGGTAATCCAGATCTCGAGACCTGTTAATATGTCTCCAAGATTCCTCTCGTTTTCAATCTTATAATCAATTTTTTCATCATTAATTATAATATCCATCACAGGATTCCCCTCTAATCTTTCTTAAACTGATTCGAAAAGCCTTCGAGCCTCTTCTGGTTCTGTTCAAGCTCATTGAGGGATTGCTGCATTATCGTAAAATCCCTTTCTAGTTTTCTCCGGTAATCTTCAATGTGCGTATTCCAGTCTTCAATGCTATTTTCCTGATCTTTTATCTTTGTGTCAGTATTTCTGATATGGTAGACGACAATTCCATTTCGCGAATCCGTATAACCCTTCATAGTGGTGTCGAGAACAAAAGCCACACCATTATCGATTACTGCATCATTGTTGTTGTCCGATCCAAACAGCTGTTTAATCTCCTCTGAATAATTTTGGAATGCTTCAACAAATTTGTCTTCATCAACCTGCAAATAACCCCGTTTTATATCGCTCCAATTTGAATTCGCTGCACCCATCGATATACCGATTTGAGCAAGGAGGCTGAGCTCCCTTCCCCTTTTCGTCGGGTAAGGGTTCATCATTATGGTTTGTAATTTGCTCTTTAAACCCATCACCGTTATATCACCAGAGAGTGTTCCTACTTCATTCTTCTCAGATATTTCACCGGTTGATATAACCCTGGTCTGTTCGTTTATATATTTCAATACTTCATTGTATTTTCCTATGAAACCAACAATTGCACCGGTTATTTTTTCATAATCCCGATCCACCGTTAGTGAAATTGCTTCCTCTGAAACTTTTTTGACTTCGAGATTAACACCCCTGATTGCATCATCAATCTGATTACCACTCCGCTCAACTTTTACACCATCTATAAATATGACTGCATCTTTTGCATCTTGAACCGGATGTTTCGGGACTGCTCCCTCACGGATCGCTTCGTCGATAATGCTCAGATCACTGTACTCAACCCTTCTTCCCGTATTCTTATTCTGGAAGAGAATACTGCTGATTATATCNNCAATCGAAATTTGTACTCACGAAATTCACTATTTAGTCCAGTTGCAGTGTATGTACTGATTTCTCCACGCTCATTCTTAATACCGATTACAGCATTGTCGACAACTACTGGTTTCTCCTCAACCGGTTCCTCTTCAACTTCAATATTTATTACAGGTGTACCTCCTTCAATTTCAATATCCTTCACCGTTACTTTTCCAATACTTTTAAGTGTAGGCCACCGTGGTGGTTCTTTTTCTATAACTTCCTCTGGAATATCGATAGCTCTCATTCGAATTTGAAACAATATGCTGTCCTTGACCCTTATAGGGTCAGTTGGAAGTTCGGCGCTATTTTCGGGCTCAAGGGTCAATACACCTTCCTGAAAGCCAATCCTCATTCTTTCCTCTACAGGTTTAAGACGATCGGCATCGATGCTTATTTCAAATTGTGGACCCATTTTTTCTTCAAAAAGTCCGATAGTTTGAAAGAAATCCAATGTTTCTTTATCAGTTACTATAATTCTATTTTTTTGTCCGGTATTTTTAGCTTCTAAAATAATCACGGTCGTATTTTCAGTATCCCTGGTCAGTTTCGCGATTAGGTAATCACCCGCCTGTTCGTTTATAGCTTCAGCTAGATCCTCGATTCTACCACCTGGATAAACAATTTCTATCTCTTTATCGCCGACCCTTACCCGCAGGTTTGCACTCCCATATGTCTGGCGATTATCGATGGGATCTGAAAGAATTCTTTCTCTTTGGGCAACCTGTTTTATGCGTATAGTTGCTGACTGAGGCTCTGCTATGCGAGTTGCTGTCGCAGAGATAATGTCGTCCCTGCTGGATATCGCGATTTTATCATCGAATGGGGCCCGAAAACTGTACAGGGAGTGCGCTGAATCCTGGAGTTCGCTAAGTTTATTTCCAAGATTTGTCCATGCGCTCTTTTCTTGGTTTAGAAGATCCTTTGCCTCTTCTAGTCTATCTAATTTTTTTGTTTCGACCTTAACCAGTTTATCAATGATGCCTTTGACATCGACATTTTCCGATATCCCTGGAAGGATAATATCAGCCATATGATTTCCCGGAGATTTGACTCGAATCCCCCGGGGCACAATGTATCTCGAATCCTAATTACCTCTCTTCATCAACGAGAAGTCCGATCATCTCCTGAATTTTAGCGGCAAGGTGAAGTAACTGCTCCGGAGGTATTTCTTTAATAACCTTATCGGTTCTGGTATCGATTACTTTAACTACAATTCTATTTGTTTCTTCATCGACCCGGAAATCCAATCTCTTGTTGAACATATCTCCGGCACTTTTCAATTTCTCTACCGCCTCATCAATAAATGACTTAAACCGTGGATCCATGACTGGTCTTTTCCCTACCTGTTGAGGCGTCATCATTTCTTCTTCGATCGAACGTTTTACACCGGTATAGTATATCGGTTTAAAATCTTGATTATTACTGATTATCTCTAATCCCATACTGATACCTCCCTGTAATGGGAAATTGTTCTATAAAGTACAGATTGATAAAAAACACCTGCGGCCGAAATACTCGACCGCAGGTTTGCGATCGGTATTCTGCCTAATCCAGCAATCTCATAACAGATTCTGGCCTGAGATTGGCCTGCATCAACATAGCGGCACCTGCATCCTGGAGGATTTTGAGACGCATGAAATTCACAATTTCTGATGCCATGTTGGTATCTCGGATCCTCGATTCTGCAGCTTGNNTCGTGAGACGGTATCCACAGCTTTATCGATTTTACCGAGAGCTTCGTTAGCGGAGCTCACAGTTTCCATCGAAATTCCTGAAATACCAATAGCCGACGACGTCATGGTCATCATCACCATGGTAATGTTCTGATTCGGGTTTGGTCCAACCTGAAACTGGAAGCTCTCCTGTGAGCCATCCAGAATTTTGAACCGATTGAACTCCGTTGTCTCAGCTATACGGTCAATTTCCAGGACGAGCTGCGACACCTCCACCTGGATGAGGCTTCTATCCTGCTCCGAATAAATTGCGTTTGCTGATTGAATTGCCAGCTCACGCAATCGGTGTAGAATAGAGTGCACCTCCTGTAAAGAACCCTCTGCTGTTTGAATAAAGGAGATACTGTCAAAGGCATTCCGTTGTGCCTGTCTCAACCCCCTTATCTGGGATCTCAGTGTCTCCGATACGGCCAATCCAGAAGCATCATCACCAGCTCTGTTGATTCGCAAGCCAGATGCAAGTTTCTCAATTGACTTCGAGATCTGTCTCTCAGTCTGCGCCAAAGCCCGACTTGCGAAGAGAGCGGATACATTATGGTTAATGATCATACTATCTCCTCCCTCCATAGAGAATCAGTGGCCGAATCATCCGTTATCAGCGAAACGCAACATGGCATTTGAAGATAAAATTTACCGATCACAATTCTCATACCACATTACGTGAAAACAAGCGATAACAAAATCAAGGGCCTCGTATGATCTCCCGGACTGAACGATGCCACTGGAAAAGGCTTACTGTACCACCCCTTCAATACTGGCTACATAGACAAGAGCTGCAATACTGCCTGAGACTTCAGATTGGCCTGGGCAAGCATTGCCGTTGCCGACTGCACCAGTATCGAATTTTTCACGAACTCCACCATCTGCTCTGCCATATCAGTGTCTCGGATTATCGATTCTGCTGCCTGAATATTCTCAGCTCCAACGAGAACTCCCCCAATCGCCATCTCGAACCTATTCTGGTATGCACCCAGATCGGCTCTCTGGCGTGATACGACCTTCATGGCTTCGTCAACAATACCAATTGCTAAATTCGCACCATCGGGCGTTGCGATGCTCAGCGCTCTTCCACCTATCTTCAGCCCGAGTGCGTCAGCAGTCATGGTACCGATAAAGGCTCGCTCTCTCTGATCCATATTGGCCCCGACTTGAAACCACATTGAGGTCGTTGGGACTCCACCGTACGCTGGATTGGCGAATGCACCGGTGAGCATGTTGTAGCCGTTAAACTGGGCATGTGATGCAATCCTGTCCACCTCGTCAACAAGCTGGGAGACTTCAACCTGAATCTGCATCCTATCCGAATCAGAATAGATGCCATTGGCTGCCTGTACAGCCAGCTCGCGAATTCGGTGAAGGATATCATGCGTTTCCTGAAGATAGCCCTCAGTTGTTTGGATAAAGGAGGTAGCAATCTCGATGTTTCGTGCAGCCTGCCTCAATCCTCGTATCTGAGATCTCATCTTTTCGGAAACCGCCAGCCCCGATGCATCATCGCCTGCTCTCGTGATCCGTTCCCCTGATGACAGCTTGGCGATGTCCTTATCTACGGCAAGACTCTTAAATTTAAGAATCCTGTGGGCGTAGATGGCGCTCATGTTGTGGTTGACGATCATGCACCTACCCTCCTTGATAGTTCTCATGCTTCCCTGCATGAGGATTTTTCCAAGGTTTACTCCTCGCAGTTACATGGCTTACCGTGAGGATCAGATTACTCCGATGCGCGCTTTCGTTTCATCCTCATCACCGCATATCCTTCTTAAGCAGGAAATGGAGGCTTTTCACGGTTGATACCAGCAACTGAAAATAGGCCCCGTAGGGTATCATCCTTTAATGGGCGTATACCAAAAGGTATTGGCTCCGATATTGATACCTCCTGGAGGGATTTATCTCTGCTGAGGAATGGCATAGCTCCGCAGAAAAAGAAAGATATCGTATCGGACTTACCTTACCTTTAGAACGAAAGTTCCAAGAATACTTGAAAAGGGCTAATTAATTTTTAGTACAATGGATGGAGGGAAAACCCTAATCACAGATGGAACATTTCAGTAACTTGTGGGCCAACCCCATACGGGGCATAGGATCAGTTACTGGTACAACCACAACCAAGGACAGGGTAAGATTCCATAATCACAGACATGTTAGCACTATATTCTTCCAGGGTAGTCTGCTTCTATTTCAAAGATCGCATTACTTCTCTTTATCGCGCTGTTAACTTTGAAACTACGTTCTCAATCGAAATATTAAAACTACTCAAATCAACGAAACAATTGGAGCACGCTCTGTGGAATCAGATTGGCCTGGGCGAGCATTGCCGTTGCCGATTGCACCAATATCTGGTTTTTTGTAAAGCTGACCATTTGCTCTGCGATATCGGTATCTCGTATCCTGGATTCAGAAGCCTGCATATTCTCATATCCAGACATGAGTCCCTTGGTTGCGAATTCCAACCTGCTCTGATACGCCCCGAGATCCGCCCTCTGCTTTGAAACAGCCATTAAAGCCTGGTCGACAACACCAATTACCCTGTTTGCCTTTGCAGGCGTTGATAGTGATATGGTTGATCCTGTAGACACCTGTTTTAATCTGAGACCTTTGGACGTCATTGTGCCAATATACGCCTGCTCCCTCTGATCCATATTGGCCCCAATGTGAAACCACATCGAAGCTGTTGGTGTATTTTCCCCTGTTGCACGCGCGAACCTTCCGGTAAGCATATTCATTCCGTTAAACTGAGCGTGCGACGCAACACGATCGACCTCATCGACAAGCTGAGAAATTTCTACCTGCATCTGCATTCGATCCTCATCTGTGTATATACCGTTAGCAGACTGGACCGCGAGCTCTCTGATCCTCTGCAGAACATCCTGAATTTCCTGCAGATACCCTTCGGTCGTTTGAATAAAGGAAATCCCATCTTCAGCATTTCTCGCAGCACGACGCATACCCATTATCTGGGATCTCAACTTTTCAGAAACAGCAAGTCCAGAGGCATCATCTCCTGCACGGTTGATCCGCATACCGGAAGATAATTTTTCAATATCTTTATTTATCTCCCAGTTATTGAACTTCAGGATTCGGTTCGCAAAGATAGCACTCATGTTGTGATTGATAATCATCTTTTCCTCCTTGAAAAATCATTCTGGCATCCGTGCCTGTCACCCGATTTCTAAGTCTGAAAAATAGGCTAAATAAATTTTACGAGAGAACGATAAGTATAGTGTGAAAGATAAGCGGGCATCACCTCCTTGCGTCTGTACTCCTAAAAACATCCGTGTTTTTAGTGTGAGGGTCTGTCCAGACTTGAGTGTCAGGGCAGACGTGGAAAATCCCCCTTACTCAGAGAAATAGAGACCTTTTACATCAACTGGTAAAGGTCGGGGTTTCCTCATTTGTACTATCGGAGCATTTCCATTAAAACTTTAGCACTGAAAATCGAAATATATTTCTCAAGTATAAACCAGGATTGTGTAACTCTTATGCAGTATATTCTGGGGGGATTACGACGTCTCTCCGGAGCTCTTTTCAGATGATTCTAAACGTTTGAGAAAGCTTTCAAGCAGGAATGCTTCCTGTTTATAATTGGATACAAGTTTTTTTAATTCCTTCACAGAAAATTTTTCGGAAAACCACGACCAGATCATCTCGCCATGAGGACCTCTTTCAATCTTCGGCTTTAACTTTAATGACCATTCAATGAGCCACTTAATAGCATCTGAACGGTTTTCGAAGCGATTTTTAAAGCGAAAATCATCNNAGCTCCTGATTGATTTTAAATATTATCGTCTTCACGTCTCTGGCCATTACTTATCCTCGATTCATCTCATAACAATATTGTAAAAGATATAAACAAAATAATCAATTTATATTGTGTAAAATTTTTATTGCATTTATATTATATATATCGTATAATTATGTTATATTAATTATATAAAAGGGAGGGGAACTTGCAAATAGATGCGGGTGAAGAGGACTTTGTATACTGTCCAATACATAAGGGGCTCATTCACTGCCTACAATATCGATGTAAGCAGTGGAAAAAACAGAACGAGGAATGTGGGCTTCTGCGAAACATCGTTTGGAGATATCTCATACATCTTAATGAAGAGGAGATTAGCCTGGAACAGGAAACAGAAGATGCAGCGACTAAATGGACCTCTGGTTACTGAAAATTACTCTCATTAAATCCCAAACCCTCATTCTTCGAGACTTCATAACCGAATTATTTATCATTCTCACCGCCGATTTGCCTCTACCCGTATTCGTGCAATTGAGAGTTTCCTTTAATATAATTACATTTCTTCAACCGCTTCAATTCCGATTAACTCAAGCCCAAGCTTCATAACTTTCTGCACACAGGCTACAACAACAGCTCTCGAAAGTGATAGCTTTGCATCTTCTGTAATGACTCTGTATTGATTATAAAAATTATTGAATTGTGAAGCGATCTCAAGTAGGAAACGCGCGATAATCGATGGCTCGAATTCCTCAGCAGCCTTTATCACCGTTTTTTCAAATTCATTGAGGGTCAGGCATATCGAATAGAGTTCCTCTCCGTAGACAAGATCCGGTTTAAACTGCACCTTTCCGTATCGCTCAGTATACTTTTTTAACAGACTGCAGACCCGAGCATGGGTATACTGAAGGTATACTCCTGTTTCACCGTCGAAATTTATCATTTCTTCCCAGTCAAATGTAATATCTCTGATCCTGTAATTCTTTAAATCATTAAAAATAATTGATCCAATGCCAACAGATTGAGCAATTCTCTCCTTGTCCTTGAGAGCGGGATTCTTCTTCTTGATGGTTTTTAATGCCAGGGACACAGCTTTATCCAGGACGTCCTCGAGAAAAATTATATTCCCATTTCTTGTGCGCATGGAGGAATCCTTGAAACGTATCTGTCCGAACGGTATATGATGACAGTTTTTATACCATGGTTTGCCCATTTTCTCGAGCACAGAGAACAGCTGCTTGAAGTGAAGCGATTGGGGAGTTCCAACGACGTAGAGCGCAAGATCGAAATGGAACGTCCTGTAACGATAAATAGCGGCCGCAATGTCCCTCGTTATATAGAGCGTGGAATCATCACTTTTTCTGAGCATAGCTGGGGGGAGTTTATCGTCATCGAGAGGGACCACGAGTGCCCCATCACTGACCTGTGCAATACCATGATTCTTTACCTCTTCGATGGTTTTATCGAGCATACCGCTGTAAAAACTCTCTCCCGTGTAATATTCAAACTCAACACCAAGTCTCTTATATATTCTTTTAAACTCCAAAATGCTAAAGGACTTGAACTCTTCCCACAATGTCATGGCTTCATCATCATTACTCTCCAGTTTGCTGAACCACAGTCTTGCCTCATCCTGAAGGCGTTCATCTTTCTCAGCCTCTCTGTGAAACTGCACGTACAATTTATAGAGATATTTAATCGGGTCTCCTTTCGACAGCTCCCCACTGTTCCCCCATTTCTTGAAGGCCGTTATGAGCTTTCCGAACTGCGTTCCCCAGTCGCCCAAATGATTTACCCCAATGACAGAAAAACCGAGAAATTCGTATATCTTTTTTAATGAATTACCAATAACGGTGGACCTCAGGTGGCCAATCCCGAAGGGTTTTGCAATATTGGGAGACGAATAATCGATGGTAACAGTCTTCCCATTCCCATATTTGTGAAGGCTTTTGAATTCTGTGCTGCTGAGATATGAAAGTATCTCACTTACGATGAAAGCCCTATCGATAAAAATGTTTAGATAGGGTCCGCTTGCAACCACCCTATCAATCACAGATCCGAACCGTTCTTTCTCCNNTTCTGAAGGAGGTCTCTTCTTATCCTTAGCAAGTATAAAACAGGGAAGTGCAAAATCACCAAAATCGTTATTAGGTGGTACTTCCAATAGAGTTTTGATATTTTCTTCGGGTAATTTGAGGAGTGTGGAAAGCTGGTTTGAGAGTATTTGCTGTATATCTATGCTCTGATCATTGGCCATATGGTAATTGGGATTCACGAGAACGAATCATCCTTAAAGTCCAACTTCCTGATTTCGGACAACCTTCGCCTCGCCCATGAGGGTATCAATCAATTCGTTTAGCTTGTCGTTGTACTGTTT
>JABAOF010011074.1_pt1 | contig 11703 bp, 11 predicted proteins | sample 7062171 | NCBI WGS metagenome assembly JABAOF01 (sample SAMN14538628, study PRJNA623070) | marine sediment metagenome | biome: marine biome [ENVO:00000428]; feature: marine pelagic biome [ENVO:01000023]; material: deep marine sediment [ENVO:00002113] | place: India: Gulf of Khambhat ... | reverse complement strand
AAAACCGTAAACGGTTTACCCTTCTCCACGATGGCAGACTCAACCGCTGGAGGCAGACAAGTGGACGGTTTCCATGGAATATCCATCGAATACATGAGGTCGCCCAAGTTCCTTCAAGCCGACGGAGGGTGGAATCGCATCGTTTGGATGCCTTCGGGCATAAAGGAGCGGGTGAAAGAATTCATACCTAAAGAGGTGTTCGATAAGATTGCGACGGAAAAAGATGTGAAGACAATTGATGAGTTAAAAGAGTTCCTTAAAACTCATGAACACCCAATTGTCAAACGATGGAAAGAGGCGCCAGCTGAAGTTGAGGTTGAAGCTGAAGCGGAGGAAGAAGAAGTTCCAGCAGTGGCTGTGGCTCCACTTCCAGCAACTTCTTTCGCTGCTGGTGGTTTTAGAATAATTTTGAAGGATGCGAAGATTCATGCAAAGAAGGTAATTATAAAAGCCAAAAAAAGAGGATAGTGAAAAAAACTTTGGTGGAAGAGAAAGAAAAAGAGAAAAAACCCGCCATCAAGTTTGACCTGAAACTCATTGAGCTCCTGAGCAAATTTCAAGAACTGGAACTCGAAGATGTGGACCTAGAGGTTGGAGACCTAGAGATTTGGGTACAACCAACCGTAGCTGGGGCGCCACCAAGGGTTACTGCAGTACCACCTAAGGTTAAGGCGCCAAAAGCAAAACCTACAACTATTTTCGAGACAATTTTCAACCCTCCAGTCGAAGAGTATCCTGGACAAATCGTGGAGGTCAAGTTCGGAGCTACCAAAGGTGAGGGCGGAACCCGTGGAAGGTCCCTAACTATCGGCGGAGAAAAATCTCCAGCGTTTTATCTCTTCGAAAATCCGATGCCTCATCCTCCAGTGATTGCTTTCGACGTTTTTGACATGAAGGTTCCTTTGGCAAAAGCGGTTAAGATGCACGTCAAAGAAGTTATGGAGGACCCTGTGGCGTGGGCTAAGCTCTCTGTTGACAAGTTTGGTGCAGACATGATCACTCTGCACCTGGTTAGCACAGACCCACTGCTTAAGGACACAACGCCAAAAGAGGCAGCTAGAACCGTTGAAAACGTGCTCCAAGCTGTAGACGTGCCTCTCATGATTGGAGGATGTGGAGACGCAAAAAAGGACATGGACGTTTTTGAAAAAGTATCAGAGGTTGCTGAGGGTGAAAGACTGATAATCAACTCGGTGACCCAAAACATGGACATTAAACGGTCAGCAGGTTTCATTAAGAAATATGGACACGTTGCACTAGCTTTCACTCCTATGGACCTGAACCAAGCGAGAGAACTAAACCGTAAGCTCTACGAGTTCATTCCCAAAGACCAGATTGTGATGGATACAACAACGGCGGCTTTGGGTTACGGTTTGGATTACGCGTTTACCACAATGGAACGCGCTCGCTTATCTGCTTTAATGGGTGACGTTGAACTTCAACATCCAATGTGTTCGGGAACAACTAATGCTTGGGCTGCGAGAGAAGCTTGGATGAAGATGGGTCCTGAGTGGGAGCCCCGTGAACTCAGAGGACCAATCTGGGAAACAGTGACAGCGTTAACTCTTCTCCTAGCTGGCGTTGACTTGTTCATGATGATGCATCCTGCAGCCGTGAAAACAGTTAAAGAGGTTGTCAACGAGTTGATGGGTGGCAGAGGCGCTGGAAAATCTGAAAAGATTGCTGAGTGGGTTACCCTGAAGATTTAGTGGGGAGTGCAACATGTCTGAAAGAGCGATCAGAAAAGAAAGCGTCAAAACGATCAGTCCAATTGACGTTTACACGTTGCTTCCAAAAACAAACTGCAAAAAATGTGGGGAAGAGAACTGTATGGCTTTCGCCGCCAGGGTGGTTAACCGAGAGGTTATCATAGAACTGTGCCCTCCACTCCTTGAGAAGGAGTATGCGAAGTCTTACAAAACGTTGTGGGAGATGCTCAAACCGCCAGTCAGAGAAATTACTGTAGGCAGGAGTGACCATGCGATTAAGATCGGTGGCAAGCTTGTGATGTACCGTCATGAGTTTACTTATTCTAACCCAACTGCCATCGCTATTGATGTTACGGATGAAATGTCTGATGATGAGTTGTTGGGTAGAGTGAAAAGAACTGAAGGGTTCACTTACAATTATATTGGTCAAGTATTGCGGCTTAACATGGTTGCGGTTCGATCAACATCAAACGATCCCGCCAAGTTTAAATCCACTGTGGAGAAGGTTGTGGAGAACACCAATCTGCCGCTTATTCTCTGCTCGTTTAGTCCTGAAGTTCTTGAAAACGGATTAGTGGCTGCCCAAAACAGGAGACCTCTCATCTACGCCGCCACCAAAGACAACTGGAAAGACTTGGCAGAGCTGGCTTTGATGTACAAATGCCCCTTAGCAACTTTCGCTCCAAACGACCTTAATTTTCTTCGGTCTTTAACGAAAACGTTGTTGGAGTATGGAGTTGAAGATTTAGTTTTGGATCCTGGCACCTTTCCTAATGAAGGATTATCTGACACGGTCAACAATTTCACAATGATTCGCAGAGCCGCTTGCAAGAGAGGCGATGAACTTTTAGGCTTTCCGTTAATAGGCACGCCAATTGTGGCTTGGGCGGAACATGTGGACGCCCCAGAAGTGAATGCATGGAAAGAAGCTTACATTGCTTCGATGCTCATCACCCGATACGTTGATGTCATGATAATGCACAGCAAAGACGGATGGGTACTTTTGCCAAACGTTGTTTTAATACAGAACATCTACACTGATCCGAGAAAACCAGTGGCTGTGGAAGCAGGGTTAAGAACCATTGGGAAACCAAATGAAAACTCTCCAGTGATGCTGACCACAAACTTTGCTCTAACCTACTACACCGTTGAATCCGATATTGAAGCCAGTGGCGTGAGCGGCTACCTGATTGTAACAGACACTGAAGGAATTTCTGTTGACAGCGCAGTGGCAGGTCGGCAACTCACCGCTGAGAAGATAGCTGAGATTGTTAAGGCGACTAAGATAGAGGAAAAGGTGAAGCATAGAAAGGTGATTATACCTGGCAAGGCAGCGAGACTAAGCGGGGAGATTGAGCAGCTAACTGGATGGGAAGTTTTGGTTGGTCCTAGGGACTCGTCGGGTATTCCAAAGTTTCTGCAAGAGAAATGGAAATGACTAAAGATCATTTACTCACATAGTGCGCATTTAATTACTAGGCTTAAGTCTTCCCAGTTCTTTAAGCCGTAGTGTCCGAGCATAATCTTTAGTCTATTACAGCTGTCCTACTTAGATGTCAAGCTGAGACACAAAACTTACTACTTTGCATAACGTAAGATTTAAATTTGTAAGCAGACCCAATTTTATACATGGTAGCTGGATCCACTTTCTACGTTATGAACAAGACGATAGAAAAACGCTGTAGTCCCAAATGCAATATTTGCGGGGAATTAATACACGTTGGAGAAGAAACAGTTTCCAAAGTTTCTAAGTATAATCACTCTAGAACGTGGTATCACAGCCGTTGTCATAAAAAACTCTACTATCCATACGGACGGAAGAGGTCGATTTAGAAGAATTCTTTTCTTTCAAGTTGCGGTCTTCATTCGACGAAATTATTGAAAAATCTGTTGAAAAAATGTCGAGACCCTTCTACCAGAGACGTTGCACCCTTCAGTCTAGCTCACAAGTATACGTTTCCAAAAACCTTCAGTTCCTTTCCATGCTTCCCAGACAAATATTGTAATTAACAACAAGAAAAACACTGACGAAACCATTATGGCTGCTAGTTGCCAGTTACCAAAAAGCACCAGTGTATCAAAAGAATCGCTTATGAAAGGATATAGCGTGGGATTATATTCATGATGTAACGAGTCAACAAGTACATGAAGTATGTTTCCGATAAAACAAGCCAAGACCAACCCTTTCGAAAAGCGGCACTTCTCTTCAACAATTCTCTTGTCCATTCTGAATATACCTGAAACTACTGTTGGATAGACGTAAACAGTAAACAACACTGACAACGCTGTGCCAATGGTTGCGACACCAAAGAGGCTTTGGAGAATTCCTCTCCCTTGAGGATTGTCTATGAATAAGTAAATTAGCTTATCTAAGTCCGGCAATATTGAACCCACAATAAGTCCTGGAAGGCTTAGACTGCGCTTCCATTTACCAACAAAGTAAGCAACCACGTAATGAAGAGGAGTAAGGGGCATTACACGTTCTTTCCTATCGGTATTTTTCTGCAAAACTTTTGTAGAGCGCACTTAGCTCCATAGCTCTTTCTTCGCTTTCCTCAATCTTAAGCGCTTCACACTCGTAGTTCAGCATTTCCCTCATTATTCTGACAGCCTTTTCTGTGAAAACCACTGTTCCATCATTCTTTATCTCCTGTATGCCATCAAACTTCTGCGCCTCCTCATTAATCCTAACCGCCTCCTCAAGGCTTAGTTCCTCAGGCAACACAACTTCTGCGCCCTTAGCACTAAGCCGAACAGGGTATCCTCCAGGCAATCCGTTTGGTCCCGGAGCATGAGTTAACTCTCCAGTGTCGTTTAGGATGGCAAGTATGTTCTTCACAGCTGAGGACGCTACCTGCTGATCACTCTGGTTTCCCGGAGGCGTGGGCAGGGGTTCCGAAAATATTTTCTCAGGGTCCAGCTTATCGGTTACATTCTTGTTGTCTACGAGAATTTTTAGGAAGTAGGGTGCGCCGCCTGTGATGCCATAGTCTTCAATAAGGACGTCGTGAACGTGATGGCCGATCATGAAGACTGAGATGTTGCGCATGGGCACTTTTAGTTTCTCGCTTACAACTTTCTTTATTCTAGGTATGAGAAGATCGAAGTTGCCTATTCCAACTGTGGGAGCCAATTTCACTTTTCCTAAAACTGGATGTACAGCGTCTGGGAAAGATGAACTCACAACATGAGTTTCTATTCCAGCTTTCCTAACAGCTCTCATCAGTTTATGTGTTAAAGTTAGATGCATAGGTAACCAAGGGCCGAAGCCTGCGCCTATAAGCTTCTCATATACTTCGTCTGGAAGCAGTCCGATTACCCACCAAGACTGAAATGTGGTGGCGTTGAATATTAAGTCAGGTTTCTCCTTCCCCAATATCTCAGCGGTTCCTTCTATATCGTTTAGGTCGATTTTCTGAAACGTGATGTTTGGATAGAAACCTTGGTTAACGGACCCTAAAATCGCATTGTTAGTTTTACGGATGCCCCAATCCTCATTTACATCTGCAGCAATTATTCTGTTCACTCTTGGAGTGCGAGCGAGAAACTCTAATACATGTCCGCCTAAGCTTCCTAATCCAATCATCAAGATTTTGTTGTCAGTCAAAGTTTTTCATCTCTTTAAGGCGTTAAATGAGCTTCACAAATATAATTAAGTTTAGTTGTCAGCAAAGACTCGTAAGTGGTCTAAAGTTCCAATCCACAATATCGTTTAAGATATGCTTTTTCGTCGGGAAGAAGTAGTTTCACTGTTTTTCTTCTCTTTCTAGTGTTTATGTTGTGTAGAAGCCTTAGAACCTGTGTTGGAGTGGTGAACTTCTCGATTTTTCCGTCTGCACGTGTTCTGCTGACTTGAATGCAGTTGTCAACGATGCAGCTTAAAACGCAGGCTGAACAGTAGACGCATAGTTCTTTTTCGATTCCGATTTCTCCTGTTTTCCAGTAGAGGGCGTTGGTGGGGCAGGCTTTGATGCATAATTCGCATTCAGTTCCTCTGCAGGTCTTCATGTCAATTTGTATGGTTCCACTTTCGAAGAATTCTTTTACACCTATCGATTGAAGAAGTTGAGCTCTTTTTTTCTTCTTTTTCTTTTTAGAGGTTTTTTGAAGGAGCTGAAAGATATCTGTACCCGAATTGCGGCTCATTTTTTAGACGTCCCTTTTTTCGTCCCATTTTAAGCTCAGTTATTCTTCACTCTATAGGTGAGTTTCACTGCAATAACAATGATGAATCACACATATTTATTTTGAATAAAAGGACTAATAGAATCGGAGAAGAAACATCAGAGTAGATACACCCAAAGAAAAAAGGGGAAAGTTATGAGTATACTGTTTTGCCAAAGTTTTGAGCGAAGATGCCGAAGTCAACCCAGTCAACGGCACCGTCTCTGTTGTAGTCACATTCAACATTGTAGCCTGCCGCTGGATAGGTCTTTCCGAAAGCCCTAGCGAAATCGCCGAAGTCGAACCAGTCAACGTCTCCATCTCCATCAACGTCACCACTATGTTTAATCAATAAAGTTGTGGTCATGTTGTTGTCCAGAGTATTTTCTTCATAGTATACTCGGGTTGCTTCAACCTTTATCGGCAGATAGCCTAATGGAAAGTCTCCAGTATCCAAACTCACAGAGGCTATTTCAGTGCTTCCAGCCGCCACGTCAACAAATACCACTCCAATAGTCGTAGACACATTCGCAAATGTATAGGTAAACGTGACTTCAACTCTCTCAGCTACATCTCCAGCATTGTAGATCCAAGCATCGACGTAAATCAAGTTCACGTCCCATCTATTGTATGTTGTAGTTACTGTGATGTTCCCATACACAGTGGAATGATGGAATCCAATATTGGTTACTGCAATATCATGTATGATATCATCACTTTGGACGACATGCACAAATGCAATAGGTAAAATGCCTATTAACAAGATAACCGTCATAATTCCAGAAACGATTTTCTTTTCCAACTACCCTCTTCTCCTTTCTTAGTTATGTTATATGTCATCGTCTCAACCAGAAGAGACTTTATACAGTTGAACAATGACTACAATTAATATTTAATCTTTTTGGAACAATATTCGGTAAGAATAGAACAGCATCTATATGCGGTCCACAACAGAAAAAATGGGGTTTTGTGGGAGAATTCGGCTGTTATTTCCAGTTTAGCACTTATTTTGAATAAAAGCTTAGAAGTTTCGCTGGCTAATAAACACCGTGATGCAGAGTGACCAAAAGATACAAGAGGCTAGCTGTGAAAACACGGTACTGGAGACCAGGCGAAGACTACCTCACGCAGATAGTTGAATCCATCAGAGATAAGGTAAAAGACGGAGATTTCGTAACGGTCTCCGAAAAAGCCATGTCAACTGCACTGGGCAACCTCATAGATGAACAGCACTTTCATCCAAGCAGGACAGCCCGTTTCCTCGCAAAATATTGGATGCGTTTTGTCTGGAGCCACATCCTTGGACATGTCTGTCACCTTAGAGAGAAAACTGTTCAGCGTCTTAGGGCATATCCCGTAAATGAGGGCGCCCTTCACAAGCAAGTGGCTATAGTATACGCTGGGTTCTTACAGGCGTTGATGCAGGGGTCAGAGGGAGGAATTGACGCAAGTAATCTACCCTACTCTTACGCTAGCCTTCCGCTGACAAACGCTCAGCAAATAGCGGAAAAGATTCGTGGACACGTTAGGTCTGTGTTGAATAAAAAAGTCACAGTTATCATAGTTGACACTGATAAGACATACTCTTTCAGAACATTTCATTTTACCCCTCGTCCTAAACCAATCAGCGGAATCCACTCGTTCGGAGGCTTTGTCGCCTATGTGATCGGAAGGTTTTTCAAGATGAAACGAAGAGCCACACCGATAGCGGTTGCTGGCTCCAAAATATCTACTGAGGAGGCTCTTAAAATCGCGGCTATTTCTAATAGAAGTCGTGGCGTTGGCGCTGGAAGAACCGTTTGGGACATGGCTGAAACGTTTAGGGTTCCAATGACAAGTGTGACTTGGCGCATGCTTGACAGAGTGGAACACAAACCAATAGTGATTGTAAGAGCGCATCGTCATCTTGAAAAGATGATCTCAACATATTAAAATAAATCATGTAAAATACTATATAAATTTCTGGAGGGGAATAGAGTTGAAATCCGTAATTAAACAGATGCACCGATTTTTTGATCCTAAATCAGTTGCAGTTGTGGGAGCTTCCCGCAAAACCACGAAAGCTGGCTATGTTATCTTCAAAAACTTTGCGGTAAACAAGCGGAGAGGCATATTNNGCAACCAAAGGCGTTAAGGCAGTGGTGATAATCAGTGCTGGCTTCAGTGAAATTGGAAACCATAAGCTGGAGCAAGAGGTAACAGACATCGCTAAAAAAGCTGGGATTCGAGTGTTGGGTCCAAACTGCCTCGGAGTCTACGATTCCCACAGAGGCGTAGACATGCTTTTCCTGCCAGAAACCAAGATACTAACAACTGGAGACGAAGTGGTTGCCACTCCTCGTCCGATAGCGGGGCACATAGCTGTTGTCACACAGAGCGGTGCTTTCGGCGCCTCCGCTCTAGACCATTTGGCTGGTAGACAGTTAGGAGTGAGCAAGTTTGTGAGTTTCGGAAACAAATGTGATGTCGACGAGTCGGAGATGCTTAGTTATCTCTTACATGATGAGAAAACACGGGTCATCCTCCTTTACGCCGAGAGCATAGAGGAAGGGAGGAAGTTCATGGAGGTTGCAGGAGAGGTTACTAAGAAAAAACCTATAGTTGCTTTGAAGTCAGGTAGAACAAAAGCTGGAGCGAGAGCAGCCATGTCTCACACAGGAGCAATCGCTGGTTCTGATCGCATCTATGACACAGTTTTCACGCAAGTCGGCGTGATGAGAGTGGAAGACATGGAGGAGTTCTTCGACGTAGGCAAAGCCATGGCCTTTCAACCTCCAGCAGCTGGAAACAACGTTGCAGTAATCACCGACGCTGGTGGACCCGCTATCATGGTGGTTGACGAATGTGAATTGAGGGGAATAAACGTAAAGGAGTTCTCCGATGAGACCGTTCAAAAATTTGAGAAACTGAAGAAAAAAGGAGAAATTCCTTCCTTCGCGACAAACATAAATCCCTTAGACCTAACTGGTTCTGCTACTTCTGATATGTTTGAAAAAAGCACGAGGATAGTGTTAGAAGACCCGGAAGTCTACGGCGTCGTCGTGGTTGGTTTACATCATGTTCCAGCCTTACAAGAGGACTTCGTTGATAGGATAGCAAACTTGTCAAAAAACTACTCCAAACCCGTGGTGGCATGTGATATAGGTGAAACCGAAATGGCACTTTACATCCGATCTAGGTTTGACAAACTAGGAGTTCCCGCCTATCCGTCACCGGAAGATGCTGCACGAGCCATGATTGCCCTTGTCAAATATGGGCTGTATCTTAAGAAGAACAGTAGTTTTGAACAATACCTAGAAACGTTCAAGAAAAGAAATCGTATGTAAAACATCACACTAAACCTGAATAACTGGTGTTAATCAAGCGCGCAATTTTTAATAACATAGTTACTAGTCTCTGTTTGAAGGAGATAGAGACTTGAAAGAAACTGAAGAAAGCGTCATAGAGGATTACTGTTACCAACTAGTTATTGGCGATGCTAAAAGCAAGCTTGAAAAGGCGGATATTGCTGTGATAGGTGTTCCCTTTGAAAGCACCGTAACTGGTAGACCCGGCACGAGATTTGGACCGAGATCTATAAGAGGAGTCTTCAGAAACTTCTGGACATACAATCTCCATTTGGAAGTTGACCCATTTGAGGTTCTGAAAATCGTGGATTATGGAGATTTAGAGGTGATTCACGGAAACTTTGAGGCTACCAGCTCCCTGATTGAGAGGGCTACATCTGAAATTCTATCGTCTGGAGCAACGCCTTGCGTATTAGGTGGAGAACACACAATCTCATATCCAGTGGTAAAGATGATAGGCGGCGGCATTGGAGTTATCCAGTTTGACGCCCACATGGACTTGTTTGACACATTCGAAGGACAAAAACTTTCCCACGCAACAGCCATCAGACGAGTACATGAGGTTGTTGGTCCCAAAAACGTGGCGCACATTGGGATAAGAACGGCTTCTATTGAAGAGCATTCATACGCAAAAAAGGCAGGAATAAAGTATTACACTCCATTGGATGTGGAAAAGAAAGGAATGGATAGAATAATGTCAGATGTTCTCAGAAGCATGGAACACTTGAATGGAATTTACGTCACCATTGACATCGATGCCTTGGACCCTTGCTATGCTCCTGGGACTGGTTTTCACGAGCCAGATGGTCTTTCAATAAGGGAGATGATAACTGCGATTCACTCGTTAGATGGGTCAAGGCTGGTGGGAATGGACCTCGTTGAAGTGTCACCTGCAGGAGAATTCGATCCAACACCTTCAGTGGCGACAAAACTTATTATAGAAACCTTCAGCGTTATTGCCCGCGACAAAGTTAAACGATGAGCAGGAAAAACCCTTGAAAAGCTATCATTTATCTTGTGTTGCAGTTAAAAAAATAGTTGGTTTGTATTTTTCAGTGCCAGTTCTTTAGCCATTTAGCAACTTTTTGAAACAATAGGCTCGTTGACATGTCAATGACTGGGACAATAATTCTTTCTTTGGTTTCGATTGTAGGGCGGTGTTGTGGCATCACGGCGTAATTTACAAATGCCCAGTAAACTCTTTTTTCTTCAATAAGAGCTTTTGCGGCTATTTCAGTGCTTGCTGGCAAAGGATAATAAATAAATGCAACTCCCTCTGCCCAATATAAGCCAGTCAGTTTTCCTCCAGTAGCTATGTTTGCAAACCGTGCCAAATCATCGGGTGTTGAAAACCGATTGCACTCCATGATGACAATCTCTTTGAAAGGTTCGTATTTAATGACTGTTCCACTCTCCATGTCTAAACCTCCTGCCATAACGTTTATTGAGCGAAACTCCTTTTTACCTTTGCCCCACGAACACGTTGAGGCACAAGTTAAATTAAGAACTTGGAGACAAAGCGCTTTTCTAAAAGATTTAGTTGTGGAGGAGCTGATTTGCCAGAAATTAGAGTTGGAATTGTTGGAGTCGGCAACTGCGCATCAGCTCTCGTTCAGGGAGTTGAATACTACAGGAAGGTAACAAAAGAAGCAAAGGTTCCTGGACTGATGCATGTAAACTTTGGAGGCTACCACATCCGCGACATAAGGTTTGTAGCTGCCTTTGACGTAAATAAAAACAAAATTGGAAAAGACTTAAGTGAAGCCATATTCACTGAGCCAAACTCATGTGTAAACTTTGCAAAAGCTCCTAAACTAGGCGTTAAAGTTTTCCCCGGGCCAGTTCTTGACGGCGTTGCTCCTCACATGAAAGACCCTTTCAAAACATACGATGAGACAAGAGTGAAGGCTCTGAACGTTTCAGATGTTCTTAAAGAGACGGAAACAGACGTCTTGATTAATTTTCTGCCAGTGGGAAGTTATGAAGCTACTTGTTACTATGCACAGATGGCTCTTGATTCTGGCTGCGCGTTTGTAAACTGCATACCCGAGTTTGTGGCTTCAAATCCTGTCTGGAGTAAGAAATTTAAAGAAAAAGAGTTGCCAGTGGCGGGTGATGATGTAAAGAGTCAGCTTGGAGCCACCATTCTCCACCGAAACTTGGTTAAGTTATGTGTAGACCGGGGAGTTGTGGTGGAGGAAACGTATCAGCTTAATCTTGGTGGAAACACTGACTTTCAGAACATGACCGTGGAGAAACGATTGAAAACTAAGAGGATCAGCAAAACCGAAGCCGTCACAAGTATGATTCCTTACAAGGTTCCGACAAGGATAGGACCGTCTGACTACGTTCCCTTCCTTGGCGACAGAAAAATCTGCTATATTTTCATTAAAGGAAGAAAATTTGGAAACCAACCAGTCACGGTTAAAGCTAAACTGGAAGTGGAAGACTCACCTAACAGCGCTGGAGTAGTTATCGACGTT
>JABAOF010001805.1_pt5 | contig 11703 bp, 4 predicted proteins | sample 7062171 | NCBI WGS metagenome assembly JABAOF01 (sample SAMN14538628, study PRJNA623070) | marine sediment metagenome | biome: marine biome [ENVO:00000428]; feature: marine pelagic biome [ENVO:01000023]; material: deep marine sediment [ENVO:00002113] | place: India: Gulf of Khambhat ... | reverse complement strand
GCGAATCCTGAGTACTGCCTCATCGTCCATGGTCTTGCCCTGTACATGTACCTATGAATACCTCTTGTGAAGGGATATTCACCAGGATTTTGTATGTCCTTCTCATATCCTATGGCCTTCACATCTTCAGGTGTGTAAACAGGCTTAACTTTTATTCCTGATTCAAGAACCACATCCTTAATCTCGTGTTGAGACTTTGGTTTATTCATGCTCTCGCCTCGCATTCTTTTTTATAAAATCCACAATATCATCGAATTTCGAGCCTGTAGGAAATATCATGCCCACACCCAGATTACGCAGTTTATCGAAGTCTCTTTTGGGTACGTTCCCTCCTATCATCACCAATATTTCCTTTGCTTCCTCCTCATCCAATCTCTTCATCAACTTCTCAGTTATGGGAATGTGGGCACCTGAAAGAACACTCAATCCTATAACATTCACATCCTCCTGGATGGCTGTCTCCACGATCTGGTCCACCGTTTGATGTAAACCAGAGTAAATGACCTCCATACCTGCGTTTCTTAAGGCATGTGCCACAACTTTAGCACCTCTATCATGACCATCCAAGCCTGGTTTGGCCACTAGAATTCTTATAGGTCTTTTTTCCATGTCCTCAACCCCCTTTACAATCCCCTCTAATTTCTATGAAAGGCCATTTTCAACCGACCTCTCTCAATCTACAGTCACCTTGAATACTATTGCAGCTGCAGTATCTCCAGCAGCACATCCATCAAATAGTCCGTATCCTCCACCGAGAAGAACGAGCTCTTCAATCAATTCGATGATCAATCTCGCTCCTGTGGGACCTTGAGGATGACCGTATATAAGCGAACAACCGTAATTGTTCATATCTTTAAGTTCTATGCCCATCTCCCTTGTAAAATAAATATCGTTAACTGCGAATGGATTGTGGGTCTTGATTGCCTTGCAATCCTCTAGTGTTATTCCAGCGCGAGATAACGCCTTTTTTGCAGCAGGCACAATAGCTTGAGCCATGTAACCTTTTTTTGCCCTTCCATCACCATAGGATACGATTTTTATTTCGATGTTTTTCTTGGAACTCAATTTTTGTGCGTTTTCCTTTGTGGTCACAATCACACCTGCATTTCCATCTGCTGGGTATGTCTGCGTACCAAATGTGACTGTTCCCTCTTTAAGAACGGGTTTAAGCTTTTCTAAGCCTTCTTTGGTTGTTGGAAATATACCTTCGTCACCGTTTACCGTGGCCAAAACCTTCTTTCCTCTGGGATCTTTTACCTCGATTGGAACCACCATGAAGGTCTTTTGAAATTTTGCATCATCCTTTAATGATTCTTGATATTGACTATATCTCATGAACGTTACTTCGTCCTGCTCCTCCCTTGATATGCCGGCTTCTTTTGCCACGTTCTCAGCTGTCTGGATCATGGCGTTATTTGCAAAGGGATCATTACTAAAATTATCCCAAACCCAATTTTCTGAGTCGGGCATTGCTCCAGGTGAAAGAGGATTTGGATAGACGATATGAGGGCCGTTGCTCGTTCTGTCACATGTCACAACCAAGACAGATTTATTGACTCCAGTTTCTATTCCTTGCGTTGCCAATCCAATGGAATTTGCTGATGTTGCACATGCCTGCCCAACCATTGGCCCCGTGATGTTGATTGCACCGATCATACCAGCCAGCCAAGGTGCTCCGTAAAAACAGGACTTCTGGGGTATGGTCATTCCCAGGATGATTCCGTCGAATTCCTGAGGCAAGATTCCCCGTTCACTTAGGGCGCGACTTGCAATCTCAGCTGCGAACTTCATGGAATGAAGATTTGCGAAGCTTCCCTGCCATCTGCAAAAGGGCGTGCTCCAATATCCTCCATAAGGAATGTAGGCCTCCTTAAAAGTCATTATCGTCACCCAACCCGATATTTACGAACTCCTATTTATATTAGCGGATTTTGTTTCGCCCCATTATTCAAATTTCGTTCTAAAACCTTTATATAGTTAAAAGAGGATAAGGAGGTGGATAATTTATATCTGGAGATGGAGGTTTGATAAGATGAGAGCGTACTTAGCAAATATGAAGAATAAAAGGCAATTGGAATCGATTTTGTTGGTGTGTGTGCTTGTCGCCACGAGCATGGTGGTGATATTTCCTTTGACTGCGCCGAAGGCGAAGGCAGTGGTTCACCTGACCAGTTGTGATGCTGAAGACGGTGATCCCCTATATGACTTTGACGGGACTCCACCAGGTTCTAAAAACGGCTACGTGCTTTGGGATGAATTTGACGATCATATAATAAACAGCCCATTGGGTTACATTATTGAACCATGGATGACACTCGAGATACCCAACCTGAACTACTTGTTGGGAGACCCTGCTGAGAATATAGTAGAATTTCAGGGGATGGGAAAAAGGATAGATGTGGACGGGACTTTAATTACAAACCCTGCTCCAAGCCCCGGCCCGCCATATAAGACTTGCTTCACTGGTACGGGTTTAATCGGAGAGGGTTGGGATGGGATATATTTCCATCCTGGCAGTTCGGGCAATATCCGTGATGTACGCATAAATAATTCTCAGAACGGCATCGTGTGGGAACCTGGATCATCCCTTTTGTCCCCCGGTGTACAGCACTCCAGTTTTGAAAATATCAAGAATTTTGGCATGCAAATGGACGGTGTGACGGGATATACGAATATTGGGGGTGGTATGGGTACCAATTTCTATGATATATTTAACCCAGTTGCGACTGGAATAGGTCTTGTTGTGACAAATGGAGAGTTAAATCTCAGCTCTACCGTTTCCTTCCATTCCCATGGCCCGAATCTACCCAGCCTACAAATTACGAATGCAACGGTAAACGTTGATGGGGCCGAATTCTATGGTAATAATCAACCAGGTTACGGTGTCTTTGTGGAAGGAAGTGCCTCCGATGCGACCGTGCTAACCAACGGTATTTTTGGGGACGGGGTAGCAGATAATCATTACATTCGGTCTGACGGTGCCTCTATTCTCATAGAAAACTGTACCTTTGATTTAGGAGGTGGAAATCTTTCAGTGATCGCAAATGATTTTATACTTCCACCCGCCGTTCCAGCCGATGTGATACTTCGGAATCCCAATCCTCCTGGAACAACTTTCGATAATACCACGATAAATGTCACAGGCAGCTCCAGCGTTACACTTCAATGGTTCAAGGACGTGTATGTTCAGGATCCGGATAGCAACTTCATAACTAACGCGCCTGTCCGGATTGAAGATAGCCTTGGCAACCCTGCTCAGCCTCCCATGAAAATGACGGATGTCACTGGTTGGGCGAGAGGGTTCATATGCACGGAACTGATCCAATATTCGAGCAGCGTGACCAACTTCAATCCATTCAATATCTCTGCCGAGAACGATACCATGTTTGGTTATGCAATTCCAGAGGAAACGATGGACATGTCAAAGGCGAACACCATTATCGTTCCATTCAACCCGGTTGCCAATTTACCGCCTAGTGTCTCCTATATAGACTTAGTGCCACCACCACCTGCAGTCCAATCGGGGCTGGTAACCATCGAGTTTATGCTTGATGATCCAAACATAGGTGATGATGGAAACATGAGCGTTGTGGTGGAATTCTGGGATCCAATTGGTGGTATGGGTTGGGTGTCCGCCGTTCTTCATCCTTCCAGCGATCCTACAACCAATTTAAAAAACAATACACTTTATACCATTATTTGGGTTTCAAATGATCCCTCTCAACTTCCTGATTATTACAATACCGGGGTGGTTATAAAGATCACTCCATACGATAAGGGTGGAGAAGGATTTAATAGTACAGTAGGTCCTTTCACATTGGACAACCAAGCGCCATTGATTATGACATTCCCAACGGTCGAGGTAACCGACACCAATGCTTGGGTCAATTGGACAACTGATGAAAATGCCGAAGCGCAAGTTTTCTATGGTTTTACCTTAACTTCACCGGTCTTAGATACGGAAGTTACCGGCAGCTCAGGCTCAACGTTCCAATCGGTTCAACTTACCGGTCTGCAACCAGGTCGGAATTATACATACATTATCAATTCAACTGACCCACAAGGAAACAAGCGGTCCGATCCTGGACTACCCTATACATTCAAAACAGAGATTCATATCCAGCTGTATAAAGGCTGGAATATGATTTCGATCCCACCCGTTTTAGTGGGTATGGATGTATCAGTAATGCTGGCCAATATAGCAGGTCAATACGATGCTGTGCAGGTGTATGATGCCCTTGACCCTGGTGATCCTTGGAAGCATTATAATCCAAGCAAGCCTTCAAATTATAATGATTTAGGTGCTCTAGATGAGGTTCACGGTTTTTGGATTCTCATGAGAAATGACGCAGTACTAATACCTGCTCATGATGATCCCACTACCGGTGAGTTCCCATATAATACACCTGTACCATTGATGGGGGGTTGGAATTTTGTTGGGTATCCTTCTGTAACGGATCGCGCGATCGGGACCGCATTAACCGGTTTCACATACGATATTGTATGGGCTTATGATGGGGGCCAATGGAAATATTATGACGCCTCCCCAGGTTCCACCCTCTTACAAATGGAGATGGGTAAGGGGTATTGGATCCATTGCCCATTCCCTGGCACATGGAATGTTGACTACGTAATACCATAGAATTAATCAATTCATAATTATTTAAACTCATATCAATCTTTGATAATGTTCAGCCTGGGTTTCAGTGTTAGACCTAAATATACAAGGGGGCAAAACTCTAAATACCATGAAAGATATACGGGATATGTGCAGTAATATAATGAACATATGAACAAAACTTCCAAATACAATATCTGAAATCAGATGGAGAGTAAAACCCTTGAGGGGGAAATTAGATGACCGGAAGAAGAGATGTATTTAATCGAAGAAGATTTTTCTCGTTGACCGCAAGTGTGATGTTAATATTGAGCACCCTGTTGATAGGTATATCCGTTCAGGTACCTAATACAACTGCCCAAGGTTATGAGAACCATGATGTGGGTAATGTCATAATCAAATACCTCTCTGATTGGGGGAGGATTCTTGACCCTATAAGGTGGAATTCTTTGCGTCAGACCGTTGAGGACCAATCCAACCCCATCGGCTTCATTGGCTTGGTGATAGATCATGATAACTACAATCATGTTGCAGGGTCGGAGGATATAGCGGATTGTTTTAAACCACCCTCTCCGTACTTCAGCACGGACGACTTTGAACCTGTCAACCCCATAACCATGATCATCGATGATGGGACAACACAGAAAAGCTACGGTTCGTTCCAGAACAAAGGTTTAGGAACAGGCTATCCTGATGACATCCTCATCAATCAAACAGTCTGGACCGTGAAGAACAAGGACTGGGCGATACTTCAATGGACCTTAAGCAACGTAAAATCTCCTGCTTCGACCCTTACAAATGTTCGTATCGGCCTGGAGGTACCCATCTCCAAAGAAGGGGGGAGATATGGTTTAGGCGGAACTGTATTTGATAGCGGAGATGACGTCGACGGTTATGACGCAGGAAACGCTGTCTACTGGGCTCGAGATACTGGCGATAACACCACGATCGGATTCGGATCCGCCATCGTTTCAGACCCGATCACACATTACTATGCGAAGGATTATCACGCCGACTATTCATCCGAATATGTAGATTTCTTTGGAAACGATACTTGGTTGTACCAGCGTCTTCAGGCATTGAGCGCCACTGCCACAGATTCAGTCACACCAGGAAATATAACCGCCACCGTGGGATGGGATGGCTTCGATATTCTTTCTGGAGAGTCCAGAACAGTAACTTTGGTAATAGCCATAAATGATTCTGTACCCAATATGGTAAATGCAATCAAGGATGCCCAGGATTATTATCACAATGTGGCAACAGGTTTTCAGATTACCGAGATTAGAGATTCACCTACCCCACGAATCGAGGTGTTCAACAATGGACGCGAACCCCTCGCAAATCCAAATAGTCTTTTAGCCTTATCATCGAATTTGGGAGCATTGACAGGGCCGTCCTGGAGCGTGGAACCCATTCCCACCTACGGATACAGTTATTTAGATATCACAGGTGGAAATATCAATGCTGAAGGCGACACAATAACCCTCTTAGATAATGGTGTGCAGGTGGACCAAGTGTCATTTGGTCAGGATGGCATAGCACCTGATCCTTTAGCTGGCGAGTCTGTTGCAAGACGATTCGATACAGCTTCAGCCAGTTATTCAAATGATTGGCTTCGTGATGCCATCACATCATGGGATTCCCAAAACGATGTGGGAAACATAATTACATTACCTCAGGTTGTCCTCAACAGGGTGCTGTTCAATCCATTTTCGGGTCTAGGAGACGAGGTTGAGGGATATGTGGAGCTGATGTACACCGGTTTGGCTCCAGGGGGCATCAATATTTCGGACTATAAAATCGTTTGTGATGAGTTCTATACGGTGCCATTAGGAACCTGGCTCTATCCAACAGACAGATTTTATGTGCTGAGATATTCAGATATGCCTGCATTCTTCGACGAACCTGACGGCATGACTTCCACTGGCGATAACGTCTATCTCTACAACAAGGACGACAATCTTCTGGATATGGTGGGATGGAGCTCTTCACACAACCAGGGAGAGTTCATGTCCAGGATACCGGACGGAACCGGTACACATCAAGGCTACGACGATGCCACATCTCAGGCTGCGGGCTGGGTTTTCGATCAAATGCCGAGCCTTATGCTCACTGAGTTCTATACGGATAGCGGTGCGGCACAAATCGAGATCTACAATCCAAGGGGTGGAGACAAGGCTCTTTCTTCTAGATGGACTTTGGATGTTGGTAATGGACCATTGACAGGAGGTTGGGGTCCAGACCCAATTATTTGGAAGGATTATTCCACATTTAACATGGGTGGTGGTGGGCCTCCAGGTGATGAAGGCGACACCATCAGCTTATACTATGACCCTGGTTCTGGTAATATTCTAATGGATGAAGTTGCTTTTGGCACAAGTGGAGTAGCACCAGATCCTCTATTAGGAGAATCTACTGCCCGCTACTGGGATGACACCGTACAAGGATATAACAACGATTGGACCAGAAATGCCACCTCAGGCCCAACTTGGGGTTTCCAAAACGATGTCCCACCAATTAATAAGGCGCCTGATGTCGTAATGAACGAGGTGATGTTCAATCCCACCCTCCCACCCGACGGGAGATTTGTGGTTTTAATGAATGTAAACCCTTCTTCACTGGGAGTTAATATTTCCAATTACTATCTAGTCTGCGACGATTTCTATCAGCTTCCTTCATATCCAACAGCACCTGGAGGATGGGATGGAATTCTCTATTTTGGCTGGACGCTGATCATCAGATACGGTGAACCAACAGCTGGTTTTTTCTTCCAGAGTATGGATCCACCAGGAGACAATGTCTACTTTTATGACGATAATGGTGAACTCCTTGATATGGTGGGTTGGAATGCCCCTCATAATATAGGAATGAGCGTGCGTCGCGTCCCGGATGGAAATGGCACCTATCAAGGCTACGATGATGTTACCTCAGTGGCAGCAGGCTGGGTTTTCGATACCCCCTTACAGGTTCTCGTAACAGAGATTTCTGACAGTGGACCATCACGGATCGAGGTCTACAATACTTGGTATCCGACTATTAACTTCGATGACCCTAGTTACACATTTGAATCTGATTCCGGAACAGTAACTGGAACGTGGTCACCACCTGGAACTGCGGACAGCGGTGGATATGCAGTTTTCGATGTGACCGGTGGCTTGAACACAGAAGGAGATACCATCGCCTTCAAGCATTACGGCATTGTAATCGAGGAAATCTCCTACGGTCAGAAGGGAACTGTTCCTGACCCCTTGGATGGTGAGAGTGTGGAAAGATATTGGGACGGGACATCGTATACGGATGTGTGGGAAAGGAATTGGACATCCGGCTCGAATTTCGGTCTTCAGAACGATGTCCCACCTGCAATGCTCAGCTCGCCATTGATATTGAACGAGATCATGTTTTATCCAAATGTAGCGGCAGATGGCTTCGTGGAACTCTATCTCAGATCGGGTATGCTCAACATCTCAGGCTATAAGATCGTTGGTAATACAGAGTTCATTATACCCGACGGGACGATATTATCTCCGGACGATCGATTTTTCTATCTGATGTACTCTGCTCCCGGTGCGGATGTTTTCTTTAATGCCCTGAATCCGTCAGGCGACAATGTGTATCTCTATGATGACAACGGTAGCCTTATCGATATGGCAGGCTGGAGCTCGTTGCATGATCAAGGAAAGACGATGTGTCGCGTTCCAGACGGAGCTGGCACTAGAAACGGATTCGATGATACAAGCTCCATAGCAGCAGGTTGGGTATTTAACACCGTCCCAACGGTTCAATTGGTGAAAGTGGATATGAACCCTGATGGTGTTGGCAGCACAAAAGGGTATGGTGAATTAGGTGAGGTGTTGTACTTCAACTTGACAATAACCAACAAACAATCAGTAGATGATACAATCAACATACTCAACTCCACCATCAACGGATATCCGGTAGTAATTTACGATGAAACCGGAACCTTCATAATCACGGAGGTATTTGTACCCGCCGGGTCAACCGAAAACATCTCTGTCATGGTCATCCTTCCTTCAATAATTCCATTTATCGAACGGGATAATATCACGATTACAATTCGATCCCAAAATGTCACCCTATTTATGGACATTTTAGTTCTTCAGGCTATTATCTATCCTTTCATAATACCGGAGAAATATGCATCCCCCCAGGAGATTTACCTCAGCGGTACAGGTCTTGATGAGATATCCACAATCACTTTAAATCTCACAGGTATGGGGGCTGTGATGGAGTTGATGCAACCGCAGGATGTTATTTTCTGCGTTGATGTTTCGGGAAGCATGGATCCGTGGGCTATCGACCAAATTAAAATAGGGCTGGATGGTTATGTGGACGAGATGGAATACCCAGATCAGGGCGCTGTCGTGCTTTTCGGGCTTTCAAGCCCCCCAGGATACATGCTTATGAACAACTTAACTGATAACTACACCCAATTGAAGAATGATATAGCAATGATTCCTCCTCCCCAGGGTAACACGCCTATGGGAGAAGCTCTCATGATCGCTATTGATGAGCTACTATTACACGGAGACCCAAGTCATATTCAAGTCATTATTCTTCTGACAGATGGGCGATCGAATGGAGTCATAAGTCCTATCGATCAAGCAGATAGAGCTGCGCTCGAGAATATTACAATCTTTACCATTGGATTGGAACCTGCTCCTGGTTACCCCCCCTTGGATGAAACGACTCTACAACAGATTGCTATTATAACAGGCGGACAGTACTTCTACGCACCATCTGCAAGTGAGCTTCCTGGGATTTATAAGATCATCGCCGCATATATCGGCGATATTGCAGGCAGGGACACGGTTCCTACTGACGCTAATCCTATGATTAGGGATATCCTACCTCCTTGGATTGAACTTGTATTTGGTAGCTTTTCCTTACCCCCAGAAACGAACTACACAAATGCAACAGGTTACAGGATATTGGAATGGAATTTAAGTGCATTAGGGATTGGCAAGAGCTGGGAGGTCACATTCCAAGTAAAATCCAACATGTTAGGATGGGTTCGAGCCAACGATCTCAATACCTCAAGAGTCTACTATGAAGATTACTTTGACCAATTGCATTTCGTGCTTTTCCCAGAAACCAGGCTCAATGTTCTGCCAGGGACACCGTTGCCACCCGAGCTTAAGATATCTATGCCCAATACGAACGATATTCGTCTGAACTGGGACGAGCGTCTGATTCCGGGCACGGCGAAATATCTGATTTACCGCGCCACTAGCCCCACAGGTTTCGACTTCTCATCACCATGGGTTGACACGAACAGCTCATTAACAGGAGTCGATCCAATTGATGGGTTCGTCATCCCCCTAAGAACAACCTGGAATCACACAGGTGCAGCACTTCCTGGTGACTCAGAATACTCAGAGCAATGGTACTATTGTATCAGAAGCGTCAATAATGTGGGTGAAATATCCCGCACCTCAAGAACAGTTGGGAAATGGACCAAAGAATTTCCTGCTGGCAATAATACTTTTTCCCTGCCTTTAGAGCCATTGGTTATTAGAGATACAGAGTACTATGCCCAAGATATGAACGCAAGATTCATTAAGTGGAAGAATAACATGCAAAACTGGGTGCAGCATGACAAGGGTGAGATTGGAGACAACACAAACGTGGAGGTTGGAAAGGGCTACGAGGTTGATTTTGCCTCGGCAACACGATACACTTTCCTTGGAATGCCTGGAGCCATGATAAGATATAATTCAATTGGATTCATTGGCTTTGACTCCGATACTGATGCCAAAAGCCTCTCCGCCACGGTGGATACCGTATCAGGTGATGTGACCCTTAATTGGGGCCAGCCTTCGGGCATGAACAACGACGATTTCTACAAGGTTTACTATTCTACCACTAGAGATGGTTTCGATGGTGTGGAAGGCTCTGACTACTTACCATTGCCCCCTCCCTACGACATAATTCCCGTCACTGGTCTGGAGGAAGCGATTCATGCAGGAGCCACCTTGCTTTTCAACCAAATCTACTATATGGTCATATCTGAAAATGAAACAGGAGCAGAGGGTACCAGCACTTACAGCCTAGGAGTTTGGACAGCGGATTACTTGGCGGGATACGATACCATAGGTATACCTCTAATACTAGCAAGCTATGAGACGGCAGACTGGTACTGCGATCAAATAGATAGTGCGGTTGGAATTAACTATCTCATAAACTCTGAGTCAAGATGGAGTTGGCACTCTACAAGAATGCCTGCAGAAGCCTATGATCCCACGCTGATAATGACTGAAGGCTATCAGATTTCTATAGCTGCAGATACGAGATTCACGTTCATTGGGCGTTAAGGGATTGAATTACGATAACCACAAAATCCCCCCTTTGATCATCGATGCCCGGTGGTAGGTAAATCCCCTGCTTTCATTCTTCAAAGTTGAGAGTGCAGGATTTGCTACCCGTAATCCCTACGAAAAACACACTGTTCAGATATTCACGGGCAAAACTCTAAATAGTGGCAAGACTCTAAATATTATAAATTACATATATGTTATGTGCAATAATATAATAAACATATGAACAAGGTCTCTAAACAAGATATCTGAAATCAGGGATACAAGGATAATACCATCGTAACTTGAATGTTCGTATGGGGAGTGGTATTCCATGCTCCGTATTTCAGATAGAAAGATAGAAGTTAGTAGATGGAATATATCTACAGGTAGGGGAGGTATATCAAAGCCAAGAAGGTTTTTCTCCTTGACCACGAGCATAATGCTTATTTTGAGCACCCTGATGGGAATATCGGTGCAGGTGCCTAATGTGGGCGCCGGCAATAGCGTGAGTCATACCGTGGGTAATGTTGTCTTCGATTATCTCACCAATTATGGGAGGATTCTTGGGCCTTTAAACTGGGGTGGAACTCAGACCGTTCAGGACATCTCTAGCCTCGGCTTCATTGGCATGGTGATAGATCATGACAACTACGATCATACTCCTGGGGCAGAAGACATAGCAGATTGTTACATAACACCCTCTCCATACATGAACTATGACGACTTTGAACCTGTCAAAGACATAACCATGATCATCGATGATGG
>JABAOF010010710.1_pt5 | contig 11704 bp, 9 predicted proteins | sample 7062171 | NCBI WGS metagenome assembly JABAOF01 (sample SAMN14538628, study PRJNA623070) | marine sediment metagenome | biome: marine biome [ENVO:00000428]; feature: marine pelagic biome [ENVO:01000023]; material: deep marine sediment [ENVO:00002113] | place: India: Gulf of Khambhat ... | reverse complement strand
AATTCGATCAACTTATAAATAATCCATTACTCAACTAATTCTAATGAAAAAAGTCATCGTAACAGCAAGAAAGGAGGATTTAGAAAAAATAGAGCCTGTAGTAAAGGATATGCTCCATTTTTTAAAAGAGGAGGATGAATTGATCAGAATTACCATTTATCTTCCTGATGAAGAGCTTGATGATATAATAAACAAGTTACATGAGACGATTGACTTCAGATGTAAGGAAAGCATGATTGAAGTTTTCACACCCGATTTTATAATTTCATCTGTTTTAAAACGTGCTGAGAAGAAGGCTGAGAAATCAAAGGAGAAGACTCCGGTTGAAAAGCTTATAGACTCTACCAAACCTTATCTGAGGCTTGATATCGGTAGAATTGCTCTGACATCTGTTGCCGGTATAATCGCCCTTACTGGTCTGTTCATGAATAGCGTGGCGATAATAATTGGAGCCATGCTGCTCTCACCACTTCTAGGTCCCATTTATGCCTTCGCCATAAATACAGCGGTAGGTAGGGCAAGGGATGCCTTGAAAAGCATTGGAAATCTCAGCATCCTGCTCCTGGGGGTAATGGTATTATCGTATATTGCCACACTATCCATCTCTTTTTTTATAGAACTATCATTAACACCAGAAATCCTTGCAAGAATGAATTCAAGCTTCATTTACATTCTAATGGCGTTACTTCTTGGTTTTGCCTCCATTCTTGCCCTGACCAAAGGTATACCTGAAAGTATTGCCGGAGTGGCTATAGCTGCAGCCCTTCTACCTCCAGCGGTGGTCACCGGAATTTCATTTATTCTTTATCCAGTAAGGGCTATGAACCCCCTGATTTTAACTCTTGAAAACGTCCTTGGTTTAATGGCTGGGAGCCTATCTGCCACACTTCTTCTGGATATCGGGCCCAGAAGATATTACGAGAGAGTTGTTGCGAGAAAATTTATTGCAAGAACGTCTCTGGCTCTTATTATTCTCTTAGCCTTGTTATTTGCATTCTCACTTTTGAGGTGAATTGCTTAAGAGAATAACTTTCAAACTCGAATGTTGAAAACTTAATCGAAATCCTTAACGAAGGAAGAAATCTCCAAAACATATGAAGAAAGAAAGGGAGAGGGGGGTTACATAGGTTTTTTTATGTTATTACAAAACAGAGAGATCTCATAAAAATAAACTGCTTTTAACCTCTCTAAAATGTTCGAATTGTTTAGGTTTTTTAATTTCAGTAAATCTAACCCTAACGAAAATATTAAAAGTAAGTTTACTATAGTTGAGGTGGATTTTATATGAGGGAAATTAAAAGTCCGGACACCGAAAAGAAGGACAGAGTTCCTCCAGGTCAGAGAGTTACGGAGGAATTGCCAGTTCTTCAGTTTGGAAGGATTCCGAGAATTGATGTTTCCAAATGGACATTTAGAGTCTCAGGATTGGTTGAAGAGGAAATAAAGCTTAGCTATGAAGAATTCATGTCTCACAATCGAATAAAAGTTTTTTCAGACGTTCATTGCGTCACCAGATGGTCTAGACTCGATAATATTTGGGAAGGAGTAAGCACAAGGTTAATAAAAGAGATTACAACCGTATTACCGCAAGCAAAATTCGTTATGGTTCACTCAGCCGATGGGTACACGACAAATCTCTCAACATTTGATTTCTTCCAGCCAGATGTTTTGTTTGCAGTGAAGCATAATGGTGAAATACTCACACCAGAACACGGCTATCCTGTTAGACTCGTGGTGCCGAGACTTTACTTCTGGAAAAGTGCCAAATGGATTGTGGGTGTGGAGTTTATGGCTGAAGACCAACCCGGATACTGGGAATCACGTGGATATCACATTCGAGGTGATCCGTGGAAAGAGGAGAGGTTCAGTCATTGATTAAAACTCATAATTATTAACTTACGAAAGCAAAATCAGAAACCCATTCAGGTTCTTCTGGCGGATTGGAAGCCAATAAATCCCTCCATTTTTCGTCTGTAAGTCTGTCGCTCATAGGTTGCTTAAATTCGTAATAACTCATTACCGGTCCAGCGCCGATTAAAATTCTTCCATCTGGAACTTTATAGGCAACGACTATTAGATTAACGTATCCTACGCCTTCTTCTAAAACTTGCTGAGTATTAGTATCGGTGTGTACATCCGCTATTATTGTTGTTTTCTTTGCTTTTTCATCAACTTCTGCTATAACATCATCTAATTCATCACCGAAGTTTTTGATAAAATCGTAGTCCTCTTGCGTAAGTTCTTGATTTTCTAATTCTTTCTTTGATAGGGTAACCAATCTCTCCAATATTTTTTCTAAATTTTCCAAACGATATTTAGATGTATCATCTAAAACATCCATTTCTGTTAGCCCCTTATTTGTCATCCTGGTTAAAGCAAGTAGCCTGTTGTAAAACTCCGGTACAGGCTCTACATATCCAACGACAGGTTTCTCAGGAGGTATTATTGCGGCAACCATCATGGTATAACTTTGCTTTGCATAGAGTATTGTATCATGTCTAAGTTCCGTCCAAGAAGCCAGTGCAGTAGTCAGTTGTTTTTTCTGCCAAGCATCTGTTTGCATAAAAGTAGGATATCCCTCGCCGTATTCTTTCATTAAAGGCTTTAACGCGAATAACCAGCTCCAATATAAATTTTTATTCCAATCGCTGGTATTAAAACTATCAAATTCCTCCTGAAGTTTTTTAAATGATTTATCATAGTCTTTATAGTTGGAATCTTCCAGTTCTTCAAGAAGTTCTTTGGCTTTAGAAGAACCGAGCAAAGCCATCGCATCTAATCCTCTTGGAAATCCTCTAATTACACCCGCAACACTCGGTACCGATGTAAAGGGTTTTTTATCTCCATGATAGTTCCCGACTATTGGAAACACCAAATTCTGGAACATGTATGAGTCTGGAATGAATCTCTGACCCATTAACCTGAAGCCCTTAGTGGCTTCTAAGCATTGATCTGCCTGCTCCGGGTTGAAAGGAGGCTCTATCTCACATTTTCCGGTGCCCCCGTATATCTTTGGAGGCTGATATTCTGCGAGTTTTGCCTTTAAATTGCCGATGTTCTCTTCTTTTAAATCATTGGGGTCAAAAATCCCCGTGAAAACATAATTTAAAGCCTCTATATACTCATAAGGCCCTAGATCGTCGGATAATCCAACATAAAAGGCTGTAACTGAATAGATTCTATCCCATTCCTCCTTCAATTTCTGGTTTTCAGCAAATTCTGATGCTATAAAGCTTGCCCCTATTGTTTGGATTTTGGCATCTTCTTCAGAGACCAAACATTCTTCGCAGCCACCTTTTAACAGGAAGCTAATTCTTCCATACCACATCATTGCTTTAAAGTAATTTTTCAGTTTCTCCGATCTTGTATAGTGTCCTCTAGGCACATATTGGGAATAATCTTCCTCGTATTTGAATATTGGAGAATAAGAGAACCCAGAATGCTGTTCTATCAGATCGATTTCTTTTTTGACATCATCCTTGACGAAGTCAGGAATATCAAACTTGTATTTTTGAAGATCTTCTCGGGTAAAGTATGCACCGGCTAAACCCGGATCATCACACCTCCATTCGTCCTTACACAGTTGATCTTCTCTAGGTTTTAGCAGACTTAATCCAACCGCGAAATAAGCAGCATTTCTTTTTGACGCTTCTTTTAAGTCTCCAGAACCGCTATTATATTTTTCTATTGAATCGTCTAATAATTTTTTGCTAATATCCCAAACATCATCGTAAAATTCTTTTTCTTCTATTTGCCTTAACGTTTCGTCGAATTGTATGTGATAAAGGTGTAGCAATGAGTCTGAAGTTATGAAAACGGGTACCTCTCTGTCCTTCAACGTTTTATAAGGTACTGTGATGTCCTCTTCTCTTGAATCGAGTGGATTTTTTATGACTACAAAACCGTTTTTTTCTAAAAGAATTAGGGCATCTTTATTCAAGGGAATTTTTTTAGCGAAGACTTCAAAATTAGAGACCTCATTCGTATCTAGTGGTAGATCGTATGGGGGAACCTTTAAAGTTACTTCTAAAGGGCTCAGATAATAATAACTTGCAAAATCAAATTTTTCTGTTTTTATTTTAGACAGGTCAATCGGTTCTTCGCCTTTTTTCGGCTCTACAGGTTTTTGGATACATCCGATTATTAGAGTTCCTAAAACAAATAAAATTAGGGTTTTTTTGCGCATACCTGACATTTGTTTGTTAGTTATAAAAAAATTTCGTAAGCTTCAAGTTTTTTCGAAGTTAATATATATTTAAACTAGTTTCGGCCTTTATATTCGAGTGACTCACCTCCTGCTTAAAAGATCATCGAATCTCTCCTTCCAGTCTGAGAAGTCTATGACGTAATTGTACCCGCAGACCTTGTTTATTTTCCTACCTTCTATGATCTTATTGATTTTGTGTGCCCCTTCTATGGTTTCTTTTTCCGGGCCGTATGGATTGAATCTCATCCCCTCTCCCTTGAGGAAAACATAGTCGCAGACGAAGAGGACATCCTCAAAGATATAAAAGGTGAAGCCAGGAGTGTGACCATCGATGTGATAGGCTTCGATGCCGCTATCAAGGAAGTTATCCTCGAAGGTCACGTCGAAGGTGAAGGCACGGCAAATTTTGTGGGTGGAGTCTAACTTATGGATCCGCACTTCCGAGGAAAAGAAGTTCCTGTACTGATTGGAGGCGCCGAGGAAGTGGTGGTGAGTGAACGTGGTTACATCCATCGGTATAAGACTCCTGTCGAAGGACGAAGGACAGTCTATCCAGAAGACCTTTCCGTTTGTATCGATGCGATAGGCTGCATGCTCCAATCCAAGAGGCGGAACGGAGTTAAGGCGCGTGACTTTTTCCTTCACTGGAGTACCCTTAACTTTGAACCTCGCAGAGCATTCCTCCGAGGTGATGAACTTCTCTCGCGGTGCACCGCAGAAGGGGCACCTTTCTGGGTAATAGCCCACCATGTTGAAGCCGCAGACGGTGCATACATACTGTTCAGATTCCAAATTTTTATTATTTCTCATCATCATTTCGCTTCATTTAAAAGTTTTTATTCTTCCGATTCGATCCTTTAGCGTGTCTCCTCTAAGTAAACTATCTATCAGCCGTATAATTTTCGTCTCTTTACATTTAAAACCAAAAAATTCTAGAAACTCATCTGCAAGTTTTTTGTCAAGTCTGCCCTCCTCTGAGTAATCTGGCAAATTTCCAAGGTAGTAACAATCTTTCTCCTCTTCATCCTCCGAGCTCGATAACTCATAAATCCAATTACGTCCTTCTTCTTCTTGTATGTAATACTTGAAACATCTATACTGGCTACCCTTAAGCTTCTCTTCGAAAATATACTTGATCCATTCTCTTGGAGTATCGAACCAGAGAACATTTTCTCCAAGTTTTATTGCCTTGATTTCAATATCCGATTCCAAAATATCTCTGATAGGTGTAGGTATATCCTCAATTAAAGAATTATTGAGCTCAATTATTTCTTCCTCAAATCCCCAGTCAATAGCAACGTCATCAGTTACTCTCTCTATAAATTTTACTTCTGGACCCATTTTGACTTTGATATGGGCTAATTCATGAGCTAAAGACCCTTTAACGATTGCATCATCAAATTCTAACAATACATCTGTTATTACCATGTATCCGCCAGTTAAATTAACTCTTATTGGTAATTCTGTTGCTCTGACAAAAACGTGAATTTTTGGATCGTAATATGGCTTTAACTCCATGACCTGAATATACTTTATATTTTCGTTAATTATAGCAAAATCTTTTTCAGGTATTTTATCGATGACTTCCTTGACCAATTTATGAGATCTGATGCTCGGATCAAGCTTATCTAAGTAAATCGTTTCGTATATCGTAGGTTTTCTTTCTAATTCTTCCATAATTTTTTTAACATCTTTCTGTTCCATCTATCATTCCCCTCCACTTTTCTTTCTATTCTGCCGTTCCGTAACAAGTTTTGAAATTTGATTGATTATTGTTACACATAAGTTTTTTGAATTTTACCTTCAGTTACCAATTTAGAAAGGTATGCAATTTTTACTCTTTTTTGCCTAGTAATAAACAACTGATAGAGAGATACCTTAGAACTGGTTTAGAAAAACAAGTATGCACGACGTATCCCTAAAACTGAAAATTTTATTAAAAAAAGATTAATTAAATATTTAAAAATAGAACTCGAAAACTGACTACAAAGCCTAAGGAGAAAACATCCATGGAGATACGTAACTGGAGAGAATCGGACACAGAGGTGATAATGGAGATCACACGGATTACGATGGAATCTATAGTCAAAGAAGCATGGAGTATTGAATGGGAAAAGGTTGAAAAAGATTTGAGGAAATATTGGAAAAAGCCCAATATCATTATCAAAGTTGCGATTGAAAACAACGAAATTTTAGGATATTTCTGTGTAGAAATACAAGAAAAAGATCTCTTCTTGGGTCAAATACATGTTTCGCCTATTAGACAGACTCAGGGAATAGGCAGTCAATTAATGAAAGAAATAGAAAATATTGCCTTAGAAATGGGATATAACTCCATATTGCTTAATGTACAAGCCAACAATGAGAGAGCTAAAAATTTTTTCGAAAAACGAGGATTTTTTAAAATTGAAAGGAAAGAATTCGATATTTTAATGAGAAAGGACTTATAACTCAATTGGAAATTTTTCCATCTAAAATGCTTTGTATCTCTTCTAAAATTATTAACGCAGCGGTTTTGTCCAGTGGTCGGTTCTCATTGCCACACTTTGGCGAATATATGCAAGAAGGACATCCTTCTTCGCATTCGCAATCCCTTATTAGCTCAAAAGTCATTTTTATTATATCTATGAATATATCATAAGATTTCTCGGCAATACCAATTCCCCCTTCATAGGCATCGTATAGAAAAATAGTGGGTTTGTTTGTGTCTATATGATTCGTGCTAGATACTCCGCCTATATCCCATCGATCACACATAACATGAAATGGAGTTATTGCAATCATAGCATGTTCAACCGCATGAATTCCGCCTTGAAAATCGAGATTCTCGCTTTCAACTTTATTTCTGATTTCATCTGGTATTGTAAACCACATTCCTACCGATTCAAACGTTAAGGGAGGAAGATCTAGCGATTTATATCCAATAACAGTATCGAATTTCTTCAGACGAAAGCCTTGGTAATATTCAGTGACCTCAACGTCTCCTATTCCTAATATAATTCCAATATCCTTTTCCTCAATAGTTTCATTGATTCTGATATCTGATATCTTCAATGTCTCTGTATAGTAGTCAACATCCTCTTTTCTAACCTTTGCTAAAGAGTTCTTTAAGTCTAAGGCTTCAACGATATAGGTTTCGCCTTGATGTAAGAGAACCGCACCTTTATGTGCTTCGTTGTACGCTTTCGTCAAGTCCATGGTCTCTAATACTTCGCCATTACAAACTACTGTAACGGTATTGTCAGAAATATTGTTCAAGTTTACAACTTCTACTGGTCTCGATACTCCAGAATAAACCCATCCTCTGGGAGTTTTTCTCACTAATCCCTCTCGCTCTAATGCCAAAAGAGCCTCATCTGTTTGATCTCCGAAAAACTTCTTTGAAACATCGGGTTGAAATGGAAGCTCAGCCGATGCACACATTAAATGCCCAGTAACAATATATGGATTCTCTAAATCTATTATAGCGTGTTCGTGAACTCCTTTAAAGAATTTATCCGGATGCTTCATGAAATACTGGTCTAGTGGATTCTCAAATGCTACCAAGCATGCAATGGAATCATCCAAGCCTCTGCCTGATCTTCCTGCCTGTTGCCAAGTTGAAATGATCGTTCCGGGATACCCTGAGATTATTACAGCGTCTAAAGAGCCTATATCAATACCAACCTCAAGGGCAATTGTCGAGACCACACCTGCTAGTATTCCTTCTCTAAAGTTTTTTTCTATCTCTCTCCTTTCTTCTGGTAGATAACCCGCACGATAGGTTGCGATAGTTCTAGCAAGATAAGATCCTTTCTCATTCAATTCCTCTCTTGCCCAGCGAGTTATCAGCTCCGCCATCTTTCTGGAAACCGTGAAACATAAGGTTTGAAGTTTATTATTTATGAAAGAAACAAATAATTTCTTTGTTTCTTGGTGAGAGGAAGCCCTAACAGATTTTTTAAGATCGATGAATGGAGGATTCCAAAACAAAAAGTATTTTCTGCCTCTTGCGGAGCCATCATCAGATACGATTTCGAATTCCTTTCCAACTAGTTTTTTAGAAAAATCTCCGGGATTAGCAATAGTAGCAGAAGAGAGAATGAATAAAGGATCAGAACCATAATAATCGCATAGTCTAAGAATCCTCCTTAATAGAAAGGCAAAGTTTGAGCCGAATACGCCTCTGTACACGTGGGCTTCATCGATAACTACGAAACTTAAATTTTTGAATATACGCCTCCATTTCTGATGCCAAGGCAAGTATTGATGCATTGCATAAGGATTTGTAATGATAACCCTAGAAACATCTCTTATCTTTGGACGGAGGTGCTGAGGAGTATCGCCATCATAAATATTCGATGTTATTTCGATTCCTGTCTCTTTTTCCGTTTCTTTTAAGTTTTCTAGTTGATCGTTTGCAAGGGCTTTTGTTGGATAAAAATATAGAGCCGTAGCATCAGGATCATAATATATTTTTTCGATTACAGGTATATTGAAGGCTAAAGTCTTACCAGAAGCCGTAGGAGTCGTTATAATTACGTCTTTACCCTCTCTGATTAAGTTAATAGCCTCTGCTTGGTGAGTGTACAGCCTTATATTTCTTCTTTCGAGATATTCTTTTATGGGCGGAGGAAGAGGCTTTTCTAGCATCCCATAGCGTGGCTCTTTTTTAGGTATCTCTTCAACGTGTTCAATCTGTCCTTTATATTCTTTTAATTCTCGTAAATAATTTAAAAGCCTTTCAACGCCCATATTTATTCCCAAGCCTCGCACAAACTCGAAAATATTTTGGTAAGGGTGACTAGATCTTGTTTATTGTGTTCTATTATCAGGATTAACGGGGCAACGTTACCGGTCTTCATATAAGTTTCATAGAACTCTGGTACAAGCGCACTCGGAACATCTTTCTCTCTCTCAATGCCAAATAGATATCTTTCTATTGTTGATAGTCGACAGTCAGGGAGGTGGGATCTCCAAGCTCGCCGAGAAAAATGTAGCATATCAAAGTGTGATTTGTCGATGGAATACTCAAAACCGTAATAGCCCAACCTCTCATTGACATAAGGAACATCAAATGAACGCCCATTGAACGTGACTATACAACTATCGCCTTCTAAATGAGATATGAACTCCAATAAAGCTCCTGGCTCTTCTGATATATCCCTCAAAAGATATTGGTGAATTTCTAAATTTTTATTTTTGGGAAGGGCAACTCCGAAAAGAATTATTGGTCGTGTAAATAATCCCATCGTTTCTATATCAAATATTATAAAATTTTTTTCATCGTGAAGACTGGATAAATGAAGTCCCAGAGGATGGGATTTTGGTAGCCAACGCCAGAGTTTATACTGTAACGATTTTGAGTCTTTAGCCTCGAACAACTCCATGAATTCTCTTGCTTCTAATCTCCAACGAGGATGATGAACCAAATCCTCAATAGTACGATATCCTTGAAATTTAAGTTTTCTTTCAGTAACCTCGCCTATTCCATAAAGGAGTTTCAGGTCTGAGAGTATTCTTTGCTTGCTTTTTTCTCTCGAGAATTTTCTGAGTTTTGTATCAGATTCATCCTGAATATAGTAGCATTCGCCAAGTTCGTTTGTGACATTTTCGCCACGTATAGCTTCATCGAGGGGCACGTCTTTATATTCACGAATTAATTCTTCTCTTAACTTAATTGCACTGTAGTACTCGTGATCGTATATCCATGTTGGAACGAAGGATGAATCTAAAGGGGGTTTATCTTCTATAATTTCGTATTCTTTTTGTTTTTTGGCTCTTGCCTTAAAATGTTTGACGACTTTATCCCAAGCACCCATGATTAAAACCCAAATCTTCCTTTAGGAAAGCGGTACAACCTGCCAAGGAGATAACTAATATCCACATGAGAAATCTAATAGCCATGCCCAACCTCAAAAGAAAATTTTTTTCCTTATATTTAAATTTAGATTTTATTAATGAATATGCGAAGTTGCGAGCCCACCATTCAAAAGTGACTTGCGCTGATAGTAACGAAATTTATTTCATCTCGCCTCTTCTGTTGAAGACAGAAAATCAACAGCAAGCTGATTGAATTTTTCTGACTGTTCATCATGAGGGCAATGCCCTGCTCGGTCTAAGATTTCCAAGCGAGAAGCCTTTAAGATTTTGTGCATCTGTTGTCCAAGCCCAACGGGAATAGCTTTGTCGTGGCGACCCCACATAATCAATATAGGCACGTCCATCTCTCCCAACCTGTGAATCTCATCCAGCAATTTGTCAAAAAACTGCTTGCGGAAGATTTTCAGCAAGACCTCAGTAGTGCCCCTAATCTTGTGAAAGCGAGTTACATTCTCAAAGTAGCTATCGGTAATAAACTCTTTATCATAGAAGGTAGTGCCTAGGAGCATTTTGCGGTAGAAATTGCTCTTGAGGCCAAACAGAAACTCCCCCACCTTAGGCAAATTGGCTATCTTGCCCATTAAGGGCAAAGGATTAGGCATCCCCGCCGGGTCCACTAAAATAAGCTTGTCGACCCTCTCTCTATGCCGGACAGAAAACAGAATGGAGGCTCCCCCGCCCATAGACGACCCTACCAGAGAGGCCTTCTGGATATTGAGAGCATCCATGAATTTAAGAAGTTGGTCAGCATATAGTGGATATCCATAATCCAGAGGCTCCCGAGTGCTGTACCCGAATCCCCAGAGGTCAAGGACATAAACCTTGAATTTTTCGGCTAGGACATCTATATTTTTAGCCCACATATACGAATCATAAAAAAAGCCGTGAATAAGAATAATTGGTTCTCCCTCTCCCCTCTCAATATAGTGAGTAGAATACCCATCAAGATCGATGAATTTTCCCGCAGCATATTTCTTAGCCCACTCATCTAGGGGTTGACTGACTATTCCACGGTATAAATACTGTCATTCTTAACCTCCTTTCCACTAAACCTCGAGGGTAAAAGATGATTAAAGTTCAAGGGTATATATCTGAAATAGATTTCAGATAATGTAACAATATACCCACAAGAAAGGAGAAATTATGTATTACAATCAAATGATACAAGGAGAGGGTCATGATCGATTCCAAGATAATTAAGGTGAGAGCAATTCAAAAGGGGGCAGATATCTGTGGGATTGCACCAGTGGCTCGGTTCGCGGGTGCTCCAAAAGGCTTCCACCCGTGTGATATTTATCCTGATTGCAGGTCAGTGATCGTCTTTGCATCCCATTTTCCCCTAAGCACCCTTCAGGCCAGAACCAATGTTCCATATACCTTCGTGAGAAACATGGTGGTTGATAAATTGGATCTGATCTCCTTTCACCTATCCGATGAGTTGGAAACGGAAGGCATTATATCAATTCCCATCCCCTCCGCTGAACCGTATGAATATTGGGATCCAGATCGAAACCACGGCAGGGGTATTCTCTCACTGAAGCACGCAGGATTTCTCTCTGGCCTCGGGGTACTTGGAAAGAATACCCTTCTCATAAATGATACATATGGAAATATGATCTGGCTCGGGGCTATTCT
>JABAOF010014894.1_pt1 | contig 11708 bp, 10 predicted proteins | sample 7062171 | NCBI WGS metagenome assembly JABAOF01 (sample SAMN14538628, study PRJNA623070) | marine sediment metagenome | biome: marine biome [ENVO:00000428]; feature: marine pelagic biome [ENVO:01000023]; material: deep marine sediment [ENVO:00002113] | place: India: Gulf of Khambhat ... | reverse complement strand
TTGGATAATACAATAGGCTCAGCACCAAAAGGAAATTTTAATCCAATGATGTCTCCAAATATGCAAAATAATGTAAATAATGTGATGCAAAATATGAATAACATGGATGTGAATTCTATGTTAGTTATGCAAAAAATGCAAGAAATGATGTCTGGCAATAATAACAATTCGTTAAACTTTAAAGGAGGGACAGTACAAAACAAAACAGGGTGGGTAATGTCAGATAATAACATACAATTAGCTCAAAATATGAGTTCTGATCAATTAAATGAATATATAAAAAAGTATGAAAAGAAAATAAATCAAAATAATGAACAGATTAATTTAAATCCTTATTTATTGCAAAATTTAGATTCAGAGCAACTTAATGATATAATAAAAAGTTTAAGTATCAATTTAAGTGGAATAGGTAATCTAATCGGAGAATCAACAAACAATATGCATGATGATATACNNGATATACATAATGAAATAAACATTGAAAGTGATACAGAAGCTGAAAAGAAATCGAAAAAGAAAACAAAAAAGAAAAAGAAAAAACAAAAAGTGGATTATTATGATGTTCCGGTGAAACCAGAAGATTTAACATCTTCAGAATATTATAATGATTATTTGGTAAACTTGGAAAATGTATTTAATGATGTCACAAGTTTTGAGGTAGTATCTTTCAAATTACCACAAGTAGAAGATAATATAACTGATGATAATAATAAACTGCATTATATAATAAATGATGAGGAAAAGTATGTCGAATTAGAAAATGGTGTATATAATATTGATTTATTGATAGAAGAGTTAAATAAACTGTTTGATTCTTCTGATGGTAATATCACTATTCATAAGGATAGATATGACCACATTATCATAAAAAATCAAGAAGAAGCTCCATTTTGTTTGATAAAGGGAGATAGTAGTATTTGTGAGTTAATTGGTTTTAATAAAGAAGGATATGAGGGAAAACAATCTTACAGATCAGATCAAGCTCATAATGTTAATGTTATTAACAAATTAAATCTGTGTATCGAANNGTATCGAAATTGATAATGTTATTGATGAAGACACAACTTTTATGGAAATAGATCTAAATAAAGATTCCAAAGAGCAATGCCCTGTAAAATTATCATTAGAAGAGGAACCTCTTAGAGAATTAAAAGCATTTACAATTAAATTTAAGAAAGAGGATGGATCTTTAGTAGATTTTGATGGTAAATCTCATGAGATGCTCTTTAGAATAGGAGTATTAGTTGACGAATGATTATATCTTAAAACTCGAATTATTTTATTTATATTTCGTTAATATTTATAAATAAAATAATTGAAAAATAAATATTTAGATGCTTTAATTGATATTTTATTAAATAATAATCGTAAATGGGTAGTGGATTGTCAAGACCTTCGCCAACATGCTTGCCTCGTAAACAATTTTTGGAGGATCTTGGAATTATCTATCATGAATCAACAGATGATAGGAAAATAATGTGGAATGTTACACTTCCAGATTGATGGGGAGTTATGCATTTGGATTCATGGTGTGATAATGCATCTTATGGAATTTATAATTCAAGTGGAGAAATGGTTGCCTCGACTAATGGAAAATATACTTCCTATGACTGTTATTGTTATATTCATGATGAACGCCAAAGTCAAAAATCTATCGATCTAAGTAATCATACCCTATCAAATGGGTGGTTTACAAAAACTAACCTGAATGAGGTTGATAAATATAATAAAGCACGCAGTGATTATGAATGGCGTTGTAAGCACTATAGTGGAAATATATTTATGCAAGATGAATTAGATAAAGAATACAATAAAATGAAAGAAGCATATGATGCTATTCCTTTGGATGATAAAAGTCAAGCCAAACCATTACTCTTGCGATATAGAGTAGGATTTGATGATTCTGGGAGTTCATTTGAAGGTGCAATGCGTGCAGTAATTTTTAGTTAATTATGAAAAATAGACTTTTCTACATTTATTTATTTCTGAATCTGTGACGATATTTTCTGTAATATCTTTAAAAGATTCTCCTTTCAATAGCCTAAGAATAAAGGCTAAACTGTAAACTCCACATTCTGATCCACCATATTGGTGTCTAACTTCATTTTGTTTTACATCTAGTTTATTATCACTTTTTCCACTTACTTTTTTAGCGTCTCTTGCCATTCTTCTTAAAAACTTTCTAATTCTTGGTTCAGGTTCAACACCATAACTATCAAAATAGTAGACTTTTCCTTTCTTAAGATCAATAAATGACGCTACCCAATGAGATCCACTTTTATAGTGTTCATCTAGATTAAATATTATACCAAACTTATCTATATTATGTTTTTTGTACATTTTATAACCATCTAAATTTTTAATTCCTAATGCTGGTAAATCATCAAAATCAACTGGAACAGCACCTAAAAATTTATACCCTTTATATTTTCTTTCATACTGTTGCATAACTTTATTTATATCGAGAGTGTTTAGCCATGTAAACTGTCCTTGAGGTGATTTAGGCCTGAATGTAAAGCTTCGTAGTTCTTCTTTCATTGCTGTTTCCATCTTATTAATGAAGTTTTGCTTTAACCAACATCTTTGATTGTCGCATTCATTTTCGAATCTTACGCTAAATTCTTTTAGCAGATATCTTTTATATTTGGTGGGATTTAGTGTGCGAATATTTGGGTAAAGTTTTATTTTATTTTCAGGGAATGATTCATTATATGCATCGGCCATTCCAACAAGAAGATAAGTGGGAATACAAGAACCATCTTCAAAATTAACTGTGGGAGCACATTTTTTATCTTTGTCATCAAGAACAATCTCTGATGATCTTACTGATTCAATTTGTTCTGACTGATCTTTCTTAACCATCTAGATTATGATATATAAATAAATTATATTTTTTTTTATTGAGATGCATTTCCTATATCGTCAGCTATTTTTTCATTGAATAAGCAGCATACTGGTCTTCCATCATTATCATTCCCTATTACTGATCCAACGAGTTCTGCTTTTATATTCCACAATCCATTGTTTTTATCCATATAATATTTTTTATTTTTATGTATAATTTCATCAAATACAAATTCATCAACCTTGCATTTTTCTTTTTTTATTTTAGTTTCCTTCTTATTATTATCTGCCTTCTCAGATAAACATTCATTAATAATATCATTTTTATCAAGCTCTAGATGTGGAAACATATCAAATATTTTTGATAACATCTCCTCCTTTTCTTTTTTAACAGTATCAGATAATTTCTTATCATAATCCTTCTGCAGATCTTCTTTTATTTGCATCATAATATTTTTTAATCTCGATTCGACATTTTCATTCAAATCATCCATATACACAAAATTATTGATTAGTATAATTATTTATACAATTATGCTAATTTATTATCAATTTTATTTAATTTATAAAAGATACCAGTATATATCTAGTCCCTTTAGTTGTTTGCAGACCTTCATGATAGTGAGTTAATCTTCCTGGATGAATATTTGCTGTTCCTACCTCTTGATTAGTTGCCTCATAATTTTGTCTTATAAATCTACATCCACCACCTTCATAATCTACACCACATTTATTTAGTGCGACATTAATCGTATATACAGATGCATCATGGTGAGGACTAAGATCTGCTTGACCACCTGGTGTATATTTTACGATAAAATTAATATTTGTACCTTTAGTTTTATATCTGCTGTATAATTTTGCAGCAACAGGAGCAACATATTTCATTATAATTTTATTCCACTGTTTTTCTAATCCAAGTTGTTTAAGATGTATATCTTGAGTTGGATAGTTTTCATATTTATTACCGCCTAATCTTGGATCATAATGGTTATTCTTACCTGGAGACCATTTTCCATATTTTTCAGCAGTTTCTATTAATTCTTTACAAAATTGTTCGCTAAATAGTGGGAAGTTATATGCATCACGGCATAATTCTGTATATCTAAGATTGCTTTTTTGTTTATTAAATTCATAGTACTCAGGATGTAGATATTTTCTTTCCCATAATTCTTCATTATCAATATTAAATATAGTAATATTTTCTCGAATATGTCCATACTCTTCTAAATTTGTTACATACATAAATATNNATAAATGTTTGGTATTTGTTCTAATACATTTCTTTTAATTAAATAAACTCCAGTTACATATGGCATATTCCAACAACCTTTTTTATTACCATTAACTATATCAATATAATCAAATGATCTTGCATAATAACCATTTTTATCTAATGCTCCCCAAAAGTTAGACCATAGTTTATTTGGTATTTTTAATAATGGAGTAATAACTTGCTTATCAAAATTTAATAATTTATTTAATATGCTATTATCAGTTAAAATATGATTTTCTTCTACATGAAAGTAATAATCACTATCAGAATTCAAGAATAGTTCTACTGATTTATCATGTAAATTTTCCATGCTAATATCATTGCATATTACATAATTTTTTAAATTATACTCAGCCAATACATCATCAATTATATTGCCATCAGTAAAAATCCTAATATCAAGATCACTATTTTCAAATACTCTTAGACAATTAGTATTTTTTGTAATAAATACCGCAATAAAAACTTTCTTATCTTTAATATGGGTTATTCTATTTGTATATCCATATAACTGGTTCCAATTATTACCAGTATAATTTTCCAAACTATTTAAATATAACTTTGATTTCATTACACCATTTCCATGAATTACACATGGGTAATGATTAAATAATTTATTTCTTACTCTTGATTTTTTATAATTAATATCCAATTCAGAATTAATTCCTGCAAGTGTCTGGAATATTTGACATGTTGTATCTAATTTTATGCTATCTGTAGAAAAATATTTATTTGTGTAGTACATCTGATCATCAGCGTTATCCTTAATATCACTATCTTTTATTAAATCGTACAATTGCCTTGCCCAAGCTATAAATCCACCAGAGTTTAGATATTTAAATGGAGAATTTGTATTTGGGTATTTATTCATTAAACTTTTATCTGGCCAGCAATATTTTTCAGCTGAGAATACTATCTTTCCATCAGATATTTTATTAAAATTATCTACTATTTCTTGTGGTGATGATACAATAATAACATCATAACTATCCGAAAAGAGCACTAGTGTTGATTCTAATTCTTCTGATGACCAACTTTCTAATTCTTCTTTCAATAGATTAATTTTTTGACCACCTCCAGTACTAACTTTCATATCACCACCCATCCACTCTTTATCTAATCCAAGTATCTTATATGGTACTCCATAAATATCTGCATATTCAATAAATCGCCTTAGACCATCATTCATATCAGTTGCTACTGTAAGAACCTTAAATTTTTTATTTGAAAATTCATAATATTCTTTTCTTTTATTGAATGGTTCAGATTTATAAGTTTCACTATCATAAAATGCATCATCAGTTAGATTTATTAATAGTGGTTTTACAGAATAACACCTCAATTTTTCACAATCTTCAAAATATTTAAAATATTGTTTATGTGGTGATGAATTGTACATAATAGGTAAAAATTCATCTACTGGAATTAAATTATTTAAATAGTTACTTGCAATTAGTTTTTTAGCACCACTATTTGTCAAGATGTATCCATTAGTCCAATAGCTATATTTAGATTCCCAAATATGAATTGTCATTTGTTTTTCTTGATTTTCTTGTAATGGTTTTCTTCCTAAATACAACATATCATAATCAAAATCTATTTCTTTTAAATATTCATCCAGTAAATTCTCAAAGTTAGAATGAAAAACAACATCATCTTCAACTATGAGATATGATTCATTCGGTTCACTATTTTCAATTATATCTTTCCATATAGAATAGTGACTTAGAGCGCAACCAACTTCCCCATTTGTGATATATTTTTGGCTTTGTGGCTCTCTCCAGTTTGAAATAATTTTGACATCATATTTTGAAAGTTCATCTTTATCCTGCCCATCTACGCCATTCCAAATAGTATAATTTAAATTAAGTTTTTCTATCTGTTTTATCATGTGAGAACGTTTGTCATCTCTTCTTTTCAGGTTAATAACATATACTTTTTTAATCATTTATATCTATCATATAAATAATTAAAATAATTATGACGCAAATGCAGATAATTTAATTGCTTTCTTCTGATGATGTATCATCTGTGAACATATAACCTGATTTTTTATAACTATCCATTATTTCATTATCAAATGAATATTTTGATTTTTCCTTTAATTTTTTCTCCTTTTTTTCTTTATTTATATCGATATTTTTTAATATATTTGCGACTATATTAGTATAATTTGGAGCATTTGTATTGTATAATTTTGCAATAACATTCATTATATCATCATTAATTTTTTTCGGCCTACTATCAAGATAATCTTTGAATATCTGTAATTTATCTTCATTGTTCCTAAAAAATTCAACATAATCCCACATTTTTTTGAAAGTAGGATAGTTATCAGCAAACCATTTTCTATCTCTTTTTATTGTTACATTTTTAGATTTTTCTAGTCTCCAATATATAACTTTATCAAAAACATAGTCAAAATATTTCGGTTGAAGATTTATTTGTGCCATTTGGTCCGCAACCCATACATCACAATCATATGGCGTCATCTCTATTTTTGGTGGGTAGATAAAAATAGCATCTTCAAATATTACACTAAAATATTTTCCTTCAATAGTATCCTTTATTCTGTTTTTTGGAATTAATTGTATTAAACAACCTTTTTCAAAGCTGAAACTTTTGGATCTGAATGGTTCATTTGGGTCAGTATCTTTAATAAATTCATATCTATTTTTATACTCTCGTAAATCACATTGCCAAAAATCACACTCTTCTAAATCACAACATTCGAGTTGTAGTTGTACCTGAATCCAATAATAAATAGGACATATATGATCTTTTATTGGTCCATCCATTTTTATTTCTCTTGATAGTGGACATTTAATTTCTAACATACGACCAACATATTTTGATCTAGTCGTACCATCTAATTTATATCTACTACAAATACCATCTGGACTTGCTCCTAGAAAAGGTATGGTAGGGTGCATCATTAGACCAAATTCTTCAATAATTACATTCATTCTATATTCGTATATCATTGTTGCTATTTCTTCTAATTTTTTACCATGATAACAAAACTTATTGGATTGAAATGGTTTCCCAATGCATTTCTTAACAATAAAGTTATATTGGGGTTCATATTTATTATGTCCAAGAACGCATCCACCATCACTAGCAGTAATTGCACCATGTCTCATTTTAAACCATTCTGGTGACCTTTGTTCTGGTAAAATAACTGCTCTTAATTTGTCAAATTGAATTGCACGTTTTTCTAATATATCATCATATTTATCATTACATTGAACATCATGCACCCATTGTGTTCCATAAGGACCATTCTCTTCGTTGGTTCTTTTGACAATGTCATACACTTTTTCAATCGGATATTTATAACTTTCATTAGATGGTTTCTTGATTTGTTTAACTGTAAATGACGAAAACAATTTTTCTTCTAATTCCTTTAATTCTTCCGTATCTATTTCTTCATCTGAATCATTCTGAACCTTATTGTCCTTCGCATTTGTATAATCAATTGGTTCATTTGATATTTCTTTTTCTGTTTTAACAAAGATATTATTATCTTTATTGTTTATAAGACCATCTTTATCATTTATAACATCATCTTTATCATTTATAACACTATCTTTATCAATTACAATATCTTCTTTATCGCTAACAATATCTACTTTATCACTAACAATATCTTCTTTATCACTAACAACAAAATCTTTGCCATTCATATCAATCTTGATCAAATTATCAATATCATTCATTGATTTATATGATCTTATCATAGTTGTATATTCATTTTTATTTTCAGTTTGTTTTTTCCTCAAATTGAAATAGTATCCATTAAACTTCTTGGAGAAATGAGTATATTGTGCTAAAAATTCACTTATTGTATCATGATTAACCTCTATGCTTTCACTAGTTTTTTCATCTGCTACTTCAATTAATGAACTAATAGTTTGATGAAATTCATTATCAGAATAATATTTGCCTCTGTGCTTTTCTTTTATAATATTTCTTACGATTCTCTGTTCATTTGGTGGAAAATTCATTAAAAATCTTTAAATAGAGTTTTTAATATATCTATATATAAGCTTCTTTATATGTTGTAAAATTATCAAATTTTAATTCATATTTATATAATAATAAATGAGTAATTTGCTTTTATTAAATAGATTAGACGATAATACTTTTGGGAAGGCTTCCCTTGTTAAATTTTGTTTATCATATTTTATAAAAAATAGATGGATGATAAAATATATTAATACGGATGATTGGAAAAAATCTATACCACGTGTGAAAATAGTTTTATTTTGGTTCCAACAACAAGTAACTCCTGAGAAAAAAATGGAAAAAGGGAATATATTGGTTGAACTAATAAAATTTCAAAAAAAATATAAAATCATAATTGTCGATTATATAGAAGACATTCATAAATCATATCGACTATTTGGAGTATCAGCAATCTTTTATAAAAAGTATTTTTCAAATAAAACAAAAAATTATTTGCTTGTAAGATATGAAAATGCAGTCAAAACATTATATCCAAACTGTAATTATTACTGTTTGCCATTTTCTGTAGATGATAATATATTACCTGAATTTAATGCTAGACCAATTAAAAGAATACTTCTGACGGGTAGACTTAAAAAGAAAAATTACCCCGTAAGAGATCTGGTATTTGATTTAAAAGATATACTACCAATTGAAATATTAGAGCATCCATCTTATAAACAATTAAAGCACAATTTTGTCGGAAAATGTTTTTTGTCGAAGATAAACAAATTTATTGCTTCTGTTTCAACCTGTGGATCATATCGATTTAATTATGTTGTTGCAAAATATTTTGAGATCCCTGCATCTGGAGCTTTATTATTTGCATATATAGAACCAATAAAAGATATTTTAAGTAAATATGGATTTGTAGATGGGCACAATATGGTAGCTTTTACACAAGATAATATAGTTGAGAAAATACACTATATTCTCGACCCAAAAAATAAAGCTGAAATAGATAAAATTAGATTAAATGGGTATAATCTAATTAAGAAGAGGCACACACATAAAACTAGATTCTATAAAGAGTTAGATTTATTTCTAAAAAAATTGTATAGTAACAAAATATTTATTATATGCAAATGACAAAATTATTACTATTAAATAGAATTACGCCTGGAACATTTGGTGCATCTTCTTTAGTAAAGTTTGATATTTCTTATTTTAAAAAGAACGATTGGATCATAAAATACATTGATACTGATTGGAAAAAATATCTTGGCGAAGTAAGTATTATTCTTTTATGGTTTCAACAACAAGTACCATTGGAACAAAAACGATTAAAAGGAACTATTCTTAATGAATTAATTACTCATCAGACTATTAATGATTATATAGTTTTGGATTATATGGAAGATGTTCACCATTCAAGCTCCCTTTTTGGAGTAACAAAAAAGTTTTATGACATTAATTTTTCTAAGAGTACTAAGAATTTCGTATTAGTAAGGACAGAGAATGGATTTGTTAAAAAATATCCAAATTGTAACTATTTTTGTATTCCATTTTCAGTAGATCAAAAATTAATTCCAAATTTTAATAGTAAGCCAATTAATAAATTACTATTAACAGGGATGATATATCATAAAGTTTATCCGCTAAGATATAAAATTTGTAAACTTAAAAAAGTTTATCCAATAGACATATTAAAGCATCCTAGTTATGAAAAACTTTCACATAAATTAGTTGGTAAGAAATATTTGGACCATTTAAATAAATATGTGGCTTCAGTAGCAACTTGTGGTTCAAATAGATTCAACTATATAGTTGCTAAATATTTTGAGATACCAGCTTCAGGAGCACTTCTTTTTGCATATACAAAACCAATTAAAAATCTTTTAGAAAAATATGGTTTTAAGGATGGTGTCAATATGATTTCTTTTGACAAAACCAATATTGCTGAAAGAATAGAATATATACTAAATCCAAAAAATAAATCAAAGATCAATAAAATAAGACTAAATGGATATAATCTAATAAAAAGAAGACATACGCATAAAATAAGATTTTATGAAGAATTACATCAATTTATTGAAAATTTAAAAAAAAAATGAAATATTATCTGTTTATTCAATTTATAGACTATATAAAGATATATGTAGATAGATTTAATAAATCTACAATGGCAGATCCCCTAGCGGAAGAAAAAGATGCGATGACAGATGGTAAGAAAGAGATATGTATTTTGACAGCTGGATCCGTTGATAGTGGCAAGAGTTCATTCATTGGAGTAATGATAACTGGGGAACTTGATAATGGAAACGGGTTGGCAAGAAATAAAGTTGCAAAGCATCCACATGAAAAAGAATTAGGTAAAACGTCTGATATTTCGACAAGAATTTTAAAATTTGGTGAGGGAGATGAGACAAAAGAAATTCAGTTTGTTGATTTGTGTGGTCATGAGAAATATCTTAAAACTACTTTGCATGGTATGACTGGTTATTTTGCTGATTATGCAATTGTTATGGTTGCTGCAAACAAAGGATTGCTACCAATGACTGTTGAACATATTAATATCCTCTACTATATGAATATTCCATTCATCATTCTAATAACAAGGGTTGATATTGCTCCACCTGATATTTATAAAAGAACAATACATATGTTGAGAAAGATTGTCAAAAAGATGAGAAGACAATTTGTCCTAGTAGGTGATATAGATACAAGTAATCCAACTGATGATAAGGATAAAGCAATAAAAGAGGTTGTGGATTTGGCGAAAAATATTAGAGATAATCCAAATATAATTCCTGCTATTGTTATTTCAAACAAAACTGGATACTACATTGATGTGACAAGAAATCTGATAGCAAATCTTGAACCACGCAAAGACATCTGGGCTAAAGATCCAACTACTGAAAATGGTACCATCTTTTATATTGACTCTAAATTCGCACCATCAGGTGTTGGATTAGTTGTTAGTGGTATAGTCAAAGGAAAACCAATAAAATTAAATGATAAGATGTTTATTGGGCCATATAATGGTCAATTTGTGCCAGTGCGTGTATGGTCAATGCATGATAATGATAGAAATAGTGTTCAGATTCTTGAAAATAGAAACAGAGGATGTCTTGCATTTCGTGTTGTAGACAAAAAGATAGACTTTGGCAAGGCTCAAATAAAAAAGGGAATGATAATCGTAAGTGATGATATTGGCAGGCAACCCAAAAATATTTGTTATCAGTTTAAAGGTAGTATTCGTATATTGAAACATTCTACAACAATTTCCAAGAAATATGCTCCAGTTATTCATTGCGGCACAATAAGACAAACTGCTAGAATTATCCTGGAAGATACACAAATCTTAAAAATGGGCGATAGGGCAGATGTATCATTTAGATTTGTAGACCATCCAGAATTTGTTGAAGTTGGTGCAAGATTCTTTTTCCGCGAAGGAAGGACAAAAGGACAGGGAATAATTACAGAAGTTCTCTCTGTTGAAGATGACCCAAATCCAAATCCAGCCCAACCAAGAACTCGAAAGAGATATAGACATAGACCTCGAAGAAATCCTAAATATAGATCAAATAATCGCGATAAGCCTGGAGGTGTTTAATTATACCTAATCTAATTTAGTTTA